>Ga0307378_10012139_pt1 | contig 11031 bp, 11 predicted proteins | sample UN1MG_FD_202238 | JGI IMG/M metagenome (GOLD analysis project Ga0307378, IMG submission 202238) | Soil microbial communities from Risofladan, Vaasa, Finland - UN-1 | ecosystem: Environmental > Terrestrial > Soil > Coastal area > Acid sulfate soil | place: Finland: Risofladan, Vaasa | collected...
CGACGTGAAGGGACAGGAAAGCGTCAAGCGTGCCTTGACGGTGGCGGCATCGGGTGGACACAACATAATGACGTTATCTACGATTTAACACTACCCCTGCTATCCGACTTCGATTTACTATTTCCAAGTTTCATCTTATACACATTCCACAGTTTGTCAATAGGTGGGCTAATAAACTTATAACCCTTTCTATCGGTATCATCGCTATACATCTTCATACCGGACGCAATGCTACCATCTGGCACTAAATCAACAAACACACCTGTCTTGAAGTGCATACGCAAAAAACGGCCGTCTTTGGACATACGACGCTTGATTAGGTCTTTGACAAAGTTCCTGTATAACGTGGTGCGAACAAGTTCGGGGTTAGCTTCTTCAAACCCTTCAAGCTCGTCGCGTATGTGGTCGGTCATGTCGCTGTATTGTGGCTGTCTGTATTTTTGTCTTTCCTCTTTGGTAAGGGCTTGCCACTGTTTACGGTTTCTCCATACTGGCTTGTTGCTGTCTTTGTTCGGGTCGTATAGTTCCGTGTGTCCAGTGGCGAACACTTCTATTTTTTCCACGAACTCGCGTAAATGGGAACGTGTTGCAATCCGCACTTCCACATTTTCTTTTAATGCCTTTGTGAGTGATACAAGGTCTTTTTGCCACTTGGTAAATGACTGTAAACTGCTTTCCACTTTTCTAAGTTCCTGTTCCTTTTCGTCCTTTTGGCTTGTAAGGTCTTGCCGCTGCTTTTCAAGTGCGATAATCTGTGCTTCGTATTTATCGCGTCTTGTCGCGTCCTTGGTGCGTCCTATTTGGTCGTCGTAGTTTTCAATCCGTTCTTTAATGTCAAGCAGTTCGCCATTTATACCATTAAGCCGATGCCGCAACGACTGACAAATTTTGTCCTGTTCGTCTGGGTCTGGTAATACTTCTTCTGGCCGTAACCCTTTGCAGTTTTCCAGCACTATCTTTTCAACTTCATCATAACGTATGGAATGCCTTTCGCAACTACGACCGAGCCGCCCATTGTCGCACACTAAATAACTTCCACCTTTTGGCGGCTGTCCTTTGTCGGCGTACACTACCGAACCGGCACAATATCCGCACTTGACAAGGTGGGTAAAAAGGTTAGTGGCTTTGCCTGTTCTGCCACCCTTGCCTTTATTTCCTGCGAACTGTTCCTGCACCGCGTAAAAAACATCGTCGCCCACTACTGGCGGGTAGTAATTAGCAATAGGCTCGCCAATTGGTTTACGGCTTCCACCTGTTCTGCTAAATGGCTGGTACTCACCTATGACAGCACGATTTTGAAGTATCTTTTGTATGTAGCTTTCTCGCCACTTTCCTTTTTGTGGTGTCCACGCTGCTTGTGCATTTAATCGCTTGGCAATCGTACCCTTGCCGATGCCTTTTAATTTAAGGTCAAATATCAGCTTTATGGTCTTTTGGGCTTCTGGTATTACTTTGAATTTATCATTTTCGACCGTCAACCATGCAGGACAGCGAGCAGTTAAAATCTTACCTGTCTCACGTGCAGCTTTACGAGCATCTTCACGAGCATCACATATCAAGCCGCTTTTGCGTGCCGATTCTCTATTCGCTCTTTTAATTTCACCTATTAGCTCTGAAATCTCATCATCTATGGTGCTTGCGTCAAACAATGTAAATGGGTCAAGAGTTTGTATTTTGATTCCGTTTTCAATGAGGTCAAAGATAATCGTTTTCAACGCCTTGAGAATTGCTTCGCGGCCAAGCCTGTCGATGTTCTCCACTACCAGAATGCTACCACGTATGACCTTACCAGTCTTGACCAGTTCAAGGAAACGACCTAAAGCCCCTTTCTTGAGATGTTCTCCGTGAAAGCCAGACAACCCTCTATCAGTCATACAAAGCGAATCATCAAATGGTAGCTTCGCTTCTTCCGCAGCATATTTTCTAACTGCTTCTAATTGCCTCTGTTCAGACCGTCCTAACTCTTGTATTGGTGTGCTGAATCTTATGTAGGAATAGACTTTTGGAGGTGTTTTTGACTCTGTTACTTTTGCGACCATTTGCTTAACCTTTTCTGCTTAACCGAAAATTATAAAATGGGCGGCATGACTGCCGGTTAAGCGAAACAGTCCAATTCGGGTAATTACTTCCGAACTGGCCGCCCATGAGTATATATTACACTATTCCCGCCCATGAGTACAACCCAGTACCACATTTTTTAACGGTTGAAAAACCACGCAGCATTGCGTCAGTCACGCGAGCAGTTAAATTTTCCGGTCGTTGTACCAGAATTTAAGGTCAAGCCGTATAAACGGTGCTGTCAAAGACGAGGCCGCTGGGCTGTATCAGCTCAAGTACCCAGCGGCCTCTATGAAAAACCGCCCCAAGGTGTGTCGGGGCGATGTAACTTTCGGGGCAGGCGATGTCCGAAAACCTGCCCCTGTCCTTGTACAACAGCGAAAGCAACAAGCCTCCGCCGCAATGAAGAAAGCAAAATTAAAATATGGGGCGAGGCTTCGTAACACCTGCCCCATAACGAAAGGGTGAAGACCCATCTCCAAACAAGTCTTCACCAATGGAAAACAAAATTACATAGTCGATTGCGGCAGCGGCAGAACATCAGTATTATCGCTGGCAGGCTCGCCCTGTCCGTCAAACCTTGCGGCAGGTTTCGGTTTATCAAAATTCATTTGTGGAGCCTCCAGCGGTACTGCTTCCGCGTCCGTATGCTCAAGGGCATTAGTTGTCGGCTCAAGAGTTGATGGAGCTTCCAACGGTGTTTCCTTACTGGCGACGACGTTCTCAACAAATTTCTCGGCAGCGGCGTTCTTGAGTGCTTCGTCAAGTTCCGCGATAGGTCGTGCGGCAAAGACATCATTGTTGATAGTAAAGTGTGTCGCCTTGTCGCGGTCTTTATCATCCACGACGAAAAAACTGTTCGGGTCTGTTTTACTCTGTTCTAAAAATTTCATACATAAACCTTTCGTAAAAAATTAAACTTCTATTTGTTCGACGGCAGTAAGGAGGTCTTGTTGCCCCTGTAAATTCTGCTGTTGTATGCGTCGCCGTGTAACTAAATCAGCAGGCGTATGCTTTTCAAGGTTTTGGTGTGCTTCATCAAGGTGGGCTTGGCACACTCGCACCTTTGCCTTTAGCTTGTTCAACTTTGTTACTGCTTCGGTCTTGTCATCGGCGAGCGGACAATTTGGGCCTTGGCTCATGGCGACCTTTGCGTATCGCACATATTCAAGTTTGACGTGGTTAAATTCTTGAACGGCAAGACCCAGTTTCGTTTGATGGTACTTCACAATCAGCCTTGCACGCTCATAAAGGTTCGCGGGCGGGTCAACCAACGCACCTATCGGCGACACCTCACGCCTTGCACCATTGCTAAACAGCAACCACGCGCCACCATCGACAAGAATAGCGTCCATGCCGTTTTCAATATCAAACTTTTCAACTCTTGCTTTACAACTCAATCCGTCCATGTTATTTCCTTTCCTATTTCAATTTCTATTAAAACGCACCAGCGATAATTTTTCTTTTTGTGGTAATGTCTCCAAGACCGGCAACGGCATTTGCTAAATCGTCGCGTCCGTTAGATGGATGGTCGATTATGTCCTTGCCGCCGCTTCTGCATCTTCGCTCTAAATTGGCAAGCTGTGATACAAGTATTTCATCGTCAAGCAATTCAATTCCTGCCGAGCAAATTCGTGGTAGTAAATTCAAATACAGTTCGCTTTTGTTCTTCTCTGATTTTTTGTATGCAATGCCGCAAGCTCGAAAACTCTGTACTGTAAATTCGGCAGCGTAGGCATCGCCGACAACACCGGAAAGACCGTACCGCCTTAATTCGTCGCACATCAGCCTAATAACGGCCTGTGGATTGAATGGCGGCTTCCATCGCTTGAGGTAGTCCACGACAACTTTTTTATATTCATTTAAGTGACCTATGGCAAGTGTAGCATCATCACCACGACCGCCGCTCACATCTGTAAAGCCATAATAGAGAATGTTTTCGCGTGGCAACAGTTCTTTCCGGTTTTTGACTACAACGGCTTCGATTGCTTCGCGTGGTAGGTATGCCCCTACATCTTCTCGCCACTGATTAAGAAATTCTGTCCGTGCGGCAACAGGGTCTTCGGCCATTGCTTCGGCGATAACTTCGTCGCTCAATGTCGGATTCATCTGTTTGCTTATGGCATCCCAAACTAAAATCCTGCCGTTATCATCAAAATTATTTTTCCATGTTCGGTATGCCCAACCCTTGGGGCTGTATTTTGTACTAATCGCAATCAGCTTGCCGCGTGTCGTTATCAACGCTGGACGGATGGCCTGTATCAATTCGCTGTCATTACGAACCTTGCTTTCCTCTGTCAAACCCATAAAGCAAATTTCATCGACAATTACGCACAACTGGGTAAACCCTCTAACGCTCTTAAAGTCGCCTGTCAAAATCTGAATACGGACACCGTTGGACAATTCAAATCCGTCATTACCATCATCAACAATTTCTTGCTGAAGCAAATCAGTTTCAAAAGCTGCCCTAATGTACCGCTTGATAATCTGTGATTGAAAACGTGTTGGACTGACAACGGACACCAAACCCCATTCGCCTTTTGCCAGTTTCTTTTCCCTGCCACTCAAACAAGCTTCGTAAGCAGCGACAAGTCCACTGATTCTTGACTTACCCCCTCGACGACCAACAAGCAAAAGTGCTGTGCTAAATCCATCTTTTGGCAGTTTATCCAAAGCCCTGCCAGTACACTTTTGAATAAGGTCTTTTGTGTATGGTGTTGCATTTATTTTGATACCGTACAAAGCCCGCAGGGCAAGCAACCAGTTTCGCCAGCTTTCAAGGTCAACTAAGAACGGCCTGAATAGATGTTCGTCGCGTATGGCTTCGATAACATTCATTCGCCACGCTCCCTAATATACGTTTGTAAACTGGCAATCTTTTTGCCTTTCCGCGACAGGCCAATTGTTTTGGCAAGACCTGACAAGCTGTTTAGACCTTGTATCCAGCGACTAAGCATTTCGGCAGACTCTTTTGGATTAGTGGCAATCTTTGCCTCGATGTTCCGCAACACCATTTCCAAAAACACGAAACGCTCAACTAAACATCGCTGGACATGGGATAGATTGTTCTCACCTCCAAGGTCTTGTAAAATTTCGCTGTGAGCTTCGCGGAGCAGTTCAAATACTTTGGTGCGTCCGTCAAGTTCCGCTAAGAAGCCTGCCGTGTACTTCGCTGGCAAGGTGTCTGCCTTATGGTTCTTGTTCTTTTTCTCTTTTTCCATCTTCTCTGTTCCAATAAAAAAACGAGGACTAATAGGTATCATTCTCACAAAGAGATTCAACCTGTTAGCCCTCGTTTTTCGAGTAGCTGCTTGCGGCGGTTTAAGCCACCACATTTACGATAATACACTCACCGAAAAAGCATTACAAGCAAAAAGTGTAACATTTCTTTATATAACGACGCATTATCAAATTTCTATGTCGCCACTGGCAACACGTTCCAGCACACGATACACACCCGGCCTGTCAACACTAACCGTCTTACTGATATGGGCTACCGCTTCGCCTGCTTTCTTCATCTTGACTATCTGGCGTACCTGTTCAATGGTGATTTTATTCAATCGGCCTTTCTTACTGCCTCCCCACGTCTTGCCCTCTGTCCTTGCCACTTCCTGCCCTGCCTTTACACGTTCTGCCCTTACCTCTGTTTCGTAAGCGGCGACAGAAGCCAGAACATTAGCAATCAATCGCCCTGCGGTAGTGGACAGGTCTATCTTGTCCTTGATGCTTTCAAAGCAAACCTTATGCTTTTGGAGTTCCTCAAACAGCTTTGTCAATCCGGCAGCAGTTCGCCCTAACCTATCCAATCGCCATACCACAAGACGCGATACCATATTGTTATCAATGGCGGCTTGTAATTTATTCCATTGTGGCCTGTCCATCGTCTTACCTGTGTGCTTGTCTGTGAACCACTGGACAGGCTCTATTTCCTTACCCTGTGATTCAACCCACCTTTTAAGGTCAGGTAGTTGGCTTCGTATGTCCTGTGAATTGGAACTTACCCGAACATAGACAGCAGTAAATTTGTTTTTCATAATGTCCTTTCCTGTATATCAAAAACAATATACACTCCACCGGCAAAACATTACAAGCAAAATGTGTAACATTTCTTTTATACACGACGCATTACACAATTTTAGTTTCAAGTGATACTGTTAAACAGTGTGTCCAGCGGGGTTTCGTCTGTTGGCTTCGTATCATATTGATATGTTACACTTTTATATGGTGTAGCAAAGTTGTTTGTAGGTCTTATGTGTTAAATGGTTATCAATCTGAAAAGCTGTTTGTTTTAGTGAGACTGGATTATTTGCTTTGTTTTGAATTTTACAGGGTTGGGGTGTCTGATGGGCGTCTGTATTCCATAGCAAAATTTAGGTTCAAATACTGTTAAGGTCTTAAAAAGACCGTAGTAATTGCTTATGTGCTTACAGTGTAGGGTTTCTATGTGTGTAACAGTACTTTATTGGTGTTGATGTTTTCGCTCTTTGTTTTTGGCACTGCTTCTTTTGCTTCTTTTTTGCTAAGGTCTTGTGTTTCGCCTGTTTCGCTAAGGTCTTTTATCTCACCTAACTCATAGTATTCATAATCTTGCTTAGACAGCAAAAGATTAATGTGTGCTTCTTTTAAGTTTTTTTTGATTATCCGAATCGCTTGTTCTGAATTATCTATACCTATCCATGACCTTCCAAGTTTTTGCGCTTCTAAAATCGTTGTTCCAGACCCAGCAAAACAATCCATAACATAGGAGTTTTCATTAGATGATGTGTTGATGATTAAATCTAACATGGCTTCGTTTTTTTGCGTAGGATAAGTAGGGTACTGTGGGTCTTTGTATTCCCATATATCCTGAAGCTTTTTCCCTTTTTCTTTTTTCTCATCCGCATAAATTATTTTTCTTGGAACTCCTGTAGAAGACCATTCAACAAGGCCATCCTTATCTAATTGCTCTAATTCTTTAGGGTTGCATCTCCAATGTCTGCCTTTTGGCGGATTCATCCCACGCCATAGCTGCCCAGTCGGTCCATTTTTGGTTTCTCCCGGTGCATGGAGTGGTATAGTGGTATAGTGTCTTCCATCTTTATCTATTTTCTTAAACAATCTTTCTATATCTGCGTCGGTTAATTCAGCCTTGGGTTCGTTCCAAATATAATCATTTGTCTTTGTATAAAAAAGTATAAGGTCTTTAACATTGCCGTATGCCTTCCGTTTGAAATTTTTAGGATTGCATTTTATTCTTGTTATATCATTTCTAAAATTATCTACGCCGAAAACTTCGTCCATGATGATTTTAACATAATGGCCTATCTTATAGTCGATGTGTAAGTAGATAGAACCACTATTGGACATCAACTCACGAATTAGTATAAGTCTTTCTCGCAAGAACTCCAAGAAGCCTGACCCAGTTAAAATGTCGCTATATGCGACCTCATCCGAATGACTATGACTAATTGTGCTCGTTCTTTCCTGTCCTATCTTAAAAGTTGTATTTGTTGCGAAAGGTGGGTCAATGTAAACCAAGTCGATTTTATTTTGAAAGTTAAAATCAAAAAGCAAGCACTTCAAAGCATCAAAGTTATTTCCTTTAATCAGTTTGCTTTGACCCTCAGCGTTACCTATTTTCCGCAGTTTCGGTAAATGGTCATTTTGTAAAATGTCAGCCTTTTTTCGTTTGTTAGGATAATTTAGGAACATATTAAACCTGATACAAAAATTCTCTTAATACTAATGCACTCAGAATATTGTAATCACTCTTAGTTATAAAGTCGTGCATTTTGTTACTTCGCTTTGGTCTTATATATAATACACCGTCTAATATCGCAACTTTTATAGCCTTATCAGTTGTTGCTTGTAAGGTACTAATAGCATCCGCGAACTGTGCATCTTGATGGCCACCAAAATCGGTCAAAAACTTTGCTTCACCAATAATAAATTTGTTATTAAACTTTGCAACAAAATCCAAACCTTTATTTCTATTATAATCCAAATGACGGTGAGCAAAACTCATTAGTTCTGCATCACCAGCATTTAGTATCGCATTATCTTTAGTTTGCAAAAATGCTGAACTATGTAACAGTGGTACTCCCAAAGTTCCTTTTGCCAACCATCTTCTAAATAATGGGCCAATTTGCCGGTTGGTTTCTTTTGGCTCAGTACATCTCTCAAAAATTTCCTCTAAGCCCATTTCATATAATCTACCACACAACCGATTTATCGTCTGGGGGTTTCTTTCAATGGACGATGAATCTCTCTTGAGGTATGCCACATAACTGTCCTTGATAGGAAATAAGTCCATATCCAAAAGACTTTTTATCAAAGTAGTATTATCCTTTTCTTTGAAAGCGTTCTCTGCTATTTTCCATAACTTATCATGGACGTTCCTTATGCCCTCTGGAATTGTTGGATAGACCGTAAAAAGGTCATCTAAGTAACTTCTTTGGTTAGCATAATCAATACTTAGTTGTGTCCACGGATTCACAATGCTCTCCTTTAATTATGTTCGTCAATTGTCAGGGGGCATGGTAATCGCTAAAGGTCGAAATATCCAGTAAATTGCTGAATCACCTATTTAACTGAATATGTGCTGCATCACATGACGAAAGACCGTTTGAGCGGCGTGCTGCGTGGTTCGATGTAGAATGTTAGGCTCTCACCGCCGGTCGGGCGAATTTCGCCAAGCTGCGTACAATTTTGGCGGTGTTTTAAGCCCTTTAGCTGCTTGAATAAATCTTTTTGTCTGCAACATCCTTTATAGCTTTGCGTTCTATCTTCATTTTTTCCCTTGTGGTTTGTGCTTTGGTCTTTTCTATTTCCTTTTTGGCCTCCTGTTCTGCCTCGGTTGCCAGCTTCTTTAGCTCTGCATGAAGTTTGCCCCAAAAGTAATGAAAATGACCACCAAGCATAAAAACTTTATAGCGGTACGACCAGTGCTTATAGTTATCTAAAGCATACACTTCTTCTTTGAACTGGCTAACTATCTGCTTGCAGTATCGTTTCCAGACAATATCATTTTTCTTAAGGTCTTGTTCTCCTCCTTCTCCTGTCAGTAAAACTTCTTTCTTGTCTCGCAATACGTCGTGAAAGCGTTTAATGCTGTCAATCTCAATTCCTTTTTCTCTCATTTCGGTTATGCGTGAGTCGCCCCAGTGTTTGGCAATGCTCATATACACAGCAGCGGTAGGGTATGAGTCATCAAAATTATCTTCTATCCATTTTTGGAATTCTCCATGCTTTACCAGGTCTTTTATTTCGAGCAAAGCTTCACCACAATGGAGGGCACATATCAAAAACTTTTTCTTATGTTTGTTTGCCCTGTGGAGGTTTTCGTTGGCATCTGTTTTTAATCGGTCGATTCGTAGCTGCTTTTGATTTGAATTAAGCCTTACAGCATCATGTGTCGATAACTGTCCGGTAATAGGGTCTGGTCGCCGTCTCATTTGTATATAATTCTCCTAATGTTCAAAACTATAGAGGTCTATAGTTTTATCCTTTATTAAGGTCTGATTGTCAATACATTATCGCAGGCAGGCTTACATTGTTTTGATATGGTTTTAAGGTCTTGATTTGGGTACTATAGGTTTTCAGCATTTAGGCAAAACCCGAACAAGGTAATATAACTACCTTAAACAGTATTTTTGCGGTATTCTAAAAAAGCCTAAACAACAAAAAACCGTTATTCTAAAACCCTCACTAAGACAGACCTACAGCCAGCCGACTACCGTACTTCGTGGCACACCTAATTTCCGCACTATTTCACATATCCTCAAACCTTGCTTGTGTAGCTCTCTCGCTTCGGGCTGTTGGTCACGTTTCCGCTGTTTTTTCCATCCCGGTCTTTTCGTTCTCTGTTGTCCACCCTTATTCTGTTTAACTGCCTGTCCAGACCGTATATGGCGGCTCTTTACTTCGCCCGGTCTTGTATCAGGGTCAAGAAGTGTTAAAAGCGGTACGCCACAACTTGCCGCTTCAAGTTTTTCAAGTTCTGCCTCAATCGGTAGTAGGTCGAATTGGTAAGGGGTAAAATTTTCAGGTCTTATATAACGGTCTGTCGATGTTGCCAACATAGCGGTATGCCGCTTACATCTTTTTGCGTGTTGTATGGCCTTTCTGAATTCTTCTCGTTCCAAAGTTTTGCCGGTCTTTGTGTCCGTGTAAGAACCTGCAACTGGTATGCCTCGTTTTTTACAGGCCTTGCGTAAAGGCTGTAGGTGCGTCTCGTGGTTATCATCTTGCGGGTGGGTGGATTCACGGCTATACAGTATCACCTGTAAGTGCGGGTGTGCTGCGTGGTACTCGTCAAGGCTTTGGAGGTAATCACCTGCTCTTGTGGGTATTGCTTGCGGCGTGTCCTGCTGCTTAACTGCTTCTTGCTTCTGTCGTTCAAGTCGTCTTTTCTTGTCCATGTCATTACCCTTATGACACCCGGTAAAAAGTTTTGGGGCAGGCGAGCGGGTTTCTCGCTTTTCAGCTTGCAATGCCTAAGCCCCAATTCATTTATCATACTATTATCGTAACTTTGCCAACTCATCAACTATGTTATCGCCGCAATACTTTTTAATTTCTGACAATCTTTTTTTAAACTGCCTGTCCGTAAACATTTTTCTATACTGCGGGTCTTTCAGGCACTTGGCTTCAAACATCCAAAAATGCTCAAGTAGGTCTGGGAATAAAGGAATATCCACCTTGAAGTCTGGGCCAAAAAACTTCTCAAGTTCCTCCATTATGGAGGGGTCTTTGTCTCTCATCATAATCGGTTTTGTGATTCTTGTTGCCATTTCCTGCTTTTCCATATACCATTCCTTTCTGTAAATGGATAGCGGGGTTTATAGGTGTGTTAAACTGTGTATAACGTCATTATGTTGTGTCCACCCGATGCCGCCACCGTCAAGGCACGCTTGACGCTTTCCTGTCCCTTCACGTCGCCGAAGTCATAATCATAGCTCGACGCCTCGCCGAAAAGCTCTTCGATGTCGACCG
>Ga0307378_10012141_pt1 | contig 11031 bp, 9 predicted proteins | sample UN1MG_FD_202238 | JGI IMG/M metagenome (GOLD analysis project Ga0307378, IMG submission 202238) | Soil microbial communities from Risofladan, Vaasa, Finland - UN-1 | ecosystem: Environmental > Terrestrial > Soil > Coastal area > Acid sulfate soil | place: Finland: Risofladan, Vaasa | collected...
ATCGATTATTATGTACAGAGAGTATTTCGGCTTTCAGGAATTGCCTTTTTCCATTTCACCAGATCCCCGTTTTTTTTTCATGAGCGAACAGCACCGTGAGGCTCTTGCTCATCTCTTCTACGGGATGAATACCGATGGCGGGTTTGTCCTGCTTACCGGCGAGGTCGGTACCGGCAAAACAACAGTCAGCCGCTGCCTGCTCGAGCAAGTCCCTGAAAATGTGAACATTGCTTTCATCCTTAACCCAAAAATGACTGCTGAAGAGATGCTCGCTACCCTATGTGATGAATTGAGAATACTCTATCCCGTTGGCTGTTCCAGTATCAAGATTTATGTGGATGCCATCAATGCCTTTTTGCTTGACGCCTATGCACAGGGGAAAAAAACAGTCCTTATTATAGAAGAGGCACAGAATCTGAGCCCGGACGTGCTCGAACAGGTCCGCCTTCTCACAAATCTTGAAACCAACCAGCAGAAACTGCTCCAGATAATCATGATCGGTCAACCGGAGTTCAGGGATATACTTTCAAGACCTGAAATGTCCCAACTGTCACAGCGAATAACAGCACGCTATCATATAGGCCCTTTATCGAAAGCAGATGTTGCGGCATATGTCAATCATCGGCTTTCAGTTGGCGGTGCAAACCGGACTATATTTCTCAGTGCTGCTATCGGTGAACTTTATCATCTGAGTCGTGGTATTCCACGGCTGATCAACATCATATGCGACAGAGCTCTTCTCGGTGCTTATGTGCAGGGAATTTCCCGTGTTGACAAAAAAACTCTTGTTAAGGCTGCACAGGAGGTTTTAGGGAAATCGGGAAGCAGGCAAAAAGAAAAATTGAGATGGGTAATGGCAGGCCTTGTATTAATCATTTGCGGAACAGCACTTGCCGCAACTTTTTATCATCAGAAAACTCGGATGTCATTATTTGCGACAAACAGCACCTCTGAAGAAGAAGGAAGGAATACCGAATTCAAGAAATTTGATTCAACGGAGTGGCCGTCCGGAGAGCCTATTGAACGAAGCAAAGAACTGGCGTATCAGGCTCTTTTTCACGAATGGGGTATTCCGTATGCAGTAAAAGAGCCTGATGATGCATGTGGGTATGTTCAGGATAAGGGCATCCGTTGTCTTCAAAAGAATGGTGATATGAAAACTCTGAATACTTTGAACAAACCTGCGGTATTAAAGCTCATCGACAACCAGGGAAGAAAATATTTTGCTGCGTTAAAAGAAATAAAAGGGCAGAGCGCTGTTCTCGTCCTTGGAAGCGAAGCAAAGACTGTGGAAGTGCCGGAGTTCGAAAAAAAGTGGTCTGGAGACTACCTGTTATTGTGGAGGACACCAAAGAATTACTCAGGGACTATCTATCCAGGGAATCAGGGACCTATCGTACAATGGTTGGACAGTCAATTGGCGGTTATCCACGGGATGATGGATAATCTGCATCCAACAGATATATATCATGATGAATTGGTAAATCGGGTGAAGAAATTTCAAATCAGTAAGGGTCTTGAACCTGACGGTGTTGTAGGACCCCAAACGTTCATCTGCATTATGAATAAAACCGGAAGCAGTGATCCGTTCCTCATGAGATAACAGGAGGCTGAACAATCATGTCATATATTCTTGATGCACTCAGAAAGTCTGAAAGAGAACGCAGACGTGGATCGATTCCCGATCCGCTGACTGTTCAGGAACCTCTTCCCCATGAAAAGAGAAATCGTGCTGTATGGCCATTCGTAATCATGGCAGCATTACTCATAAACGCAGTGATATTTGGATTGTGGTTTGGTTCCCGGTATTCGCAGAAAGCACCTGTGACACAAGAAGAGGCGAATCAAAAAAAATATGATCTACAACAGGTTAATAATGAGCCGCAGAGCGTCTCTGAAATCAAAGATGAACAACAGCATATACTCAATAAAAATATGACGCATACAGGAAAGTCACCTTCGAACATCCTGAATTCACAAGAACACAGGAAGAGCCAGGAACATCTTGTGCGGCAGGGAGAAGAGACAAATCACGATATCACGAGGATTTCTCCGGGCAATACAATGTCTGCACCAGAGACTGAGATACCACCACCTGATAAAACGAAACTGTATAGCCTGAACGAACTGCCTTCTTCAATAAGGGAGAAACTTCCTGAGTTTTCTCTCTCTGTCTTTCTCTATGCGGATGAGCCTGATGCGAGAATGGTGAGGGTGAATGGCAACAGGATGAAAGAAGGGCAGTATTTGACCACCGGCCTGAAGCTTGAAGAGATTATTCCCGATGGAGTAATCTTCAGCTATATGCACTACCGGTTTCGCATCGGGATACCGTAGCATCTGTTCATCTTTACATCATAAAAATTACCATCGTATAATACCATTCTCATTTCTATGGGAAACTTATCATAATCGTGAAAGGATGATTCATCATGACTATCGTCGTATGTATTAAACAGGTCCCTGATACCGCTGAGGTAAAGATAAACCCTGAGACGGGCACATTAATACGGGAAGGTGTTCCGAGCATCATCAATCCCTTTGACATGAATGCGCTTGAGGCAGGCCTTCAGATCAAGGATAGGGTAAAAGGCACGGTTATCGTTCTTACCATGGGGCCTCCGCAGGCTGAAACAGCTCTCAGAGATGCTATTTCGATGGGTGCCGATGACGGAATCCTTCTTTCAGACAGGGCATTTGCAGGTTCTGACACATGGGCAACATCTTTCACCCTGTCAAAGGCAATTCAGAAGATTGGTGCCGATATAATTATCTGCGGAAAACAGGCGATCGATGGTGATACCGCTCAGGTGGGACCTGAAACAGCCGAGTTTCTCAATATCCCGCATATTTCGTATGTGAGAAAGATAGAGGAAATAACCGGTACATCCATAAGAGTTCAGAGGCTCATGGATGACGGATACGATGTGATTGAATCTCCGCTCCCTGTGCTTTTGACTGTTGTAAAGGAATTAAATGAACCGAGATTGCCTTCGCTGAAAGGAAAAATGGCTGCCAAGAAGGCAGAAATACAAAAATGGGGTCGGGCCGACATCATGGCAGATGAAAATGACATCGGTCTCAAGGGTTCACCGACACAGGTAAAAAATATCTTTACACCCGAAGCACGCTCAGGGAGAAAGATGCTTGAGGGATCACCGGAAGAACAGGTTGATGCCTTGCTTCAGGAGCTGAGGGGGATCAGATGCCTGTAATTATCAATGCGGAAAAATGTAAAGGATGCGAAGAATGCCTCTCATCATGTCCTTTTGACGCAATCGTGATGAAAGAGGGAAAGGCATTGATCAATGAATACTGCCAGGTATGCATGGCCTGCATCAGCATGTGTCCTGAAGGCGCAATTATAGAGGTTGAGAAGGAAGCACCTGGAGGCCTTGAAGATATTCATTCCTATAAAGGGGTATGGATTTTTGCAGAGCAACGGGGAGGACAAGTCGCCCCTGTTTCATATGAACTCCTCGGCATCGGAAGAAGACTTGCGGATGATATCGGGACAGACCTCTCAGCCGTTCTGTTTGGTGCGTACCAATCAGAAGCCCAGGAGCTTATTTGCTGGGGTGCTGATAAGGTCTATCACTCGTCTGATCTCATCTTCGAACATTTTCATGATGAACCGTATGCACAATTGCTGACTTCACTGATTATTGAACATCGGCCGGAAATTGTGCTCACCGGTGCAACGCCTATCGGACGCTCTTTTTTCCCCAGGGTCGCAGCACGGGTGAGAACAGGGCTTACTGCAGATTGCACATCCCTTGCAATTGATAAGGAGACAAAAAACCTTCTCCAGATAAGGCCGGCATTCGGCGGTAATATTATGGCGACAATCCTCTGTCCGAATTACCGGCCCCAGATGGCAACGGTCAGGCCCAGAGTGATGAAACGTGGCCGGTATGACGGGGCAAAAAAAGGTGATATTATTCATGTAAAGTCAGAAGGCTTACAGTCACGGACAAAGGTTCTTCAGACTGTAAAAGACACATCTGAATTCATGATTAATCTTCAGGAAGCAGACATTATTGTATCCGGCGGAAGAGGATTAGGAGACCCGAAAGGATTTAAGCTCATTGCGGAACTTGCGGAACTTCTTGGTGGTGCTGTGGGATCTTCAAGGGCGGCGGTTGATTCCGGATGGATCCCTTACAGGCATCAGGTTGGACAGACGGGAAAGACCGTATGTCCCAAAGTGTACTTTGCCTGCGGCATATCAGGAGCAGTCCAGCATCTCGTCGGCATGCAGTCATCGGACATTATTATTGCGATTAATAAGAATCCGGAAGCTCCTATATTCAATGTGGCGACGTACGGTTTAGTCGGGGACCTTTATGAGATTGTGCCGTTGCTGATTAAAAAGATAAAGGAAGCTAAGGGAGTGTCTTCTTGATTGTACAAATAACAATAAATTTCGTAAAAATTATCCAAGCATCTCATTCCCGCTTGGCGGGAATCCTGTAACCCCCTCTTTCCCCCTTACTTTAAGGGGGATGAAAGGAAATGTAACATGAAACGTGCTTTTGTTTTTCCCGGCCAGGGGTCACAGTATGTAGGCATGGGCAAGGATATATACGAAAATTTCCCTGTGGCAAGAGAAACGTTTGCGGAAGCTTCTGATGCATTAGGGTTTGATATTGCTCAAGTATCCTTTTACGGTCCGGTCGGGGAACTGAATAAAACGTTCAGGACCCAACCCTGTATCCTCACGGTAAGCATAGCACTGCACAGAGTTCTCCGGGAAAAAGATATAGAGCCGGCAGTTGTCGCCGGGCACAGCCTTGGAGAATATTCTGCTCTTGTGGCAGCAGGAGTCTTATCCCTCAGGGATGCAGTGAAAGTAACTGAAAAAAGAGGACTGTTCATGCAGGAAGCCGTTCCTGAAGGGAAAGGGCTTATGGCTGCAATTCTTGGCCTTGAGAGAAAGAAGGTTGAAGATATCTGCATGTCTTTGCGGTTAGGGTATGCTGCTCCTGCCAATTATAACTGTCCCGGGCAGATTGTCGTGGCAGGTGAAAAGCATGCTGTGGAAGAAGCTGTTGAACGCAGTAGGAATGCCGGTGCAAAAAGGGCAGTCCCTCTTGACGTCAGCGCTCCTTCTCACTGCCGGTTAATGGATAGCGCCTCAAAAAAGCTTTCAGATTTACTCGATACACTCTCATTCAACAATGCTATTGTTCCAGTTGTCAACAATGCCGATGCCGTGTTTCTGACTGATGTGACAAGAATAAAAGAATCCCTCGTTCGCCAGCTCAACTGTCCGATTCTCTGGGAAGATTCTGTAAGGGCTATCATAGATTCAGGGGTTACCACTTTCCTGGAAGTCGGTCCCGGAAAAGTATTATCAGGATTGATCAGGAGGATAGATCCATCTGCAACGGCTTTTAGCATAGGAGACATGGGCAGCCTTGAAAAGACATTGTCGGCCATCAAAGACAATCCATAGAAAGATATCAAAATATCCGCATAGCCCGGAGTACGTGTCAGAAAATGGTACAATGAATCCATGAAAGACTATATCGATAAATTTATCCGCTATCTCGATCTTGAAAAAGGCGCTTCGTCCCATACATTGCGTGCTTACAGGAAAGATCTCAGGGAGTTTTCTGAATCCGTCAAATGCGAACCCAATAACATCGATATCATTGATCTCCGTGGCTTTATCGCAGGGCAGATACAGAAAGGATTGAATAAGACAACGGTAAGCCGGCGCCTTTCCAGCATTCGGTCTTTTTTCAAATTCCTGTACCGTGAAGGTTACATGAAAACGAATCCTGCGAAACTCGTTTCGAATCCGAAAGTGCCGAAGCTCCTTCCCAGATTTCTCTCTGTTGATGATGTTTTTTCCCTTGTTGAGAAACCCGAAGGAATCGGGTTTCTCCCTGCCCGTAACAGGGCTGTCCTTGAACTCCTTTATTCGAGCGGATTAAGGGTCAGTGAACTTTCGGGAATTAACACAGACGACATTCACATAAAAGAATGCCTGATCAAGATCAAAGGAAAGGGAAAGAAAGAGCGCATTGTACCCATAGGTTCAAAAGCAATCGATGCGATGAAATCGTACATCATAGAAAGGATGCTTCTCAAAAGCAAGGAAAGAGCTCTGTTCCTGAACAGAATGGGGAAACGATTGACAGAAAGGGGGGTACGGCGCATCGTTGTAAAGTATGCGCGGGCTATCGGGATCCACGGCCGTATCGGGCCGCATACGCTCCGGCATTCTTTTGCAAGCCATCTGCTTCAGGGCGGTGCGGACCTCAGGGTGATTCAGGAACTCCTCGGCCATGCATCGCTTTCGACAACCCAGAAATATACGCACCTGGACATAACGCACCTCATGGATGTCTATGACAAGGCACACCCCTTGGCAAAAGAAAATTGAAACTCTATATAATAGTGCGTTGGGTGAAACACTATGAATACCAATCATATGAAATAAGGAACTACTATGTTTAAAGGAACGACAATACTTTGTGTGAGACGCGGCGGGAACGTAGCCATAGGCGGAGACGGGCAGGTTACCATGGGTACGACCGTTTTGAAACGGAATGCACGGAAGCTCCGAAAGATGTATGGTGAAAAAGTCCTGGCCGGTTTTTCAGGAGCAACGGCGGATGCTTTCACCTTGTTCGAAAAGTTTGAAGGGAAACTTGAATCGTACCGCGGGAATATCACACGGGCTTCTGTGGAGCTTGCAAAGGACTGGCGCACTGATAAGATCCTGAGAAGGCTCGAGGCGCTTCTTATTATCGCCGACCTGGAGCACACATTCATTCTCTCGGGTACCGGTGATGTTATTGAACCGGAAGACGGAATTTCCGCAATAGGTTCCGGAGGCCCTTATGCACAGGCTGCGGCGAGGGCTCTGTCGGAAAATACCGGTCTTTCAGCACGAGAGATCGTCGAGAAGGCAATGAAGATTGCATCTGACATATGTATCTATACAAACGATAATGTAACCATAGAGGAGTTGAATGGATAACCTAACACCCCGAAAAATCGTAGAAGAACTGGACAAGTACATAATCGGACAACACAAGGCAAAGAAGGCGGTTGCCATTGCAATGAGGAACCGCTGGAGGAGACAGCGGCTTTCCCCGGAATTACGGGATGAGGTATTGCCAAAAAATATCATCATGATCGGCCCGACGGGTGTCGGGAAGACAGAAATTGCACGGAGGCTTTCGAAGCTTGCACATGCACCGTTCATGAAGGTAGAAGCAACAAAATTTACCGAAGTCGGATATGTAGGCCGCGATGTCGAATCCATGATCCGTGATTTGACCGAGATATCTATAGGAATGGTTAAGTCAGAGCATGCAGAAAAAGTTCAGGAGAAGGCACAGGTACTTGCCGAAGAACGTCTGCTTGACCTTTTGCTTCCTTTTCCGAAAACATCGCGGGGTGGAGGGCTCGAAGAAGAGGAGAGGGAAAAACAGCGGGAAACGAGAGAAAGACTCAAAATGCAGTTGAAAGAGGGAAAACTGGATCACCGGTATGTTGATATCGAGGTCAGAGAAAAGGTAATTCCCTTCGGCGTTGTCTCGAATGTAGGACTCGAGGATCTGGAAATAAACCTCAAGGAGATGCTCGGAAATTTTCTCCCTGAAAAGTCAAAGCGGAAAAAAGTAAAGGTTCCTGAAGCTTTGGTCATCATACAGCAGGAAGAGGCAAATAAGCTCATTGACATCGATAAGGTTACACGTGAGGCAATCGAACGGGTGGAACAGTCCGGTATTATCTTTCTCGACGAGATTGATAAGATTGCGAGCAGAGGGCACGCTCATGGGCCTGATGTTTCACGCGAAGGTGTTCAGAGGGATCTTCTCCCGATCGTTGAAGGCACAACGGTCGCAACCAAACATGGTCCCGTAAAGACAGAACATATTCTCTTTATTGCTGCCGGTGCATTTCATATGTCAAAGCCATCCGATCTGATTCCGGAGCTTCAGGGGAGGTTCCCGATCAGAGTTGAACTCGATGCGCTTGGGAAGGAAGAATTTGTGCGGATACTGACAGAACCGTACAACGCTCTGATCAAACAATACATAGCACTCCTTTTCACGGAAGATGTGTCGATACATTTTACAGAGGACTCCATTGACGAAATTGCCGGTATAGCAGCGCGTGTCAATGAAAAAACGGTGAATATCGGTGCACGAAGGCTGCATACGGTGCTCGAGAAACTTCTTGAGGACATCTCCTTTGAGGCTCCTGAAAAGAAAGACGGGGAATTAGGAATCGACAGAACATATGTCTGGGAAAAACTGAATGACATCGTTAAGGACGAGGATTTAAGCAGGTATATCCTCTGAGAATGGTGTGAAAATATTTTGAGCCGGCGAGTCGGAAACATGGTGAACGTATGCATGTCCCTGTTTAACCGATCTCCTCTTTTCCGTGTCTCGGTTTTTTGCATTCTTCTTTTTTCCTCATGCGCCTCTTATCATACAAATCCTGAAACGGAATATGTCATTGCTTCATGGTACGGGCCTGAATTCCATGGAAAACCGACTTCATCAGGAGAACCATTCGACATGTATGCCTATACCTGTGCTCATCGTGAATACCCCTTTGGTACAAAGCTGAAAGTCACGCATGCATCAAATGGGAGATCCGTAGACTGCCTTATTAATGACCGGGGGCCTTTTGTGTCCGGGAGAGATATTGATTTGTCATATGCTGCAGCAAGGGAGATTGGCCTTCTGAAACCGGGAACCTCTCCAGTGATGATTGAATATATGGGGAGAGATACCTCTTTTATACGAAAGGTTGAGTATGCCTCACGTGCGGGACCATTGACGATACAGGCAGGCTCTTTCAGGGAGCATTCAAATGCACAACGGCTGAAAACATCTCTGGAACAGAAATACAGCGGTATCTATATCGATGAAGCTGATGTAAACGGGGGCACATTTTATAGGGTAAGGATTGGCAGGTTTCTCGCACGGGAAGACGCAGTCTCCCTCGCAGAGACTCTTGCAGATGAGGGTTACCGTGTTCTCATAACCAGGTTTAATGAGAAAATATGATGTTTATTCAGATCGAAGGGCATATGAGATGGGTGCAACGCTGAAGATAAACGGAAAAACAAAAATCACAGGCATTATCGGGTGGCCGATAGAACATACGCTGTCTCCCGCAATGCATAATGCTGCCTATGAATCTCTCTCACTTGATTACTGCTATGTCCCGTTTCCCGTCAGCCCGGATGCCCTTGAAGATGCGATAAAGGCTATTAAAGCACTGAATATCCTGGGTATCAATGTAACAGTACCCCATAAAGAGAAAGTTATACCATACCTCGATGAGACAGACAGGGAAGCATCGTTTATTGGTGCAGTGAACACCCTTGTAAATTCAGACGGGAGACTCATTGGTTACAATACGGATGGACGAGGATTTATGCAGTCTCTCGCCGAGAGCGCTATCGATCCACGAGACAAGGACATCCTGATTATCGGAGCAGGAGGTGCGGCACGTGCATTGGGCTACTCCCTGGTTCAGGAAGCGAAATCCCTCTCCCTTTTCGGACGAACGAAAATGCGGGTTCATAATCTTGTACATGATTTAAACAGGATAAAGAACAGCGTTTCATCTTGTATGGATCTATCAGCAGTCGGGAGATACCATATGATCATCAATGCTACTCCATTAGGTTTGAAAAAAGAGGATCCCTTACCCCTCGATACATCATCCCTGAAACCAGGACAGATTGTATATGACCTTATCTACAAGAGGACAAGGCTACTCGAACATGCATCGAAAAGAGGATGTGTTACTGTCAGCGGCCTCGGCATGCTTCTGTGGCAGGGTGTTTTTGCATTTGAATTATGGACAGGGCGCAGGCCTGATGTTGATGTCATGCGGAATGCCTTACTGCATGCGATGAAATAAGTACGCAAAATTCAAATTATATAGAGCATCATAAATCTTCGTTTATAAAATATTCATATAGACCGTCATTCCACGAGTTGGAGACAGTGTCACAATTACCTTGAAATGTAAATTTGTCATTCTGAATCCATCGTCACCTGTCATTCTGAGCGCAGCGAAGAATCTCGCTGTTTGGCTCAGGATAAACTCCGTGAAGAATCTCACAAGATCATGTGTTGTAAAACCGAGATTCTTCGGCTTGGGCCTCAGAATGACATTGCGACACGGCGAGCAAGTCGGACAATGACAAAATAAGAGTTTATGGACACACTCTGCTTACATGTGATGAGATAGTAATATGCTAACCGGAAGCGGAGAAACAGAACAAATATCTCAAAAGATTGTCATTCTTGGAATTGGCAATATCCTCCTCTCTCCTTGTCTTTTCCCAGAGCTCACTTCGTAGAGGTCAAGACCAGCAAGCTTCGCTATTTCAGACTGCGTCGTAAACTTTGTAAAGTCGCCTATCTCACCAATAAGTCCTGCTACCGTTACTATCCCAAGCCCTTTGATTGATAGGAGTTTGCGACTGTAGGGTATGCGGTGCAGTGTTGTCTCCATCTCGTGCTCCAGCTCTGCCATGAGACTATCGACCATCTCCAGTTGGACGAGGGCGTGCTGTATATCCATAACTAAACCGTCCAAGCCCTCTTGAATACCAATGGTGGTCTTTGCAAAATTGATCAGCGCCGCAGCATGTTCTACCCCAAACTTGCCCATGCTCCGTCTCCTCATTTCCTCTCCGAGTTTCTCTATCTTTGCACTGCCTATCTTTGCCGGTGTCGTATATTTCTTGAGTATATGCAAGGCTGTTTTGCAGAATATCGTTTTTATTATTCGTGTAAATTCTGGGAATATGAGAAACACAAACTGCTGTAATTGATTGAGTAAAGCGGTGCGCTCTCTAATATGTCTCTCCCGTGCGTTATTAAGTCTCCTTAAATAGGCTGCATCACCTTCCGGTACCACGACGCTTAAAGCGTGCCCTATCCGAATGACATCTGCGATCACCCGTGGATCCTTCCGATCGGTCTTTAATGGAGAGTTATCATTGATCTCACTCATTCTCTTCGTGTGTAGTGG
>Ga0307378_10012142_pt1 | contig 11030 bp, 7 predicted proteins | sample UN1MG_FD_202238 | JGI IMG/M metagenome (GOLD analysis project Ga0307378, IMG submission 202238) | Soil microbial communities from Risofladan, Vaasa, Finland - UN-1 | ecosystem: Environmental > Terrestrial > Soil > Coastal area > Acid sulfate soil | place: Finland: Risofladan, Vaasa | collected...
AGTGACATCAGGGGATTGTAGAATGCGAGGTTCCAAATTCCCCAAGGGGTTCTGGTTATTCGCGCGACTAATGTTCGGTCTGACAAGACCAAGGAAAAAAATTCTCGGATTTGAGCTGGCCGGAGAAATTGAAGCGGTAGGCAAGGATGTAAAATTATTTAAAAAAGGTGACCCGGTTTTTGGTGGGACAGGATTTAATTTTGGCGCTTACGCCGAGTACAAATGTCTGCCAGAGGACGGTGTGGTGGCCATAAAGCCGGCCAATATGACCTATGAGGAGGCCGCCGCCGTTGCTTTTGGGGCGATAACCGCATTGTTTTTCCTTAGAGACAAGGGAAAGATTCGGAGCGGACACAAGGTGCTTATCAACGGCGCTTCCGGATCGATAGGCACTTATGCCGTGCAGCTTGCCAAGTACTTCGGGGCGGAAGTCACAGGGGTGTGCAGTAGAGCGAATTTGGAGCTGGTGAAATCTCTGGGAGCCGACAAGGTGATTGACTATACGGAAGAGGATTTCACCAAGAGCAGTGAGACCTACGATATTGTTCTTGACACGGTAGGCAATATTTCGTTTTCACGCAGTAAAGGTACGCTGAGGCAAAATGGAGTCCATCTTGCAGCAGTCGCCGGGCCGCCACAGTTTGCCCGAATGCTATGGACTTCAATGATAGGCAGCAAGAAATTAAAAGGCGGGACAACAGACGGGAGTGCCGAGGATTTGAAATTCCTGGGAGAGCTTTATAAGGCGGGAAAGATAAAACCGGTGATAGATCGGGTTTATCCATTGGAGGAGATTGCCGAGGCTCACAGGTATGTCGACCAGGGTCACAAGAAGGGACATGTGGTGATAACTCTGGGAGATGACAGGAAAGTGTGACAGGGCGCGGCGGTTGGCGGCGGGGAGAGGCGTTTCAGCAGTCAGTCCGGCTTGCGACGGCATTCATCGGCGGGGTCTTTGGGCGGGCTCCGCCGCAACCGGGCCGAGCCGTTCAGACCAAGACTCACTTGCACGAATCATACTCATCAATTCTTGAACGGGTAAATCAAATACACGGAATTATTGACAAACCCGAAAAAACGGGCGCCGGAGTCAGGCGCCCGTTGTCGAAGTCAAATATTGTCAGGCTGCTAGAGGACTTCCTTTAGCGCCCGGATGAATTTGCGGTTCTCGTCGGGCAGGCCGATGGAAATGCGCAGAGCATGCGGCATTTCAAATGATGCCATCGGCCGCACGATAATGCCCTTGTGCAGCAGCTTGTTGTTCAAATCCGTCACGTCATGGCCGAAGTCGACGAGCAGGAAGTTTGTGACGGAAGGGATGACATTCAGCCCGAGTGCTTTCATTTCTTCTGAGAGGTAGGCCATGCCTTCCTTGTTGATCTTGATGGATTCCTCGACATGCTCGACAGCATCAAGAGCTGCGGTGGCGGCGGCGTTGGCGATGATGTTGACGTTGAACGGCGAGCGGACGCGCTTGAGCGCGTCGCTGAGCTCGTCGTTGGCCATCGCGTAGCCGATGCGCAGCCCCGCCAGGCCGTAGACCTTCGAAAAGGTGTGGAGAATGATGATGTTATCGCCGCGGCGGTAGTAGTGAAGCGGGTCGGGATAGTCGTCCCGCCCGACGTATTCCCTGTAGGCCTCGTCGTAGACCACGACAACATCGGGGGGCAGCGAGGACATGAAGCGGTCGAACTGCTCGGCGGTGACCATCGTGCCGGTCGGGTTGTTGGGGTTGGCGATGTAGACGAGGCTGACGCGCTCGTCGATCGCCGCGGCCATCGCATCGAGATCGTATGTGTAGTTCTTCAGCGGCACGCGGATCATGTTGCCGTTGACCGTCTGCACCGCGAGCCAGTACATCACGAAGGTCTGCTGAGAGATGACGGCGAAATCGTCGTGTTTCAGGAGAGAGCGGGCGGAGTTGATAATCAACTCCGCGCTGCCGGCGCCGATGGTGATGTTCCTGGTGGGGACGTCGAACTTCCCGCTGATCTTGTTCTTCAGGTGGAAGCAGCTGTCGTCGGGGTAGCGATTCAATTCGCCAATGGCCTTGCGGATCGCCTCAATGCTGCCCTTTGGCGGCCCGAGGGGGCTTTCGTTGGAGGCCAGCTTGACGACCTCTTCAAGCCCCAACTCCCTCTGCAACTCCTCAATCGGTTTTCCCGGTTCGTACGGCTTTATTTTCTCAAGATGTGGTGGGATTAACGGCGACATTGCAGCCTCCTGGATTAAAACAGGGGGATATTATTAGTTGGAAGAAGATGGCCCAAGTGAAATGATTTTATGAAAGCTATTCTCCCGTGTGTCGGGGCATGAGCTTGCTATAACAATGCAGTCGGATTCTATCAAGTCGATTGACAGCCAGCAAGAGAATTAAAAGCTGTCGTAGGCAGAGATCCCTCTTGCCGCCCGGTTCCCCCGCAAATCAACCGGAAGAGGCCTGCTAGAGCTGCGTTTTCGGCGCAGCCCTTGGTTGCAAGATGAAACATTTCGAGACCTGTAGTGCAACGCCGCCCGCAGTGTGATCTGAAATACAAATCTGAGTAAATTATTGAAATTAAACAAGTTATCGTCCAATAAATTTCTGGCACGGTTCTTGACCGTTCTGTCCTCGGAATAAGGAGTTAACAAAAAGCGAGGTTGGGCAGAATGACAAGGGTCAAAGAGATAGCTTCAGCCACACCCCTGCAGAAATCAAAAAAGTTTGGAACGCTCTTGACGGTTTATTTGCTGGCGGCGGTGTTTGCGTTTGCCGGCCAGGCAGCAGCGAAAGTAAGTCTCGATTCGAGCGGCACTTTCACCGAGGGAAGCTTCGAACTCGAGGTGTGGCAGAATGGCGGCTTCTTTGCCAGGCTCAACGGCGAGACGCTGCTGGACGAAAGCGGCATCTACACCGGCATCAACGGCTGGATGCCTTATTACAATGCTGAAATAACCGAGTACAAAGTCAATGTCGGCGCCGGAACGGTGGCGGTGAAGGGCAAATTCCGCGGGACGCAGATCACCTTCTCCCAGACCTTCTCGACCGACGGTTCCAGCATTGCCATCAAGATCGCGCTTGGCAACACCGACTGGAGCACGTTGGATTGGGCCGCCTTCGAGGTCAAATTTCCGACCGGCAAGTACACGGGAAAGAAATACGCCACCAATAACCGCAGCGGATTCTATCCGCAGGACGTCAACGCCTACGAGTTGGAGTACGGTTTCAGGAAAATCGAACTGGCTCCCGGTTCGTCGGCTCTGAATCTCAAAGTGGAGAGTTCGGGCTCGAATCTCTTTCTGGCGGACGACAGGTATTACAAGGACAACACTTTCCAGGTAGGGGCCGACTTCGACAAGACGACTAACCCCTCGTTCACCTTGAAGATCACCCCGCCCGCCAACTCCGGCGGTGGTGATGACGGCGATGGCCGAAACGGCGGTTCGGGCGGCGTTTCGGCCAACGGCGTAATCATCCACGTCAACCAGTTGGGCTATGCGCCCGACGACGAGAAGTGGGCGATAGTCGAAGACGCGCGTAACACCGGCATCTACGCTGTCGTGCGCCTGCAGCGCAAATTCAAGGCCGGCGGCTGGCGCACGGTTCGTCAGTACGATGTGGACGCAGAGGAGAGCCGCTGGGGCAGCCGTTTTCTCCGCTTCGACTTTTCGGACTATAGCAGGGAAGGCACCTACCGGATCACCTTCAACAAGAGCACCAGCTTCCCGTTCCGGATCGGCAGGAATGTCTACAAGGACCTTCACGCCCAGACGATCGACACCTACGTGCCGATTCAGATGTCCCACATCAGCGTCAGATTCGGCCAGCTGGGCCACGACAAGTGCTTCATGGATGACGGAATTCATATCGGACCCAACCACGATGGTCCCGATAACTTCAAGTCCCTGGGCTCGATGGAGCCCGGCTCTCAACCGGGAACGCACCTCGGCCTCAACGTCGGCGGATGGCATGACGCGGGTGATTACGACATCAACGTCGCCAACAACTCCTACATGGTTCTGTTGCTGAGCTGGTCGTTCGAGCGCTACGGCGACAAGCGGGACAACTACGGCATCAAATGGGGCAGGCAGGACCTCAACACCAACAAGGGAAACAAGATTCCCGACATCGTCGAGCAGATCGCCTGGGGCTCCGAGTGGCTGCTGAGCATGCAGAAGGAAAACGGCCGTGTATACGACGCCGTCGTGGCCAACTCTCACGACCTCTGGTGTGCCGAGAAGGCCCCGGAGAAGCTCACCGACAACAAGATTTTCGCTGGCGCGGTCGCGCCCGGCAGTGTCTCGAACACCTCCATGGTGGAGGACGACCGCAACGTCTACACCAACACAACCACGCCAAACCTGCTGAAATTCACCGCCGCCACGGCCGCGGCCTCCCGGGTGGTGCGCGGCTACGATTACCAGCTGAGCAACCGTCTGGTCGCGGCGGCCGAGAGCGCCTGGAAGTACTTCCGCTCGAACAATCAGATCTGGGTCGGCCAGTTCGACCAGTACAAGCACGGCAAGGAGCAGATGATGCTCGCCGCCGCCGCCGAGCTCTACCGCACGACGGGCAAGGGCGAGTACCTCAACTACATCAAGAACAACAAGAGCTGGATCGACGGGATGAGCGTCGAGTGGCCCGGCTACATCAACTCCTTCGGCAACTGGTTCGCGCTGCCGTTCCTGGCGCGCCTGGATGCGGCCGACAACGACCTTCGCGACCGCGTGCGCAAAGCGACTCAGCGCTGGGTCGATTACAACTCCGGTGTCGAGGGCGGCAACATCTTCGGCGTCAACATCGAGAACCTCAGCCGCTGGTGGGGCTCGAGCAGCGACTACCTCGGCTTTGCCTCGACCTACGCGATCCTCCATGAGGAGTTTCCAGCGGTCGTGCCGGCCAAGCGCGGCAAGCGCTACCTGCACTGGGTGCTCGGCATGCATCCCGGCCCCGACTACAGCTTCGTCACCGGAATCGGCTCGAACTCGCCGAAATTCCCCCACTCGCAGCTGCTGCTCGATCTCTATGGCGGCGCGCCGGGCGGCATTGACGGTGGCGTGGTTCCCGGCCTGCAGCTGGACAGCAGCGGCAAGCGGCTGAACTATAAGGATCACAGGCAGATCGCGTCACAGAACGAGTACACGCTGGATGCCGCCGCGTCGTTCCTCTACGCGGCCCAGGCATGGCAATAAAACCCAACCCTTCGGTTTGTTCCCTCGGGGCGGACGCAAGTCCGCCCCTTTTATTTTCTACCGCTATAAATTAACTGGCGCGCTCAGCCATTGAAGCGCTCGATCAGCTCGCCGTCGAGCGTCAGGTAATGCCCGTGCATCATCGCCGTCATGCAGGCGTGAACAGGGAGGATTGGAAGTAAGCCTCCGATTTTGATCTCTTCAAAAAGTTCGCCGTCGACCCTCATGATCCCGTGTTCCTGCGACAACGAGACGATCGGCGCGGCGCGGACGGCGGCACCCCAACCCTGCTCCGCGGGGGCTGCCAGGTAACCGAATACGCTGCCGCCGTCGGCTTCGACCAGCGAGTCCCTACCCAAATGAGCGCCGCCTCCGTAGAGCACGACACGATTGCCGTCGCGGTACTTGCCGACGACGGGGCAGGCGACCGCGACGGCGATCTCCTCCTCTGTGTTCGAGCCGATTTGCGACTGCTTCAGATCGTAGAAGACGAAGTTGCCCGGCCTGATTTCGTCAATGCCTTCGAAGCGCTCGACGACGCTGCAGCATGGCGTGTCGCCGACGGATATCTCGCAGCGCTCGAAGCCCTCGCCGGCCAGCATCTCCTTGATGCGCCACAATCGCTGCAACGATTCGTTGTAGGTGCCGATGATTTCCTCGTGCGAACGGGCGTGGTAACTGTGGCCGGCGTGCGCCAGCAGGCCGATAAACTGTAGCTTGGCGGATGCGTCGATCCGGCCGGCGAGAGCCCGGATCTTCTCATGCTTTTCCCAGTGGACGCCGACGCGACCGTAGCCGACATCGACCTTGATCCAGATGCGGACGGGGTAGGCGAGCTTCGTATCGAGAAAGTTGATCGTCTCGCGCGAGTCGACGATCAGGTTGAGAAAAATCCTTTCGGACAGCGTGTTGATCTTGTCGATTTCGCGGTAATTGACGGGGAATGCGACAGTGATGTCGTTCCAGCCGGCGGCGGCGAAGTAGGCGGCCATGTCGAGCGATGAGACGGTGATCGCGGATACCCCGAAATCCCTGAACCAGGCGGCGATTTCGGCGGACTGGTGCGTCTTTGTATGGGGTCTGAAGCGAACCCCCGAGGCCTGCGCTCTACCGGCGATCTTGGCGATGTTGCGCAGTGCTTTTCCGCGGTCGAGGAGCAGGGTGGGGACCTCTATTTCGAGGTGGTCGAATGAATAGCCGGACACTTTAATACCCTCAGCTTTGCCCGGAGGAGATGACCTTGCAGACCGCCTTGGCGATCTGGATGTCCTGCACCGCAACGCCGGTGAGATCAATGACCGTGAGCTGATCGTCGGATGACCTGCCCCGAGCCTTGCCCGTGACGATGTCGCCCAGCTCGACGATGTCGTCGTCGGTGATGTAACCCGCCTTCCTTGCGTGGTAGATTTCGCCGCGCAGTTGCGACTGCTCGAGGCTGTCGACGGCGACGATGTCGGCCTTGCCGAGAATGGCGGATTCCACTTCGTTCTTGGGCGGAGTGTCGCTGCCGAAGGCGGAGATGTGGGTTCCGCGGCGGATATCGCCGGCCTTGAGCAGGGGCGTTTTGGAAGGGGTGGCGGTGACGATGAAATTGCAGCTGGCGGCGACCTCGGCGGCGTCGAGGGTTGTGGCGATGTGGTAGCCCGTGTGTTGCATGTTATCGACGTAGTCGTCCAGTTCCTCCCGGTTCAGCCCCCAGACGATCAGTTCGTCGCAGTCGACGATGCCCCGCAGGTACTCCGCCTGCATCCTGCCCTGGCAGCCCGCACCGATTATTCCGATGCGATGGACTTTCTTCGGCGCCAGGTACTTCGCCACGACGGCGCCCGCGGCGGCCGTGCGCACGTCGGTCAGCAGGCCCTGGTCGTCGAGGATGAAGGCGGGATGGCCCGACTTCTGCTCGAACACCAGCATCATGCCCTGCCGCGTCGACAAGCCGAGCTTCTGGTTCTCATAGAAGCCGCAGCCGATCTTGATGACGTAGTATTCCTCGCCCTTGATGTAGCCGTACTTGATGTGAGTCTCCCCCGGAGGATCTTCGAAAACCAGCTCGCCCACCGGCGGAATCACAGCCCTGCCCTGCGAATGGGCTGCAAAGCCTTGTTCGATTTCCGAAACGACGTCGATTTTGTCGAGAGAAGCCTTGATTTCTTCGTATCCGATTAGCTCTGACATGATTCCTCCTCGGGATTCGCGGCGGAAAGGATTTTCAATCATGATTATAAACGTACTCAATAACCATAGGCAAAAATAGTACTCTTGGCTAACGGCCGTTGTGCCGCTACAATCGGAAGTGGATTTTGTTGTCATACAGGTGAAAGCTATTGGCTCGGCGGAAGAGCGCAAACGAGAAAGCCGGTTTGAGCGGTACGGCTCTCGACGACGGGAAAGAAATCACCGGCGTCGTCTCCAACATCATGCGCTATTCGGTGGAAGACGGCCCCGGTCTGCGCACAACCGTGTTTCTCAAGGGCTGCCCGCTCAGCTGCCGTTGGTGCCACAACCCGGAGAACCAGGAGTCGCACCGGGAGATAGTCTACCGGGAGTACCGCTGTATCGGCTGCGGCGAGTGTTACAGGGCCTGCCCGCACGGCGCCATTACGTTCTCGCGTGGCGGCATCACGCGGCTGCCGGAGCGCTGCGAGATGTGCGCCGCATGCGTGGATGTCTGCTGTTCGGAGGCTCTCGAGGTTGTCGGCCGGGAAATGACGGTCGCGGCAGTGATGGACGAGGTGCTGCGCGACCGGGCCTTCTTCGAGGAGTCGGGCGGAGGTGTCTCCTTCTCCGGCGGCGAGCCGCTCAGCCAGGCGGAATTCCTCGAGGCTTTGCTGGAAGCCTGCAAGGCTGAGGAGCTTCACACGGTTGTCGACACTTGCGGAGCGGTGCCCGCTGAGGTGATCGAACGGTTGAGGCCGTTGATCGATCTGTTCCTCTACGATCTGAAACTGATGGACGACGGCCTGCACCAGCGGGAGGCGGGCGTATCGAATAAATCGATACTGGAGAATCTCCGCAGGCTGGCTGATGCGGGCGGCGAAGTCTTGATTCGCATTCCCGTGATTCCCGGAATAAACGACAACGATGAAAACATAATAAGGACGGGAGAATTTATCACGACACTGCCCGGTATTCGCAAGATTCAGCTTTTGCCGTATCATGAAGCCGGAGTCGAGAAATATAGACTACTGAACCGTGAATTCAAGATGCCGCCGACCAGACCTCCCGAGCGCGACCACATGGAGGAGATAGCCGAGAAGCTGCGGCGCTACGGCCTGGAAGTTACCGCGAGAGGATAATCTGAGATGAACGAGAGAGTAAAAAAGCTCAGACAGCAGAGCATGGATGCCAAACCGAGAATCTCAGCCGAGAGGGCTCTGTTAATGACCCGCTTTTACAAGGAAGCCGGTTTGCAATCGGCTCCGATGCAGCGCGTTCTCGCGTTCAAAAACCTCATGGAAAAGCGGACGATCTGCATCAACGACGGGGAGTTGATTGTCGGCGAGCGGGGGCCGGCACCGAAGGCGACTCCCACCTTCCCCGAAATCTGCTGCCACAGCGTCGAGGACCTCGACGTGCTGAACAGCCGCGAGAAGATCTCCTTCGAGGTCGACGAGGAGACCCGCAGGGCCTATGTGGAAGAGATAATCCCGTTCTGGCGCGGAAAGACGGTGCGCGAGCGGATCTTTGCCGAGATGTCCGACGAATGGAAGGCGGCTTACGAGAGCGGCATCTTCACCGAGTTCATGGAGCAGCGCGGGCCGGGGCACACGGTCCTCGACGGCAAAATCTACTACAAGGGATTCCTCGATTTCATCGCCGATATCGACGCCAGCCTCGAGCGCATCGATATCTACAACGATCCCCAGGCCTTTGCCAGGCAACAGCAGCTCAGAGCGATGCGCATCGCCGCTCAGGCGATCATTGCACTCGGCCGGCGGCACGCCGAGAAGGCTTTGGAGCTGGCGGTGAAGGAGAAGGATCCGCAGCGCAAGGCCGAGCTCGAGGAGATAGCCAAGGTCTGCACCCGCGTTCCCGCACACGCGCCGCGCAATTTCCGCGAGGCTTTGCAGCATTACTGGTTCGTGCATCTCGGCGTGATCACCGAGCTCAACCCGTGGGACGCCTTCAATCCCGGGCGCCTCGACCAGCACCTCCACCCGTTCTACCGGCAGGGCCTGGCCGACGGCACGCTGGACGAGGAGTCGGCGCGCGAACTGCTGCAGTGCTTCTGGGTGAAGTTCAACAATCAGCCCGCGCCGCCGAAGGTCGGCGTGACCGCCGCGGAGAGCGGCACCTACACCGACTTCGCCAACATCAACTCCGGCGGACTGAAGGCCGACGGCTCCGACGGCGTCAACGAGGTCACCTACCTGGTCCTGGACGTGATCGACGAGATGCGCCTGCTCCAGCCGAGCAGCAACATCCAGTTGAGCCGCAAGAATCCGGACAAGTTTCTCAAGCGCGCCTGCCGCATCGTGCGCAAGGGCTGGGGCCAGCCGTCGATGTTTAACGCCGACGCCGTGGTCGAGGAGCTCCTGCGCCAGGGCAAGACGATCGAGGACGCCCGCTGCGGCGGCACCAGCGGCTGCGTCGAGACCGGCGCCTTCGGCAAGGAGAGCTACATCCTCACCGGCTACCTCAACATGCCGAAGATCTTCGAGGTGACGCTCAACAACGGCATCGATCCGGTGAGCGGCAAGCGCATCGGCATCGAGACGGGCGATCCGCGCGGTTTCGAGAGCTTTAAGGAATTGCTGGCGGCCTACCGCAGGCAGCTCAGATACTTCGTCGACGTCAAGATCACCGGTAACAACATCATCGAACGGCTCTATGCCGAGCATCTGCCGGTGCCGTTCCTCTCGACGGTGATTGACGACTGCATCGCCAACGGCAAGGACTACAACGACGGCGGCGCCCGCTACAACACCAACTACATCCAGGGCGTCGGCCTGGGGACGCTGACCGACTGCTTCAGCGCGGTTAACGATCAGGTCTACGAGAAGCGCAATTTCACGTTAGACGAGTTGCTGAAGGCGCTCGGCGCCAATTTTGAGGGCAGCGAGAAGCTGCGGCAGGCGTTGCTGAACAAGACGCCGCGCTACGGCAACGACGACGACCGCGCCGACGAGATCATGCGGACGCTCTTCGACGCATTCTTCGAAACGGTCAACGGCCGGCCCAACACCAAGGGTGGGCAGTACCGCATCAATCTGCTGCCGACCACCTGCCACATCTATTTTGGTTCGATGACCGGCGCCACGCCCGATGGCCGCCTGGCGCACGAGCCGCTTTCCGACGGCATCTCGCCCGTCCAGGGGGCCGACCGCAAGGGCCCGACGGCGGTGCTGAAATCGGCGTCGAAGATGGACCACTCGCGCACCGGCGGCACCCTGCTCAACCAGAAGTTCACCCCCAAGCTGCTGGAGGGCGAGGAGGGCATCGAGAACCTCGCCCGGCTGGTGCGGACATATTTCCGCCTCGGCGGGCACCACGTCCAGTTCAACGTGGTCACCGCCGAGACGCTGCGCAAGGCGCAGGCGAAGCCGGAGAAGTACCGCGACCTGATCGTGCGGGTGGCGGGCTACAGCGACTACTTCTGCGACCTCACCAAGGGCCTGCAGGACGAGATCATCGCGCGCACCGAGCACAAGGCGTTCTAGTTTAATCAACAGGGAAGTATCGAGGGCTACCGGCCGAGGAGCATCCTCTTCTCCTGGGCGGTTAGGTTGCGGTAGTCTCCCGGCCGCATGCCGGCGGAATCCACCGGGCCGATGGCTGTGCGGCGCAGCCTGACCACCGGGTGGCCGAGCGCCTGCAGCATTTTGCGGAGTTGTCGATTTTGCCCTTCCTTGAGCGCG
>Ga0307378_10012143_pt1 | contig 11030 bp, 10 predicted proteins | sample UN1MG_FD_202238 | JGI IMG/M metagenome (GOLD analysis project Ga0307378, IMG submission 202238) | Soil microbial communities from Risofladan, Vaasa, Finland - UN-1 | ecosystem: Environmental > Terrestrial > Soil > Coastal area > Acid sulfate soil | place: Finland: Risofladan, Vaasa | collected...
TGAATGAATCTTTCTTGCCTTCAAGCTTTCCTTGAATGTAATCAAAAGAATAATCATACTGTTTTTTATCTACGCCAGATTGATTTTCTGTCATTTTTTCAAATTGATTCAAAATTATGAGTATTAATGAAGACTTATGTTAAAGAAATGGAATATCATAAAAAAAATTTATTATAATTAACTCTAAGAAATTTACTATTCCTATAATATTAAAAAAAGTGGAGGTTTTCTTTTCAATCTCTTATGAATTAAAAAAATTAAAATATCTTACCATAAAAATATTGGTGGATATATCATCAATGGAAAGATAATAAGATATGCAGTACCTAAATTTGCCAATATTACAGTTATTAACACATATCTTTTTTCATTTTTTGGCATAAAATGTATATCAAATTCTACCTCTTTTTTTTGGATTTTATCAAAAAGTAGAATATATTCGATATAAACTGCAGAGAACTCTAATATTATTATTGTTAATATTAAAATTAAAAATGAAACACGAAAACGCCCAGAACTTACCAATGGACTAGTTCATATTACCCTAAAAGGGGTAAATTGTTATCTCATAAGAAATAATGATAATTTTCTATTAATTGATACGAGTTTTTCTGTTAAGCATTCAGCTTTTTCTTATATTAGATGCCGGAATAAATAGTTTTTTTATATCTCTTTTTTTTATCCATATCTTTTTAAATAATCAATAACTAAACGAGGATATTCTTTCGACATTAACATTGAAGTAATCATAAAGTCCGCTGATGCTCGATTACATGCTATAGGAATATTCCAAACAACTGCTATACGCAATAATGCCTTAACATCGGGGTCATGTGGATGGGATTCGAGAGGATCCCAGAAGAAGATAAGGAAATCAATTTTCCCTTCTGTTATCTTAGCTCCTATTTGTTGATCTCCTCCGAGGGGACCGCTTAAAAAAGTTTTTATTTTAAGTCCAAGTTCTCGTGCAATTAAGGATCCTGTTGTTCCTGTTCCATATAGATTATGTTGAGTCAGAATGGCTTTATTATATTTTGCCCATTCTAATAAATCTTGTTTTCGCTCATCATGGGCTATTAAAGCAATATTTTTTCTCTTTCCTGAAAACAATTCTTTATAGGTCAATTTAAGAGCTCTTTAAAAAGTTAATTTGTGATGGAAACGAATATTTTTCATAGTAAAGGAAAGGTACATTGAAATTTAAAGTTTTTATTTAAAGCAATAATCTTATGATTGATAAATCAAACAATTGGTTAGAGGAAGCTGAATGGGATTTAGAAAATGCAAGAATTCTACTCAACAATGATAGATTCAATACAGTTGTCTTTCATTCTCAACAAGCAGCAGAAAAAGTAGTAAAAGCTCTACTATCCTATAATAAGGTTAATGGATGAGGACATTCAATTTATTCTTTACTCGAGGAATATAAAGAATTTAAAGTAGTTATTCAAGCTAAACAAATAATATCATACATTAAAACTGACATTAATCGTTTCAACAATAATTTGTTTCGTTGTAGCTTTTTTTTCATTTATGAGAGGTAAAAAAATTTCAAATCAAATTAGATTGGAACCGTAAACTCCCTTTTAGATTTTTTGTGGCTTGCTTCAAGAACTAAAATTTCAAGATTTTTTACCATTTCTTCCAAACTTGGAAAATCAGGAATATCATTATTACTTAAAATTTTAGACATTCGTTTTATTTCTTTTTCTTCTCCGACTAACCAATAAAAAAAGGGTTTAGGCGCATTTCGAAGCTCCTCTATTATATCATCTAAATCATTGAACCCTCTATATAGTTTAGAACAAAAAAGCATGTTAAAAATTGCTTCAACTTCTGGATCTTCAATTAAAGCCTTGTAAACCTTGGCCATGATAACTTTTGGTTTTATATTATTCATCATTGCTTTTTCCATTGCTGGCCAAATATCAACAAATCCAAATCGGTTTGGAGGCATCCACTTCGGGAATACGCTCAAGAGTGTTTCATACGTTTTATCACTTAAAATCGGAAAATTCAATCCATGTTTATTTGTAAGATCAGCAGTTATGGTTCCTGCTCCTCCAGAACCCGCAATCATTGTAGCATTTCCCTTGATTGGAAGTTTTTTATGAGTATTATATATCATGGAAAAAGTCCTTGCATATTGAAATAATTCATGAAAACTATTTGCTTGAATCACGTTTGCTTGTTTCAAGATTGCTTTGATCAACTTGGTATTTTCTGAGAGCGTTCCCGTGTGACTATGGGAAGCTTTTTGTCCTAAGGAGGTTGTTCCACCTTTTACCATTATTATTGTCTTACTTTGTTTGTTCATGGCTTTTTTACATAATTTTATGAATTTCCGAGGATCTTTAAATGATTCTAGATATATAGCAATAACATTTACAGTTGGGTCATCAATTAAATACTCTAAAAATTCATTCTCTCCAATATCCATCTTATTTCCTATTGAACAAGAATATCTAAATCCTATATTCGGATATTTTGAGAAGATATGCATTAGATACCCTCCATTTAACATTCCAGATTGGCTTAATATAGCAATATTTCCACGATTATATTCAGAAAAGACACCAAAACTGGTAAAGAATCCTCCTTTATTATCTGAGGAACTACTCTCGTCAAACCTAGTTAAACCCATGCAATTTGGACCAACAACTCTGATTTTAGTAAAATTCTCGGTTATCTTTAAAATTTCATCGCGAAGTTCCAACCCAGCATCTCCAACTTCCTCGAATCCAGAAGCTTCAATTAGCGCACCTTTTATTCCTTTTTTTATACAATCTCTAAGTAAATCTGGTATCACTTGATTTGGCACATAAAAGATTGCGATATCAACGTCATCCTTAATATCTAAGATGCTATTTTTAAATTCTAAGCCGTAGATCTCTCCTTTAGTATTAGGATTAATAGGAAACACTTTCCCATTAAAATTATTAGAAACTAAGTTTTGTACAATTCTATTTCCTCCTTTTAACGGATTTTTCGAAGCTCCTATTACTGCTACTGACTTAGGATTGAGAAAAGTATGAATAATGTTGTTATCGGACAAATTTGTCATTTTAAGAATATTTCTTGAAATTATATAGGGAAATAATTTACTTCAAAAATAGTCTTCTACTTTCCTAATTTCGACATATTGAAATGTAAAATATAAAGTTTCAAAAAGTCACTTTTCATTAGAAAGATTTAAATAGAAAAAGAATAATTGTTTTTATAGTAAAAATATTTTTTACAGTAAAAATATTGTGAGTTTTTATGCCTGAAAAAAAAGAAAAACAAGAAAAAGAAAAAAAAAAGCCAATGTTTGAAAAGGTGGGTTTAGTATTTAGAAATCCCATGAGAGTAGAAATACTTAGGGAACTTTCATTTAATTCCCAACGTCCTGTGGATTTAGCAAATAAATTGGAAGTTGAACGTCAAAACATAAATTATCATATAGGCGCGTTAAAGAGAGGAGGAATAATTAAGACTCAGAAATTGGAAGTTTCAAGAGAGGAAGCACCAAAAATGAAAGGTGCGATAGTTGATGAGGTAACTGAGAATGGAAAATTAAAAATCTCCTATGGAGTTGAACTTACAAAAAACGGTAAAGATATCGCTAACCAATTTATAGACCCACTTTATGAAGAAACAAATTTGGACGAAGAGCATGAAAATGAACGCATTAATAAAAAAAAGGAGGAAAATTAATCATGAAAAATGTAAGTATTCAAATTGTAGAAAAGTTATTTGAAAATCCGTCAGAAATTTTGGAATTTGAAAAACCTCAATCTCATGGTAACATGACAATTATCCCTATTATCTATAAGGGTAAATCATTAGAATTTATTAGTGTTAATAAAGCCGAAGAACTTGGCTTAATAAGCATAATTGAAACAGATACCGTCAGTCAATTGGAAGTCGTAAATAATAGTGATAAACAAGTCCTAATCCCTTTTGGTGTCACCGTTCACGGTGGAAAACAAGATAGAACCATATGGGAACCCATCCTTTTAGCTTCAGGAGGAAAGCAAAATATATCTGGTACTAATAAAGGAGCAATGGAGCAAAAATACACTGTTCCTGCGAAATGCGTAGAACAATCGAGATGGAATTACCGCAAGGGAAAAGGGTTTAAATCTTCTAATACAAGGCTTCATCCCAATGTTGCTTTTGAAGCTATATCTTCTGCTGGTCAAGGGTCAGTATGGAATGAAATCCAATCTTATAGAACAGAAATGAATTATAACGCTAATATTGCCCCAACTCAGAGTTACTTGGAAATGACTGAGAATATCGAAAAAGAAACGGAAAAAATAGTAAACTCGTTTAGAAATCTAGAAGATCAGTGTGGTATAGCTACTTTTATCAATGGTGAATTTATTGGTATAGAATTTTACGCAAACGCTCAAGTGTGGGAAGAAATGAGCAAAGACATACTCAAAGCTTTTGCCATCGAATCATTGAGATTTAAAGATAAATCCGATGGAAAATCAAAACTAAATAATGGCCAATTGATTACAGCTTTACAAAATTTAAATTTAAAATTCACTTCAAGAAAAGGGATTGGTTTAGGCGAAGTAGTCGAATTTGAATCGAATGATAAAAAATGGCGAGGTAATACTCTTGTACAAGAAAATTCATTTGTTCAGTTTTATATAGTCTCGAAAAGAGGAGGTAGCACGCAGACAAGTATGAGAGAGCCATTTTTTCAAACGAATGTTGAACAAAGATATATTTAGGTTCTTAATAATTATGAAATTTTTTTTTATTATATTTTTTCTATTTTATGTTTTGAAATAAACTTTGAGCTTAGCTTTCGAAAGTTTAAAAATAGAGTTTAAATAAAGAAATAAATGAATATTTGTTATTTTAATTTGTTAATCGCTTCCTTTAATATAACTTCAAATGTTTCTAATATAAATTCAACATCGCTTTCAGTTATAATCAAGGGAGGTTTGATCTTTATAACATTTCTCCGTAGTATTTGGCCTCGCATTGTAAGAATTGGCATTGATTCTCCTAAGTACATTCCGTGTTCGGGAGCTATCAAAATTATTTCTTCAGATAATTCAGTAAATGGCTCTCTAGTATCTTTATCTTTTACTAATTCCACTCCAATGAATAATCCTTCTCCTCGAACATCTCCAATTACTTCATATTCTTCTTGCATTTCTAATAGTCTTTTCGTTATCTTTTGTCCCATTTTTTCACAGTTTTCCCCTAATTTGGATTCCTCTGCTACTCTGAGTGCTGCTAATCCTGCTGCGGCTAATACGGGATTGGAACTGAAAGTTGTATGTTCTTCAGAAGGTCCGAATCTTTTCCTAATTTTAGGGGAAGCAACTAAAACACCTAGAGGAAATCCTCCCCCTATTCCCTTTGTGTATGTAATCATATCAGGAGAAACATCGATATTCTGTTCTTTCTCATATCTCTCTGTAAGGGTGAAATATTTTCCAGTTCTCCAAAAACAAGTCTGACATTCATCATAAATGAGATTTACACCTTCTTCCTCACAAGTGTCTTTAAGTTTCTTTAAAAATTCGACAGGTGCGGGAATTTGACCTCCTCCAGCTTGATTTGGCTCAATCATAATTCCTGCAAATCTTTTAGGAGCCATCCCCTTGATATAACCTTCAACTAAATCAAAGCATTCTAAATTACAACCAGGATCTTTTTTACCTCGAACACCTCCTTTATACTTCCATAAACACCTGTAACAATATGGATAAGGCATCCGAGTAAAAAAACCATGACCTAGATAATCAAATCGATTTACTGAATGAATAGGTTGAGAAGCACAACCAGTAATTAATGAATTTCCATGATATGCTCCCCAAAATACACCAAAATTATCTGCTCCTCTTGATGTCATCAATGCTAACTTCATTGCTGCTTCATTTGCTAGCCCTCCTCCTTCATTGTTAATTGCTACTCTTCCACCTTTGAGTTTGCCAGGAGCAAGATCAGCAAGCTTATTTATTAATTTAGCTCTTGAGGGCGTCAAGGTGTTATACCTCACGTGTGTTAATTTTAACATCTGTTGATATACCGCATAATTTATATCTGGATGAGCAAAACCTAGGGAGAGAGTCCAGTTCATGGATGTAACATCTAACATATCTTTCATTTTTCCTTCTTTATCTCTCACTCTTACCCATGCAGAACCAGGTTCTTTTGCTTCAATAGGAATTAACGGTTCTATAAATGAATTCAAACTATGTTTTTCAAATTCAATTAAATCTTCTTCATTAATACCTGCTGGAATACGTTCTAATTCCTCTTTTGTCAAAACAATTGGTTCGATATCTTTCATAATTAATCAACTCAAATTTGATATTTAAAGTTATTAATACTTAATTGAAAATTAAATATACGGAATTAAATACTTGATAATAATTCCATTATATTAAAGAATCACACAAAAGGAATAAATAACAGTAAGGAATTACTGCATTTCTTCCTCTAACTCGAGCCGTTCCTCAATCCGTTTTATTGCGTTTGAAGCGTGAATCCTAACAGTTCGATGGAAATCATTCACTCTTGATAATAACGCGTTTATAGCTTTTTTATCTCCAAAAGTCCCCAAAATCTTAATTATGCTCAATTTAACTTTAAAGTCTTCATCTTCGCCAGATTTCAAGTATTCTATCAATCGGGCAAAATCTCGGTTTAAATTTCGCCATAATTCATTTTCAGTACGCTTTAATTTATACCAATTTTTCTGAAATATATTATAAACTGCATCAGCAGCAACCTTCTTGAGTAACCAATAGGTTGAATTGCTATTTAAAAGAGAGATCAAGGTGTTTAAAGATGATACACTCCCTATTTTTCCTAAAGCAATGCAAGCATTTTTCCTTATATCTAAATTTCGTACTTTTAGGATGGCAATTAATGGTTCATTAAATTCCTCTCGTCCAATTTCTCCTAATATAAAAGCAATACTTTCCTTTATTGTATCATTATCTTTGTCCAAATATGTGAATAAGTAGTCATATGAAACTCCTTCATTTTGAGTGTAAATCATTTTGATAGCATCAATAATTTGAAATTTCATATCGATATCAGTATATTCAAAACTTACATCATCAATATTTAAAATGTCTAAAAGCTGAGGTACAGCGGAAATATCTCCTATTTGACCCAACGCTTCAATAGAGGCTATGGTGACTTCAGAATATAAACTATCTAAATTATTATATAATGAATCCAAAGATTCTTTTATTCTAAGTCTACCTGATATGATAATTGCGTTTTTCTTAACAATAAAATCATCTGTAAGTAAAAGTTTTATGAGATCGTCTTTAATCTCATCTCCTAATAATTTTAAAATTGCAATTGCTGAATTCATAAATTCTGTATCTTCTTCTTTTAAGACTCGAGTCACCTCATTAAGTACAATATTTTTATGCTCAATGAGATTCGTTATTACTTCAGGATACTTAGTTTTAAGATAACTTACTTTCTCAAACGAGATATTAATGCTGGATAATTCATAACCTATTAATTTAAAAATTTCAGATTTATGTTCATTTGAATAATTCTCATTTTTTAAGGAATCTAATAAGTATTTAATCAAAACATCAGGCATCAAATCAAGTAATTGATTTCTCGCGAACTTTTTGACATCATTATATTTTGCTTCAAGATACTCGATAAAAAGCCTGATTTCAGCTTCTTCAAATTTAATATTATTTATTGCCTCCAATACAGCAAGAATTATCGCAGGATCGGGTGATTCTTGATCTAAAATCCATTTTAATGGTTTTAATGCCTTTTCAAGCTTCAGTTTTCCAAGAGCTTTTGCTGCTTCACAAGTTATTTCTATACCTTCATCTGATATCAATATATTTTCTAAAGTATCATAGCATTCTTTACTTATCTGTGGTGTTTCTTCACAAACCATACCTAAATATTTAATCGCTTGTACTCGTTTTGTATTCTCTTTGGTAGAATCTAATATTTCAGTAAGCATTTTAACGGAATTCTTAACACCCAGTTCTTCTCGCCTTTGAAAAATTTCATCCGGATGAAGGTTTGGTTCCCACATATCAGAAAACTATGTATTTTATTATATATTACAATTATTTACCTTATAGAACTTCTAATTATAAAAATTTTTTCAGTTCTATTCATTAAAAATATCATAATAAATTGTATTATTGATGAGAATCAAATTTTTCTCTTAATATTTACCAAAAAAATATTCCATTGCGAGATTTTCAGCTTTACGTAAATTAGTGTTGACGGCAGTTATTGATACCTTGAATTTATCGGCGATTTCATTTGCAGTAATTTCCTTTGGAGAATTGAAAAATCCATTCTTAGCTGCAAATGAGGCAATTTCACGTTGTCGTTTAGTAAATTGAGGAAATGGAATGGTGGATCTCCAGATTGGTTCACTCAATTCATTATATTTATCTACATCTGTCATTCCAACGATTTTCACTTCTTATGTGAAGGTTGAAATAATATCTTGCAATTTATGTACATATTCCGCTTGAGAAATAATATTTAATAATATTAAGTTATGAGATGCATATATTGGGAATAAAAAAGCCCACGGTCCCGATTCAATTACCGGGAAGAAGCCTGATTTCTTCTTTTGGCTCATGATAATTATTATTTCCTCTCCCCGTGTATCTAATATTTGAAAAGTTTCTAGTTGGAATTTTTCTTTAATATATTTAATCACATTTTCAACTTTCCTTGGTTTGAAATTAATCAGAAGGTTACTTTCACGTAATTTTAAGAAAATCGATATACTTGAAACAAAAATCGAAGAATTAGAGAAAGTAATTAAAACTCTATATGAAGAGAATAAAAATTTGGAAATAATATCAAAAATATAATATTTCTAATCAATTAACACCTCAAACCTTAATCATTGTTTCGAATCCCATTAATTTTAATTCGGTTTCGATTATTCTTAATAATATTTTTATTTCTTAAATGATTTTTTTCGATAAGAATATTGCTTATATTGCCTAAAACTATTAAATTATAAATATAAATAGTATAAAAGTTAAAAATAAAATGAAATAAATTATTAAAAAGTAAGGTATTTCATAATAGAAAGTAATGAGAATATCGGATATGGCTCAAGATTTTTTAGAGTCATTTTCACGTCTATTCGACCTTACAAAATTGTAGAAATAAGAGGTGAATGAAAAAAGGTGGCAGAATTGTCTGATAGACAGACCAAAGAAAATGGAAAAGAAATGGGAAAAAGAATTGGGTTTTACGCTTGTCAGTGAGGCATTAATATCAAAGGGAAAATTGATTGCAATAAACTGGTAGAATACGCTAAAGGACTTGATGATGTAGTCATCTCGAAAACACACGCTTTTCTTTGAACTGAAAGCGGGCAAAATGAAATAATAGCAGACATCAAGGAAAAAAATTTGGATAGAGTAGTAGCTTCAGCTTGAACTCCAAGGACACATGAACCTATTTACCGAGGATCAATATCGGAAACAGAAATGAGTCCCTATTATTTCCAGATGGTAAATGTGCGAGAACATTGCAGTTGGTGTACTGAAAGTAATGAAGAAGCTCTTGAAAAAGCAAAAATTCTCGTCAGAAGCGGAATTGAACGCGCAAGGGGACTAGAAATCGTTCCTATTAAAACCGTTAAAGTCGAAAAAGCCACATTAGTGGTTGGCGGTGGAATTGCTGGAATGAATGCGGCATTAGATCTCGCTAATCAAGGAATTAAAGTATACTTGGTTGAAGAGAAGACTACAATTGGAGGCAGGATGGCCCAGCTTGATCGAACCTTTCCAACGGATGATTGTTCAATATGAATCTGTGGACCTTTAATGTTAGAAGTAAACCGTAATAAAAACATTGAAGTATTGAGTTTCAGTGAAGTAAAAAGCGTAGATGGTTATGTAGGGAATTACGAAGTGGTTGTTGAGAAAAAACCTCGATTCATAGATACTGAAAAATGTAATGGATGTGGTTCTTGCAGTGAAAATTGCCCTACTTATACGACGAACTTTTTTGATGAATACTTAGGAGCAAGAAAAACCATTGATATCGCATTTGGACAAGCTGTGCCATTTTTATATGATATACATCGCGAGACTTGTGTAGAATGTTTTACCTGTGTAGAAGCCTGTGAGTTAGATGCTATAGATTTTAGCCAATTAGCCGAACAAATTAATTTCAAAGTGGGTACAATAATAATTGCAACTGGATGGGATATTTATGAACCATTTGGTGAATATGGTTATGGTGAATTTGAAAATGTCATCACACAAGCTCAACTTGAACGAATACTTGCTCCAAACGGACCTTTAGAAGGTCATGTGCGAAGAATTTCTGATAATAAAAAACCACAAGAAATTGTATTTATTCAATGTGTAGGAAGCAGGAATACTGAACGGACTTATTGTTCGGGAGTATGTTGCATGTTAGCACTTAAAAATGGTAAGCTTCTCAAAGAAGAATTTCCCGAGTCGAATATAACCATCTGTTATATAGACATTCGTACGAATGAAAAAGGATTTGAGGAATATTACCAACGTGCAAAGAATTCTGATATCAGAATGATTCGAGGAAAAGTAGGAGAAGTAACAGAAGATCCTGAAACTAAGGATGTAAAGGTGCGCGTGTACTCTTCATTAACAGATGAAATCATTAATATAAATGCAGACTTAGTAGTTTTATCGACTGCGGCATTACCGAGTAAAGGAACGAATAAAATCGCCAAAGTGCTGAATTTAGACGTTGATAAAAATGGTTTTCTTACAGAATCTCATTTTGGACTCTCACCCCAAGAAACAAAAACTAAAGGGATCTTCATCGCAGGATTTGCCCAAGGACCAAAGGATATTGCTTATTCAGTTTCGCAAGCTCGAGCAGCAGCAAGTAAAGTAGCGGAATTAACATCTGCAGGTGAAATTGATTTGGAATTAATTGTAGCTGAAGTTGATAAGGAATTCTGCATATCATGTGGCCGTTGTGAAAAAGAATGCCCTAAGGGAGCAATCAAAATCGTTGAATCTGGAGGAGCTGTCGTAGATGAGATAAAT
>Ga0307378_10012144_pt1 | contig 11030 bp, 19 predicted proteins | sample UN1MG_FD_202238 | JGI IMG/M metagenome (GOLD analysis project Ga0307378, IMG submission 202238) | Soil microbial communities from Risofladan, Vaasa, Finland - UN-1 | ecosystem: Environmental > Terrestrial > Soil > Coastal area > Acid sulfate soil | place: Finland: Risofladan, Vaasa | collected...
CGAACTGACCATCTCCTCCCACACCCAAGACACTTCCAACCACACCTGAGACGAATTGGTTCGTCGTCCTTGCATATCTCCCGCCGACCACAGTCGTGACTCTCGATCTCAATCCTTATGTCCCGTATGCTCTTCATTTTGTACCATTATACCAACAAAGGTTGGGAATGCCTACCGAAAATATTCATGAATGGAGCGACCGACGGGATTCGAACCCGTGTGAAGCCACCTTGGGAAGGTGGTGCCTGACCAACTAGGCTACGGTCGCACAATTTCTGCGTAACACAATACAACAAAATGGTTGTAGTTTGTTACAGTGGTAATAGAACATATATTATCCTTTAGACTCAATAAAGGCTCATTAAAGAACATTTATTATCCATTACAACTGGAGCCTACGGGCGGGATCGAACCGCCGACCTCGTCCTTACCAAGGACGTGCTCTACCAACTGAGCTACGTAGGCTTGACGCACTGAATGGAGCCACCGACCGGCGTCGAACCGGTAACCTGCTCATTACGAATGAGCCGCTCTGCCAATTGGAGCTACGGTGGCGACAATGGAGCACCAGGTGGGGTTCGAACCCACGACGTCCACCTCGGCAAGGTGGCATTCTACCACTGAATTACTGGTGCAAACATGGTGGGCGGTGAGGGGCTCGAACCCCCGAACCTTCTGGGTGTAGACCAGACGCTCTACCAACTGAGCTAACCGCCCATATCAAAGTTCCAGCGTGCTTCCTTCCTCTTGGGCTGGCAATTATTCCAGCCACACCACGCCTCCCGTTTCTAGCCGCAGAGTGTCGGACCTCGAACCCGACCTTCTGGAACCTGTACAATGGAGCGAGCGACCGGAGTTGAACCGGCATGGGTCTGCTTGGAAGGCAGATGCCTAACCGTTAGGCTACGCTCGCAAAAAATACTGGAGCCGCCAGAGGGCATCGAACCCCCGACCTGCTGATTACAAATCAGCTGCTCTGCCAACTGAGCTATGACGGCGTTACAACAAAAATGGTGGAGGATAAGGGAGTCGAACCCTCGAACCTCTTGAATGCCATTCAAGCGCTCTACCAACTGAGCTAATCCCCCGGAACATGGTGGAGGTAGCCGGGCTCGAACCGACCGCCTTCTCGTTGCGAACGAGACGCTCTACCAACGATGAGCTATACCCCCGAAAACTGGTGGAGCCAATGGGAGTCGAACCCACCACCCCCTGGATGCAAACCAGGTGCTCTAGCCAAATGAGCTATGGCCCCAGAAACGCCCCGTCACACGGATGCGGGTTGACCGGATACCTCGGTGTCCCGCAGAAGTTCTGAGCTCCCACGTCGATTGCGTGTGTTTAGACTTCCGTGTGCCGCTCACCAAGCTCCACGCTACTTGGTTAGGCTAAAAATGGTGGGTGCAGTGGGATTCGAACCCACACCCCGCGCATTAAAAGTGCGCTGCTCTACCAATTAGAGCTATGCACCCAAAACGCTCTTCAGTTTTCAATGAACCACATACTTTCAGCATCTGCTGAACAACTGGTAGAAGCGGCGGGTTTCGAACCCACGACCCCCTGATTAAGAGTCAGGTGCTCTGCCAACTGAGCTACGCTTCCATCCAAAATCTGGTGCTCGATGCTGGACTCGAACCAGCGACCTTCGCCATGTGAGGGCGACGCTCTACCAACTGAGCCAATCGAGCCTGCTCGAGCTCTCCCGAGAGTCACACCACTTAAGGCTCCACAAACACTTGAACAGGCATCCCTGCCAGTAATCTCGCTTCACAGCCACCCAGGTGTCGGTACATGGGCAAAAAAAAACCCCGCATCGCTGCGGGGTTTTTTGCAAATCCGTCTTCCTTATGCGTCAAAGGCAGACGACCCCGCTAGGGTTCCGGCTTTCACCGTACCCTTTGCGACTGCCGCTGTCTTTGCTACAATAAGGCTCATGTTTACAACTCCTCGATCTTTCAGTGGACAATATACGACATCTTGTGTGTGAAAGCAACACTTTTCTGCAGAAATCTGAAATCTTATACGGGTTTCCCCTTCACGTCCACAACTTCCCCCTAATCTCCACAAGGCGATGGAGCATGTCCCGGGTTTCCACATTCAGTTTATCCTCCAATGCCCAACTATGACTCGTCAACACTCTGCTCAATATGGACGAGCGATTGATGTTGCCAATATCCTCTTCCAAAGAACCTGTGCACGGATGCACACTCTTTTTAATCTCCTCTATCCTGCTGGGATAGTTCTTCCACCACCTATATATCTCAAGTATTTCTTTTGCCTGACTCGCCTGCTTTTCAGAATCCGCCCTAATCTCGTCAGTTATTGGAAATCCGTAATATCCACTCTCGACATCGGCTTCCATCGCAAGATTCGTAAATTCCGCCTCTTTCTCGACAAATTCCACTAAGAGTGACATCATAGCCAGGAGCATTCTTTCGTCGGCGTCGCACCAACGTCCAGGCTTGAGTCCGAGCCTAACTATGTGTATCCGATCGATGAACCGGTTCTTGATATAGCATTTAATGCCATTGAAGAACTTCTTGATGCGTCTTATTAGCTTTGTATCCGAGACGTCCATCCACTGGAAAGCCAAAGAATGGATGCACTCTTCATTGCTACAATATCTGGGGCTCAAGCAGAACTTAGCGACGAGCTTCAACCCGCACTTTGGGCATATCCTGTCACCTAACGCTATCCCGAACAAGTTCATTATTCGTTGTCCCTAATTTCCCCGCTGAAGAAATCGTACGACGGCTTTTTACACTTGTACTCCTGGATCACCCAACTCCAGAAATCCTTCTTCGGAAGAGATTTCGTCGCTATCATATGGATCACGTTCCTGGCACCCGCTGACTGCAGAAGTTTCTTCTCAAAGTTAATCCTCTGCTTTCCCGCCAATCTCTTAACAACCTTGAACTTAGGGGTATCGGTCATACAATTTTCCTCTTATGTACAATACACGTTTGCCAATATCCTCGCGGAGCGTAGTTACACTCAGCATGAACTCCACAAAATGTCAATGGCGCATGCCTTTGTGCGTGCAGGCATATCGCTTCTTTATGACGCTCACATTGCTTATTTAACTCTATGTCACACACGACGTGTTGATCAACACTCACGCTCAATGTGATGCCTCCTGGCACTCGTACGCCAACTCGCGCCTGTATCCGACGATTTGGTTCGGTGCAGCCACTCCGGGACACGTTAACCCTACCACGGGGCGTGTCGTGGAATAGAAGACTTCATGTATTCCGGAGCTGTTCTTGACACGGGCGATGTACCACCAACGCACCGAACAATTGGCTCTAGACGTACTACTGGTGGTGTGTCTGGTTATGCTATTGGTCTTACTCACGGTCAATTTTCCTCAGTTGTGCTCCTGGGTCGTTGTTGATGCATTTCGAGGTGTTGGGCAACAGACCAGGAATCATATTGAAGTCGTTGTACACAGAGATATGGAATTGGCCATTCTCATCTTTCCAGTCAGTGGCATGTAGTGCACATCTCCAGCCGCTATGTATTCCTCGTTCGGTGATTTCGAGACAGCTCGCCGTTGACATTTTACCCCATTACCTTTTATGGCAGCGATGCCCACTTCTACCGTGCAAACCTGCCCAACCATACGGTTCATCTTAGGTCCTCTAATCAGAACAGCCCAACATTACGCTTCCCTACATTCCAACACCCTCTCCGCCGTGACTTCCTCATCCTCCCCTGTGGCTACCAGACATGGTCTCACCCACACCGACTTGATGGAGTTATCGGGATTTCTCTTGAACCTCTCGTCCCGGAGAACCCTCATGTGTCCTCTCCTCCAATGGATGTCGGGAGATGCATGATGTCCACCGTGGTTTGCAGCCAGCCTGTGTGGACTCGGGAGTATGTCCCTTATAACATACCGCCCCCTTTTTTTGTCGAGCCTCGCCAGGTTGGCCGGCATCCCGTGGGTCATCTCCTTGCTGTACTGAATCGGCAACATCGTCTTATCCCTCTCGACCCCCTGGAGATAGAGGAAAAGGGAGCAGGCTAGCTTCGCTAACTTAGATATAGCAACCTTCTCAACGTCACTCATATCTGGTGACATCGGCAGGTTGTCTATCATCTCGTCAGGTCCAAACTTCAACAGTATTTCGTCTGCTGGAGTATCGTCACCCATCTTCTTGATGGCACTCATGATGATGTACTTTGCCTTCTTGTTCGACAAGAGCATGCACTCATCGACGGATTCAGCATTCATACTCTTGAATTCCCTTTCCATCTTGATCTCGTCCATGTCGACCATAAGACATCCAGTGACCTCGTGGACACCATCAAGAGATAACCCACTCGGGAACGCCAGTTCAACGATGGGGAAAGGCATCTTCATGTCCCCTACCGCCGCATCGACATCCGTCCTCATGAGAGCTTCTACCAGCCGGGTGTCCCTCACATGAACGACCACACCCTTATGAAGAGCAATCACGTCATACGACATTACCATACATTCGTGAGCGTAAGCCAGAGTTTTCATCTTATCTATCGTGACCTGGTCAACCACGCCACGAGATAAGGCTATTTGCCTCCAATATGACTCAGGAGTACTCTGGTAGGTAGAATGTATACCCTTCAGGGCGGCGAGACTAATTTCATCCTTGTTGGGTTTTTCAGAGACGCCGCCGCCGAGGGCTATTAACATGGGGAGTTTGACGTACTCGAACCTATTTTCCTTCATCGCATTACCTCGATTCAAGCTGGTAGCGGGAGCTGGATTTGAACCAGCGATCCAGGGTTATGAGCCCTGTGACTTAGACCGGACTAGTCGATCCCGCAATCTTTATCTGGGAATAACATACCACTATGGCTACGTGATGTCAACACATAAGTCACCTAGTTTGAGTTGGGTTTTGTTCAGGTTACGCCAGAAGGCAACATCACCAGTACGCAACCCTACGTTGTTATTCAACACATCCAAATCGATGACTTGACACCAGCATTTTCTCTCGGTGTCCCAACCTGCCATGTGCAGAGCTTCCCAGTCAAATAGCTTGTCCACCATGGCTCAATCCTCCATTAAAGACTAACGACTTTTGCTTTCACGTCTTTCTGGGACGAATCCACCTTCACCCCGACACAAGCGATCCGTGCCCTGTTCCAGGTGTACGACACCACGAAGCCTTTTTCCGGCCAGGGCACAGCTGCAGGATAACTGTAACTACCCATAGGGTTATCCTCGATTATGACAGGATTGTCCCATGTGATCCCGTTATCCCTTGAGAATGCGGCAGTAAGAGGAGTCCTCTGCGTCCAATTACCTTTTGTCGGATTCAACACGAGAGCCAATAGACCACCTCCCAAATCAACAACGTCCACGGCAGAGTTGGGGTTTGGTATATCTGTCAACGCCGCCTCCGACCACGTCCTCCCAAAGTCACAAGAGTCACTTCTGAACAAGAATTCTGACATACTCCTCAGGAGCATATGTACCTTCCCACCTGAGGACTCCCAGAGCGATGGTTGTATTACCCCACTGAACTGCCCCCATCTCCCCCTATCGTACGGCACCGTCTGGGACCTGGACCACGTTACACCACCGTCAGCAGTGATGTCTACGAAAGCGTCCCACACCTGATCTTGGGTAACCGACAAGTGTCCTTGCCTAAATTCCAACCTTCTACCCTGAACCCGCTCGATGGAAGCTGGCGCCATCCAATCCCCATTAGACGCAACTATCGGCTTACCCCTCACTGGTCCCCTCCCTCCATTAGGGTCGTCTGGGCATAGCTTATCCCACTTCGACCAGGTCTTGTAGTCGAGCGACTCCATATGGAAGGTTTCCCACACCTCAGGGCTATCACCCACCTTGAACCAAAGATGAAGCTTCTTGCCGGGGTCGAGAAAAAGAACCGGATTCCAATGTGCCATCTTACGAGATATCTTAACCAGGAGGAGCGGTTTTGACCAGACACGATTGAAGGTAGACCACCATATGCCGGTGTCTGGGTGTCGTTCCCTAGTGCCGGCGAACCACGCCGACACTATCTTGCCGTCAGGAAGAACCTCTACGGTGGAGCCGTGACACTGCAAAAAGTCGTCACAGCTATTAAATATGAACTTATCGGGCATATCATCTACTTTGAATGACAAACTTATCGCTACTTCAATCCACATTCCTAAGCTGGCGAACGACCAGAACTTCCTTACTCGAAACTCTTGAAGTTCCGTTTCTCCTTGAGTTTGCGCTTCGGCTTCGACCTGACGATCGTCCTGGAGACGGTTCCAACTATCTTGGGACCCTGCTTCCGGAGTCTCTCGGCACACTCGGAACACGCCAGTATTTCCTCCGCAATCTCCCACCCCGTGCTTTCCCTGTCTGGAAGAGACTCCTCACGGTCGAACCTGCTTGAAGATCTCTCTGACACGGTGGTGTACGTTACATCACGCCTCTTAGTAACCACTTTATCTGGTCTCTTACCCCTCTCCACCTGCCTGCCGCACCCCTTGCATATGTAACTCATCTGTACCTCTCTATTTATTGACTAACTTCCAACCGTCGTAATCATACTCTCCACATTCATAGGTACCCGCCTTAAACTTACCTGTCGCCAACACGATCTGGAGGGCGGTCTGCATATCAAGATGCAAATTCTTGTAATACTCATGCTCATTCTCTGTGAGATCATCCCTGCCGGTCAATATCTTGTGAATATCATCTGTCACACCACTGTTACCGTAAGGTCTCTTGGGGTCTATTGCAGGAGCCCCGAACTCTGCATCCTGCCAGCTCACATTAAACCGGCGCAACAGCTTCAAATGATCCTTGGTGAGCTTGAATCGTTTCACAGTCATTTATAAACTCTCCATCATCGTGCACACACAATCTCACAAATTCAGATCGAAGTCAAGAAGCATTTCTTCTACCAAGTATCTTACAGAGACTCATCCTGATCTTACGGAAGCCCATGGAAAGGCTGGTTCTTTTCCTACCCAGCTCGTGATCTGATGACTCGCCGGGTACGTGCTGGACAACTACGACAGAACCAAACTGCTCCGTGCATGCATCCGTACTCTCGACTGTAGCCTGGACTCGCATCCTCGCCTGGAACTTCTTTTCTATTTTTGTGGCTAGATCGTCATTCATGGATCATCACCTCTATAGTTTTGGCTATGTTCTTGCAAGCACTCTTCATATTCTCGTTCTCCGCTGCCAAAGCTTCGTTCTGCTCCTCTAGGTCAGCAACCTCCGTCTCATACCCATCAACCTCGACTTTCAAAGACTCTACTTCCCCCTTCATGGACTCAATAGTTGCCTCAGTTTTCTGGAACTTCGATTCCAGATCAGCAACCGTCGTCAAAGACTCAGCGAGCGACTTTTCCAGTTCCGTCTTCCCCGGGAAATCTTGTGACATCTTTATGGCGTGTTCCTTTTCCATTTCGATTTGCCTAATTCCCAAAAGCTCCTTCTCTGTATCGAGGTCTCCACCCCTAATCCACAACTCATCCTGCTTCTTCGCCAACGCCTTTTCCTGGGCTTGCAGATCGATTCTGGCTTTATAGAGGTCTTCCCTAGTGGCATCGATGTCGCTCGATAGCTTGGTAACCCATCCCATAAGGCTCTCAAGATCCACTCCCGCAACGCAAACAGTGACGAATCCAAGACAGAGCCTTCTCGCTGGCCCATCCTGGTGAAAACCCCATCCCTTGCCCCTCCCAAACGAGAGGTAGGTCGAGAACCCCCTCTTGGGCTTACTTTCCATAATCAACATCTCCATCTGGTGTTGGACAACAACCTAGGAATCATGTTTCAATCGTTATGCACAGAGACATGTACTTTGCCGTTGTCGTCTTTCCGTTCGGCAATGAGTGTATCAACATCATCAGCTCGAATCCAATCGCCAAGTGCAGTCTCCTCCTCACTGATACAGGACGTGTATTCATCGAGCGACCCCGCTGAGAGTCGGTAACGCCTCATAGTACGCAAGGCAGATACAACACCAGGAGCCAGCACCGGGGTTGTCATGCGGACTTCTTGTCCAACACTGCTCGCATTGAGTAACTTGGCAATTTCACGTTCCATCGTCTCATAATCCTGAGCCGCATACGAGTGCTCCTCCTCGTGGCATGTATACCACTTGGTGATCGTCGGCGTTGTGTGGACAATCTGCATGACCTTGCTCAACAAGTCACTGGATTGTCCGGCTTGCTCCCTAACATTTTCAGCCATGGTAGCCCCCCCCAAAGTAGACAGGTTATCAATCAAGTTTGCGATTGCCGGTTCGGCCACAATTCAAACGTGTCCATGGAACTCCCATCCTGTATAAACGGGGTGAACTTCTCGCCCCAATTAGCAAAAAAACCATCCAACCGTGCCGTTTTATTCCAAGCAGTGTAGTCGTCTCTAACGTTATCTTGAAAATGTACCAACGCCATCTTCGCCTTGACTTCCTGGGGGAGCGTAGTCAACTCACTGTAGTGAGCATGTACTCCAGACGGGAAGGGACCAGTCTCGCAATCCTGAATAATCAGGTCGGCTACCTTGTAGAAATCTTTGATTTGATTGGGGTTGAACTGCGTATCCCCGGGATAGAATATCCTTTTATTGGTGTCGGGATCCTCTATCATGAGCCCGAAGCTGGGTACTATAGCGTAACCGTCCATTATGTGAACCGTCTGGACTATCTTGAATCCCACGCCCTCCCATTCAAACCCGTCATTCCTCCTGACCGACGATATGTCGAAGAAATCCACGAGAGTGGTCTGTTTACCCTGCACCGACTTGAGCCCACCCTGCAGGCTATGGTTCCACATCTCCCTTAGCAGGTCGTTGTTGGCTACCAGCCGTATCTTCTCCTTCACCGTGGGGTCGAAATAGGTGCAGAAAGCGAGATACTCGATACCGCCAATATGGTCAGCGTGAAGATGCGTCACGTAGAGTGAATCCACATCCTTGTACGACATGCCAATGGCCCGGAGCGAGAACCTAATGTCAGAACCCGCATCAATGAGCATGTTCTTCCCGTTCCTCGACAACATGGCGTTAGTTTGAAACCCCTTCATCGTGAACGCATTGCCACTACCAACCATCATGATCTTCATGTTGTCTCCTGTTTATTATTGCTCCTGATCAGACCTTAAAAATTCACCCTTCTGCACCATCCGCTTAAGATGAGCAACGTCCACTGGACTCTCCTTCGTCTCGATCCAGCCAGCCCCGACATGTCGTGGCTTATGAGCGTCAGACGTCGCCACCATTATAAGATTCCATTTCCGAGCCATCTCCTCGATCTTATATTTGTGCCCGAAGTCTCGGGGAACAGAGTGGGATTTCACCTCGCATGCGTCAGGAAGAAAGTCATAGAAGTCGAATGCCACATTCGAATGTTTCCTGAATGGATGAGCCAGCACAATCAAGATATTCGGGTCAGCTTCAGCGTGTTTTTCCAATAAGCCGATATCCTTAGTCGACACCCCCCTGGATATGTCCCACTCGAATGGCTTATCCCCGACCACCACAAGATGATCCTTGATATCTCTACCATAATCCAGGACATCCAACTCTACACCCCTCAATAACATCGTGCTAGGGCTAATCTCCCTTGCGACATCCAGCCATTCCTGCGGAGCGTGCTTGTTGTGGTCGAGAAGAACTACACAACCTATACCCGAGTGCTCGGCTGCTCTAATCATCTCTATCAACCTATCCCGCCAATTGACCTTCTTATGTCGCACATGAAAATGGAGATCAACCTTCATATCTCTATCGACCTAGCCAGCATCCCGGACGTAAGATATCAATTTAAAAGACGTACATATTCAACTGCCAATGCAATCAGAAACGCTACAACAAGCAACACAATCATTTTCATGCCGATTGTGCCCTTTTGTTGATTTTCTTATTCCCCTTCTTCCCCTTCGTCTCTCTCAAAGTCTTCTCGTACACATCCTTGCTGGTCGTCCAGCCCCAATTCAAAAGGAACATCCCGACTTCCCACTCAACCTTCTTCGTGCTCCACTTGTACCTTTTCTTCAGAAGACTTCTCATCCACTTCTTGAAGTTATCCTCTTCCTCCTGTGACCACATTTTTCTCTGGTACCAGCAGTCTTGCTGAGTGAACTTAGGGTTGGGGTATTTTAACCCCACTCTCTTGAACATCTCAACTAAACAATCATCACACGTTTTTTCGTTTGTAATCATGTCTCACCACCTATCGTTGTTGTCTCTCGACTTATCCTGGTTCTCAAACTCCCCCTCTGCCACAGCCTGCATGACCGTCTGCACAAGCTCACACATGGATATTGGCTGATTCCATATCTCCCTAACTGCGACGGCAGCTCTATCGACGTGTTGTGCCATCGCCGCCAACGTCGGCACATGGAGGTCATCCATATCCGATAGTTTACAGATGCATGACGCACTACGGGAGTATTTCTGTTTCGTCACGAGCCATAAACCCGCAGCCGGGAACCCCCTGAACTCGTAGTGAGAAATCGGAACATATTTCCCGTTCACCTTCTTGTACAACTTCTCTTTTTGCTCCAACCTGCTCATAGTATTTCCTCTACCACCCAAGCATTATACAGCATTTGGCTGATTAAGATGAAGTTTAAGCTCGTCCTGGGTGAAGTCAGACCGAACCCCCTTCTTGTAGCACTCGAAGCAAACGACCTTTATCAGTTGGTCGTTCCAGTAGGAACCAAACCAGTGTGGTCCGCCCACATCCTCTGACTTGGGGATTTTCTTACCACAGTTGAAACATATCACTAATTGTGTGTCTTGCACGATAGCATCCTTCTATTGATTTGGATCAATATGGCATTTCAACAGACAAAAGTCAACAAAAAGATGGTCGGATTCAAACGATTTCAAATAACACCAGCATGTTTTGTTAGACGATTTTAGTTTGCGATTAATACGCATTACGAGGACAACCACGAGAAGGTATCGTCTTCTGTCCCCTCTGGGAAAAGGGATTTGAACCCTTGACCTCATGGCCCCAAACCACGCGCTCTAGCCAAACTGAGCTATTCCCAGTAAAATGGTGGGCGAGGAGGGA
>Ga0307378_10012145_pt1 | contig 11029 bp, 13 predicted proteins | sample UN1MG_FD_202238 | JGI IMG/M metagenome (GOLD analysis project Ga0307378, IMG submission 202238) | Soil microbial communities from Risofladan, Vaasa, Finland - UN-1 | ecosystem: Environmental > Terrestrial > Soil > Coastal area > Acid sulfate soil | place: Finland: Risofladan, Vaasa | collected...
GGAGAACCTTTATGTCTTGGATCGGAAAAATACCAGAGTGGTAGTGATTAATAAAGATACGGGTGAGTATAAAGCGCAGTACTTTTGGCCGGGGATGGCTGGTGCTTATGATTTATTTGCCTCAGAGGAAGAAGCAAAAATACTTTTATTAACTGGGGAAAGAATATACGAGATTCCACTAAAAGATTAGGCCAATTAGGCTAATTTGCCCAATTAGCCTAAGCCTTCATCGGTGAAAATTATTAACCGCAAAGCTCGCTATAATTATGAAATCCTAGAGCAAATTGAAGCCGGGATTATTTTAACAGGAGCAGAGGTAAAAAGCGTTAAAAAAGGGCAGATAAAACTGGAAGAAAGTTTTGTCAGAATTGATCCTGATTTGCAAGTTTGGCTGATAAACGCCCATATTCATCCTTACCAATTTGCCGATAATCGTGATTATAACCCAAGGCGTAGCCGTAAGCTTTTACTTCATAAGAAAGAAAGTTTGGCTTTGGCTAAAAAAATGGAGGGAAAAAATTTGACTTTAGTGCCGACCGCTTGTTATACCTTGAAAGGTAGAATTAAACTAGAGGTGGCTTTAGCCAGAGGCAAAAAAACCTGGCAGAAAAAAGAAATAATTAAACAAAGGGATATAGAAAGAGAAATGGAGCGTGAATTAAAGGACGCGATTTAGAAAAAGGTTTTCCATTAATCGCGTGAGAGATTTTTAACTACGTATGAAGTAATATTTATGGTATCCGACAATTGTTTCTTTAAAAATCTTAATCCAGAGCCGCTTTTGAGGAATTTTTCTCGTTTTTTAGCATCTTTTTTATTGATAAAATCTTCATAATAGCTAAGTTGCAAGGGCCTTCTGTTTTTAGTTGAAATTACTTCATCCTGAAAGTGCTGGGTTAACCTTTGTTTTAAGTTGGAGGTAAAGCCAATATAAAAGTTTTTATCTTTTAAAGAAAGAAGGATGTAGACGAAAAACATGTATGTGTTCACGTAAAGAATTTACTGCTTTCTCGTATCGGCTATTTAGCCGTACTCGAAGCCGGAATTCCACGTAACTCACTCAAAATTTTCAAAAAGAGGCGGCGTAAGCCACGTGATTTTCCCGAATGCGAAGCCAGACTTAATAGTCAAGCGAGCAAATAGAGAAAATTTTACGTGGAGATGAGGAGTAATGAACTCCTGTCTGGAAAAACTCTTGGTAATCTTCTACAAGCTTAGCCAGCAAATTTTACGCTAATGAACCTTGTTGGCGGCGGTTTTACTCATCAAGCGTTTGGTTGTAAGACACGCTGAATTACCTACAACCGTCAGTAATTCTGAAGCCCTAAGTGGGTTTACACCCTAGCAGATCCCTTAGGGAAGACTTGCCAGAATGCCAGCTTTAAGCCGTAAAAGCGTAGGCTGGAACAGGAAGCAATGAAGCTAAAAAGCTTTTTGCTTGAGCTGCTTTGTCTAAGATATAGTCTTTGACGATTGTTTTTTGATTCTGTTTTGCGACTCATAAATCAAAGTCGGCTTGCAGATTTCAAAGAGCTTATTCCATCGAACCAAACATCCCCAATCAGGTTATATTATACCACGTTAGTCGGTGATTAGACTATAATCAGTTTAGTGTTTAAAGCTTTGCAAGATTTTATTTTTCCCAGAGTTTGTCTTGGTTGCGGTAGTTGGGGTGAGTATCTTTGCTCAGACTGTTTAAATTTTATTAGAACCAATGACCACCCGATTTGTCCGGTATGCGCTAAACCAGCTGTTTTTGGGATAACTCATCCTTCTTGCCGCAAGCCTTTGAGCTTAGATGGTTTGACTTCTGTTTTTGTTTACAAGGGAGTGCTGAAGAGAGTAATTGCCAAACTAAAATACCAATTTGTTACTGATTTGGCAGAAACAATCTTGGAGCTTTTTTTAACTTTTTGTGGTGAAGACAAGGCCTTTACTAAATTTGTCAGGCAGAAAGATGTTTGTTTGGTAGCGGTACCTTTGCATTGGCAGCGAAAAAATTGGCGCGGGTTTAATCAAGCTGAATTACTTGGTCGAATGATCGCTCAAAAACTGGGGATTGCTTTTAATAAAGATTTACTGATTAGAACCAAAAATAGTGTGCCTCAAGTCAAGTTAAAAAAGGAAGAGCGTCAGGTTAATGTTAGAGGAATTTTTAAAATGAAAAATAAAAGCTTGTTTGATACCCTGATTTTTGACGATGTTTGGACTACCGGTGCAACAATGAGAGAATGTGCCAAGGTTTTAAAAAGAAATGGAGTAAGAAAGGTTTGGGGTTTAACTTTGGCTCGCTAGCTTACAAACTTCTGAATTAATTTTAAGGTTTTGGTCTTGGCTTTTTCGGTAACTTTGATTTGAACTAAGCCTTTCTGCGGTTGGCCGTAAAAAATAAAAGTTCCCAGCGGTGCCAAAAGAATAACTGGCAAAACCAACAAATCCTCTTCACCTTTAACTTGGATTATTCCTTTTTGGCCGGTTTTTATAATCTCGGGTAAAATCTTGGTTAGGCTAAAGGTTGTCTGCCAAGAGATTGTTCCCGGGTCATTTCTGACCAAGGAGAAAAAATCAGCCTGTTTTTTAAGGTGTTTATGGAAATTGGAAAAAATCGGTTGACGCTGGCAGCGGTAGTCATAGATAGCCAGATTAATCGGCAACTTATTAAGCCAAAGGGCTTGAGTAGTGATATCGCCAACAGTAATAATAAAGGGAGATTTTTGGAGTTTAATTGTTGGCCAGACTTTAGTTCCTGCCCAAGAAATATTATTCTTTGAGCCTGTTAAAAGCTGACCAAGAGGCTTTTTGAAGTGTCGGCGTTGGTCTAAAGGTAGGTAGAGGGTTTTGTTTTTGGCCAGCAGTCTTTGGTAAACCAACCCTTGGCGGTTTATTTCTCCCAACCGAATTCTAGTTGAAGAGATCCTTTTGTGGTCATCAGCTTTTAAAAGATTAATATTTAAAATATTTAAGGGTGGAAGATGGTTTTGTTTTCTTCTAAGATTGACCAGTTTAGCACCCGGAAGAGTATCTTGAGTTACTGCAATAGCATCTATAGCCGGATGGGAAGCAGCTGGTTCATAAGGATTTTTAAGAGGAAAAATATGGGTTTTTTCCAAAAGCTGATTTGCTAGCAAAAATTCTTTAAGCACCCTAACCCTTGTTCTGAAATTCTGAATTGCCTGAGGAATAACTTTGTCTTTTTTGCTCCAATTTGAAGCAACACCGCAAGAAACTGATTGAGATTGATTAATGCTAGCCTGGATAAATTTCTGGTGACCCAAATGAAGATGATCAAAGGTACCAGCCAAAATTAAATGCTTGAACACATAACGAAACATGATAACGATTTTACCCCTGTTTTACCCTGAGTTCAAGAGGTGGTAAAATGCCGGCTAAAACGATATAATTAAAAAATGGAGGGTTGGCTGAGTGGTTTAAAGCGCTGGTCTTGCCCAGCCGAAAACTGCGAGGCAGTATTCCAGGCGGGTCCGCCTAAATGATCCGTAATCGGATCTTTTGGCGGAAAAAACATTAACATTGTGGAGAGATGGTAGAGCGGACGAATGTGCTGGTCTTGTCACCTAAAGGGTGATCGTCCTTTGGACGAAAAACCTGGAGAGGTCGGATAATGGTTATTCCACCGGTCTTGAAAACCGGACCCCTTCGGGGGTATGTGGGTTCGAATCCCACCCTCTCCGCCAAGCTTGACAAACAGGTTCGAAGGATAGTAAATTGCTTGCTATTTCGGCCTGTTTTGCAGGTTCTAACGAAGCCACAATATTAGCAATTTCCTTTTTACCCTTTTCAATTAAGAAATATGGTTTGTCGCCTGAAATATCTAGCTTTTTGTCTTTTATAGTTAGGTTCGAACCAAGTTTTGAAAGCACATACGTTTTGACTTTTGCATCACCCGTAGCAAATTGGTAGCGGGCAGAACAGGCAAAGTCAAAAGTTTCTTTAGATTGTATAAACCATTCCTCTAGACGTTTATCAACCTTTTCAACCTCTTTATTAATAGCTTTCTTTTCATTTAACAGCCTCTTTTCTTCGTCAGAATAGTATTTCTGCTGTTCAGGGTCGCTATTGACGTTTTGAGGCGATATACGAAGCCGTAGGAGGTTTCTAAGCTGTGAATCAACATCTTTAACTTGAGTCAATAAATTACTTTTAATAGCTGTTTGGCTCGTTTCTTCATGGTCATTTAATTCATTCAAGTAATTAATAGCCCACTCCCTAAACCCTTCATCTATTTCGAATTTTCCTAATTTATTAGTAATTTCTGTTTCTAAATCGTCAAGGCTAATACTTCCTTGCGAACAGTTGGGGTGAACCCTTTTGGTGCAGTGATAAAAAACATAGTGCAGAATTTTTGGATTTTGCATAGCTTCGATTAGCGTGTGGCAGTCAGGACATTCGTCAGTGTTTAGTCCTTTATGAAATTTAGTTTTACAGGTAGGGCAAATTATCTGCCATTTTTCTTCAGCAGTTATCGAACCTTCACACTCTGCACATTTTAAGACTTCTTTATAGGCAAACTCTCTCTTGGAATATCTAGGCTTACCTTTTTTACCAAGTCGTATTTGCAATTGTTCAAATTCCTTTTCGTTCATCATGGTTTTATGAGAGCCTTCAGTTTCTTGAAACTCACCATCAACTTTTCTTTTCATTAAGCCAAAATAATAAGGGTCGCTTAACAGTCGGTAAAAAGAAGCCTTACTCATTGGTTTTCCGCCTAATTTTTTAGTCCGTCTAGTTCTATATGCCCATTCATTATTAAGTTTATCCAAGGCTTGCATGGGTGTATACATTTTTTTGGTGATAAGTTCAAAAGCCTTTTGGATTAGTGGAAATCGCTCAGGGTCAACATCTATATACGCCTCTTTCGTTAGCGGATTAATTTTGTTTAAATATCCAGGTTTAGCAACACCACCCCATTCTCTTTTCTCGTTAAATTTGTAGCGATTTCCTCGCAACACTGCCTCACTTAAATCATCAGACGACTTCTTAGCAACAGTGAAATCAATATTTAAAGCAAACTTATCTTCAGGGGTGTTGTAGTAAGTATTACCCCTTGTTTTAAAAGCTTTTATTTTCCCTTGGTCAATTTTGTAAATAAATAAGCCACCATCAAGGGAATTTCGGGATATTCTTGTAGCGTTCCAGGCTAAAATTGCATTAGCTTTGTCGTCATCTATCATCTGCATCATCCGATTAAATTGAGGTCTACCTATTTCAAAAGCTGTATGAGTTTCTTCAATTACTTCGACCACTTTTAAACCTTCTCGTTTAGCAAATTCAGTCAGCTCTTTTCTTTGTTGGGGAATCGAGGCTACTTGTTTATCTTCACTATCACTACTTTTTCTCAAGTAAGTAATAAATCGTAATTGTTTAACGTCAATTTGTTTCATAACTTAAATGCCCCCACTGGGTTGTGCTCAGAACGGTGAAGTCCTGTCCCAATGAGGGCATTAAAAAACTCCACCTTTCTCCTGAGCACAATTAAATTGTTGCAGATATTGAACTTAAATTCAAGTGTTTTCATATAGGTAAAAGGTCATTTTCTATTTCGTAATTAAGCATCAAGCCTGCAAGTCGTTGTTGTTCGTCAACTAATATTCTTTCTTCAGGTTTATCACTTAACCAACAATTCTTTTCATCAATATTTTTGCTTAACTCATCCACTTTATTCTTAATATCATTATATTCATCTACTGTACTAATACGATACTTACCCTTATAAGAAACTATAGTATTTTCATCTGTTTTATCTTGATTTGACTGCAATTCTGCAATATTTTCTTGCGTTTCTGCAATTTGGTCATGCAAATTTGCATTTTCATAATGCAATTCTGCAAGACTATTTTTTGAGCTTGGTAATAAAATTACTTCATAAAAGCTTCTAGCCTTTTCTCTTATTGCTCCTTTTTTTAGGAGTCTATTTCTTACTCGACACACTTTAGATGACGACCAACATAAAACATCAGCAAGGACTTTATCTGTAGTTTCAACAGTTTGATATGTTTCCTCATGTTTTTTATCCCAATCGTAGACAGCTAAATATAAATCCCACAACCGATACTCAGAATCTTTAAGGTTTAACCGTTTTGCTACATGATGACGATTACGATAAACCTTTTGATATGTATTATTTAGCCTTCTTAAAATATTCATATTCCTTCTTGGGAATTGGCTTATATATCAACTTGAAAAATTCCAACAGTTCAACACCCAACTTATTTGCTTCTTCATCGCTTAGTTGATGGTTAAACTTTTCTAGATATATCCGCTTAAAATCACTAATAGCTTTATGACTCAATTGCATAAAACTATTATTTCAAGAAGGGGGAGAATCCGAGAGCTACACGAAAAACGAAGTTATATGTACACCTTTAGAATCTGTCTATATCGTCTTATAGCTTGCTTTACATGATTATATTCAGGTATCAAATACCTATTATTTTTGTTTTGATATTGTTTCCTAACAGCAACAGTAGTTATGGACAAAGCAATTTCTGTATACCCTTCACCTGCCACATTACGCCAATACCAATCCCTATCCCTTCGAATGTTGCTTGCATGGTCTTTTTTCATCATGTAAAAATGTTTAAGTAGTTGCTCATTTTCTTCGAAAATCTTGGGTACATTATTTTCAAATATATTTATTAAATTTTCTTTAGTTGTCATTGGAGAAATACGAATAATAACCTCAGGGTAAGGAATTTCTTCAAGATGCAGTTCGGGTGGGAATACCTCTATACTAGTTGTTTGATAGCAATTCTCATCAACTTCACCACAGACAATAGAGCATTGAATTATCTGAGTAAAATATTCAGGTCTTTTAAAATCCCTGCTTAGATTTTGGGTTATCCATTCAAATTGTTTGTAATAAGCGATATGTTGAAGGTTTCTCTCAATATCTTTAGGGTGCTTTGCAATATTTTCAAGTTCAGCTTCAATTTTGCCCGACTTATATCTTTTGGCTTGCCACTCGACACTCTCAAGCATTTTCTTTGAACGCCACGCATTGAAATCTTTGTATGGGATTAGCCTATCTATTGAGAATTTTTTCCTTAGCGAGGGCAAGAGTCTTAAAAATTCAGGTTTATCAAGTAGGTACGCACAATCCATATACGCAATATCATTTGTGCAATTTATTTTTATCTTTAGCTTTAATAAATCAGAGTTGTCTTTTTGTTTCATAGTATCCTGTATATATTTTACACAAACAAGGGATGGGGAGTACCAACTTTCAAAAATAATTTTGATACAATGCTACTTGAAGGCTTTTATAGTCAGGTCTATTTTTCAAAACTAGATTTTAGAGTAAAAACATAGAGTCTTTTAGGTGTAGAGTAAGACCAGTAAAAATGACCGTTAAATACTTGATGAAATCTTATGGCAGACAAACTAATTTCAAACACTAGAAGGGATAAACTTTTAAATAAATGCGAAAGCCTTATGCTTCAGGGGGTGGATAGTCCTACTGATATATCAGAATCACTAAATGTTTCTTTTAATACTGCTAAAAGTTATATCGCCATTATCAAAGAGCGGTGGTCAAATTATTCCAATACTGATGAATTACAGATTAAAAGGCAGGAATTGATAAGAAAAACAGAAGAAGTGATAAAAGAGGCGTGGACACTAAAAAATCACGCTAGAAACACCCTAGAAGCCATTGGAAGCCTTCGAACTGCATTAATGGGTATCGAGAGGCTACAGAAGCTATTGGGAATCGACTCATTACCGCTACCAGTGGAAAAATCTACCGAAGAACAAACTTTTGAATTTGCTCAAGAAATTATTGCGTTACCTGAAGAAGATAAAAGTGTGGCGTTATCTATGATTAAGGATGAAATTAAGAAAAGAAGTTCATTTATCCCTTAGTTTCTAATTTATTAAATATTTAGTAAAATTAGAGCATTATGAAAAAAGTCGATTGGAAATCGCTGTCTCCGATATTTGCTGATGTGATGATTTCTCCTTGGAATTTACTTATTGGTGGGTTATTAATTAAATTTTTACCAACAACTCAGGCAATAACATCTGTTTTTATTGGCTATCTGATACTAAGCGCAATCTTCATTTTTTATGGTGGAATTGGACTGAAAGAAGGAAAACAATCTGCAGCAATCATTAATGATATATTCGGATTAAAAATTTCTAGATACTTGATTCCTGCAATCTTGGCTATAGGTCAGATTGGTTGGGCTAGTATTAATATTGAACTTGGAGGTAAATCACTAGCATATATTTTCTCGTCACCAGTAGTATTTGGAGTGTTGGCGTATGCAATCTTTTTGATAATAATGGGAATATTGGATTTATATAAAATGGGCATTGTTAAGTTGTTTATCACAATATCCTCTGTATCCCTTTTAGGTTATACATTTATAGCAAAAATAACTCATGTTTCATTAGCAAGCTTCATGATTCATGTCCCCCTTGAAAAACAATCTATATTGTGGGGAATAAGTATAGTTGTAGCCTCTTTAGTATCGTTCTCTACAGTAACTCCCGACTTCTTTCAAAGTGTAAAAACAAAAAAAGATATTTACATTTCAACTTTATTGGGACTTTTTGTCCCTGGTGTAACAACTGCTCTTTTGGGTTGTTTCTTATTTTTTGATAAAGGCAACTTTGATTTAATAGCGCTTATTAGCGCTTTAACATTCCCAATCTTTCCACATATTTTAAACGCTAGTACCAATACTGACGGAAGTATTGCTATTTATACACCAGGTCTTAAATTACAAAATATGTTTGGAATTAATCTTAAAACGGGAATCATTATTGCAGGTGTTATCAGTTTTATTCTCGCAATATTTCAGGTTTCTACATATCTAGAAGTTTGGTTAAAGATTTTATCTTTACTATTTCCTACTTTGATAGGACTTGTTTTAGCTAAATTTATTTTTCTAAAACAACAAGAGGTGAGTACTTTTAATAAAAGCGTATTATTAATATATGTTGTATCAACAATTATATCTATTGGATTAACAAAGTTGTTTCCTTCTGTATTAATATCACTTGTTTTGCCCTTTTTCTTATATAAGAGTTTACGTTATATAAAATTACTGAATTAATCATATGCAAAATCAAAAAAATCTAAACCAAGACGACAAGGAACTTATACGGATTGCTTCAGAACACATAAAGAAAAGGTATAAAAAGGATTTTGTGAGCATAGGGGCAGCATTAAGAACAAAAAACGGGAAAATCTACACTGGTACTAATACAAAATATCATGTTCGTAACCTCAGTACTTGTGCAGAAATGCTAACAATCTATAAAGCGATAGACGAAGGAGAGGAAGAATTCGATACAATCGTAGGAGTTAAATATTTTCCTGAAAAAGAAATGTTCGAAATAGTAAATGGCTGTGGAAAATGTAGGCAGTTATTTTGTTACAATGTTCCCCTTAAAGTAATTGTTGATAATAGCGGTATATTAGAGGTAAAAAGCGCCCAAGAACTATTACCTCTTTCTTTTCTTTAGAAGGTTACACAAGCTAGATTTGGCTGATAGGAATTGATAAAATAGGTTCTAACAGCGTCAATGGTTTCCCGCTTAATTTAGATAATGATTAGTTTTAAAATATAAAAAAAGTAAAGGAGACTCAATGCCTGCTCAAAATAAAAGCACATTAAAAACATCAACCAAAAACCCCTCTGAAGTAACAGTGGTTCCTGGTCCAGCCAAAGATCTGCTGGTTTGGAAAGCGCCAGCCAGACCTTTTAAAAAAAGAAACCGGGAGTACTTTAGCACAGTGGTGGCCATTGTCTTTTTATTAGTGGTAATACTGCTTTTCATTAAAGAATGGTTATTGATCGGCGTGATTATTGCTTTAATGTTTGTATCTTATGTTTTGGCAACCGTGCCGCCGGAAGAAGTAACTCATCGGATCACTACCCGAGGAGTGGTAACAGGAGGAAAAACCTATAAATGGGAATGGTTTACTCGCTTTTGGTTTTCTCAAAAATGGGACAATGATCTTGTTTATTTTGAAGCCTTGCAAGTTTTTCCCCGGCAGATTCAGCTTGTTTTAAAAGGGCAAAGTAAAGACGAGGTGAAAAAAGTGGTTGAGAGATACCTCCTTTTTGAAAAACCAAAAAAAACCTTAATGGATAAAGCAGCTGATTGGCTTCAAAAAAAAGTGCCACTGGAAAGTTAAGCCTACTGATTGGCGGATAAGCCTTCGTAGCTCAACGGATAGAGCATCGGTTTGCGGAACCGAAGATGACAGTTCGATTCTGTCCGGAGGCACCACGTAATAAATTTTCAAAAAAAATTCAAACGTGGTTAGTCGCGTTTAAATCTTTGATTTATTACGCGACACCAGAAAAATTTCTAATTTTTATTTAGGATTTTAAGTTTATTTTTTAGGAGGAGTGTCAGAGTGGCCTATTGACCCGGTTTCGAAAACCGTCGGGGCGTTTGACGCCCACACAGGTTCGAATCCTGTCTCCTCCGCCACGCACCAGTCGATGCATGGCTGCGCCAGTGTTAGCCTATTAAACTTTGGGCTTAGTATAAACGTATTAGAATAGTTGTGCGTGAGGGATGTACCGTCTGGTACGTCCCTCAAAAATGGAATTCTTTTATATCTTATTAGAAATCTAAAAATAAATGATTAATAAATATGATTTGCGATTAATGCAAAAGGCGGTTATAAAAATTAGTAAAGACCGCGACTGGGAAAAGTTTCATTCCCCGAAAAATATGGCTTTGGATATTGTCAGAGAAGTAGGTGAGATGGTTGAACATTTGGTTTGGGACTCAAATGAAGAAATTAAAAAAGATAAGAAAAGAATTTACAAAATCAGTCATGAGATGGCTGATGTTTTACACGGTTTACTACTCTTGGCAGATTCTTTAAAAATTGATTTAAGTAAGGCTTTTTGGGAGAAAATTAAAAAAGTGAAAAAAAGATATCCGGTTGACCAATTCAAAGGCATTTCCGGATATGCTTGCAAAAGGAAACTTGAAGATAAGCTCCCGTAGCTTAATGGATAGAGTAGCGGTTTCCGGAACC
>Ga0307378_10012146_pt1 | contig 11029 bp, 14 predicted proteins | sample UN1MG_FD_202238 | JGI IMG/M metagenome (GOLD analysis project Ga0307378, IMG submission 202238) | Soil microbial communities from Risofladan, Vaasa, Finland - UN-1 | ecosystem: Environmental > Terrestrial > Soil > Coastal area > Acid sulfate soil | place: Finland: Risofladan, Vaasa | collected...
TTATTAACCCTGCCATATCTTTGATACATATGGAATCACAGTCCAGGGCATGCAGCTCTTTTGCCATCTCAATAAAGCTCTCGGTTGTATGGACGGGGCTTGTTGTATAGCATATGGTGCCCTGAAGATGACTCCCCAACTCTTTGACCATCTTCATGGACTCGTTCATATTGCGGATATCATTGAGGGCATCAAATACCCGGAAAATATCGACACCGTTTTTATGGGCCATTTCCACAAATTTGTCCACTACATCGTCCGGATAGTGGCGGTAACCCACCAGGTTCTGGCCTCTCAGTAGCATCTGGAGTGGGGTCCGCTTGAGCTCTTCAGATAACTGCCGAAGCCGGTCCCAGGGATCTTCTGCAAGGAACCGGATACTGGAGTCGAATGTGGCACCCCCCCAGGCTTCAACTGAGAAAAAGCCAACCTCGTCAATCTGGCGGGCAAGAGGGAGCATATCTTCAGTCTTGAGTCGCGTTGCGATCAAGGACTGGTGGGCATCCCGTAATGTAGTATCGGTTATCAATATTTTACTAACTCTGGCAGTATTCATCAGGCTCCTCCGGGGTTGAGCATAGCTCATACAATGATCTATCGTAAAGCCTCTAAAATCTTCAATGTAGAAGTATAAAAATATCTCTCACAGGAATTAAAGCAAGGAATAACGTAAGAATTGCAAACAATCCAGCCAGAACATCTCCCCTTTCCCTTTTAAACTTCGGGCATACCATGCCTCCGCTCCTGTACCCTCTTACTGCCAGCAGATCGGCCTGTTCTTCCGCTCTCAAAAACTGGGAATGTATCAGCAGCCCGGCAGCAGGTATGATGGAATGCAGACCAAATTTCACGCCCTTCAACCTGAATGCAATCCTGATCCTTTGTAGTTCGTCGGCTAATATCTCCATGCTCTGGATACTCATCTCTGCCGCCAGCCCAATATCAAACCCCGTCCTTTTTCCAAAAAGCCATACCGAGAGATCCAGAAACTCACCTGGTGCCCGCTCACTATAGGCATAAAAAGCGAGCAGCAGGATGACTGACATTCGAATCAGGTAGGAAAGGCCGTTTCCTCCGGAGAACCAGATAAGGAGGGAGACTGAAATAGTGAATAAAAGGAAAAAAATGGCAAATGTGGATTTTCTTATTGTCCTTATACCAGGAGTGAAGACCAGCCACCAGACCAGGGCCGCAAGTGCACCCGAAAGACTCAAAAAAGCTGCAATAGAGAGAGCTATGATGGCAAAAAGCCTTATTCTCGCATCCCGCATGCTGCCTCCATTATATCTTCAGGGGAGAGATTTTTTGGAAATATCCCCTTGTTATGCAACTCCTGGACAATCAACGGAGGATTCGTCCACATCTTCATCGCGTCCGGCATGCTCCCGAGGTATGAGAGGGCTCCTTCGCAGATCTCCCACAGATAATCAACTCTGGGCAGATGCTGCTGCTCGTGAGTGAAAATTATAGTAATTCCAGTGTTATTTTGAGTGATCCATTTGCATACTGATGTTTTCTCACGGCAGTCAAGGGCGCTGAAGGGTTCATCGAGAATGAGAAGATCCCATTCGCGTGAGAATACACAGGCAAGGTGAAGACGTTTTAATTCTCCCCTGGATAGCGAGAAGGGATCATCCTCTCCTCTGCCCCTGAGCCCTGCAAGGGACAGCACGGGCCCAGAATCCAGGTGCCAGGAATTTATCTCCGCTTCAAGGGTGGACCCGGTTATATGCAGTTCCGGGAACTGCAGTGAGAGCATTAGTGAGTCGATGCCATCCAGTTTTACCGAACCGGAATCCGGTTCCCAAAGTCCGGCGATACCCATCGCCAGAGTAGTTTTTCCTGATCCGATCCTGCCACTGACCAGATGAAGTCCGGGGAGAAAGACGCCTGATGCCTGGAGATGGAAAGAGCCCCGACTCATCTGTGTCTTATCCAGCTCAATTTCCATCTCTTATCCTCCAGGAAAGCGGGTAAAAACAGGTATCCACCAAACTTCGGAAGACTTCGTCCGGAGTTCCGAATAATTCCGGCTTCCCGCCTTTGATGAAAAGGATATGATCACAACGGGCAGCAAGCTCCATATTCTGGGTACATTGGAGTATATATCCTGCCCTGGTGGAATAAATAACCCGATAGGCCAGGGAAATTGATTTTAAGTCCATATGGGAATCGAATTCGTCAAGAATCAGGATTTCCGGCGTTGATATTACTGCAGTGAGAATGGCCAGCATGGCCTTTTCACCCCCCGATAGTTCCTTTGCCGATCTGGTGAGGAGGTGCGAAAAATCTGCCCGGGCGGCACAGGAATATACTTTTTCCGAGATTTCATTACAGGGGAGGCCACGAAACATCAAAGGAGTGGCGAGTTCATCTTTTACCTGGTAAAAAAGGATATTCCGGTCGGGATATTCATTCACAAAACCAGTCTCCATTGTGTGTGTGGACCGTCCCTGCACAGTAATCTCTCCCGATGTAGGTTGGAGGAGTCCGGCGATAAGCCTTAAAAATGTCGTTTTACCGCCCCCATTGGGTCCGATTACTGCTGTGACGCCTGGCGGGATATTCAGGTTTTTAATTTCAAATTTCCTGAAGGACAGGTCATGAATCTCTATCATTTGCGTTCTCCTTGCCCTCGATGGTGAAGTTTTCTGGTTTTCCTTCTCTCAATACGTCAAGACGGCGGGCAATTTTGAATGCCGCAAATGCTTTCAGCATGTCTCCGGCAATAAACGGGATTACACCCAGGAGAAAGGCTTCCCACAAAAGGAGACCTGCAGATGCAGATAGCCATGCCATTCCGCATAGCAGAATCAATATGTCTCCCACGACCATTCCAATACCTCGCCATAATCTAGACCTGTGTTCATAGGCCAGCCCCACAAGGAGCGCACAGGGAATGAATCCCAATATATAACCCCCGGTCGGGCCAAGAAGAACTCCGATACCTGCAGTTCCGTTATGGAATACAGGGAGGTTCATTGCCCCCATCAGTACATAAAGAGCCGCCGGGACCACGCCATACCTCTTCATTACAGCCCCGGAAAGGAGCACAAAAAGGGTCTGGAGTGTGAAAGGGACAGGAAAAAATGGAATGGATATCCAGGAGCCAACGATAATAAGCCCTACACAGGCTGCAGTCTGTGAGATAAAGAGGGAGCGCTGCCGGTCACCGAACATCGTCAACCTTAATTTATGTTATGGTTGACGATAAACACTACTGGTGAATGCAGTCTCCGGCAATTACACGCTCAATTTTTCCATTATCTTTTCTGATTAATAGAGCACCGTGTTCATCAATATCGATGGCTTCACCCTCGAACCTGGATTTCAATGTATTGATGCGTACTCTATGCTCCAGTGTGCAGGAGAAGCTCTTCCACTCCTGGATAACGGCCTCATACTCCTCTGCCTCAATCAAAAGGTACCGGCTCTCGAATTCGCGAAGTATCCTTGCAAGAAATGACGCCCTGTCCACATCGTGCCCCACCTCGGCACTGATTGATGTCACCGAGCTTGGGACGGATTCCAGTTGCGATGGTGAGATATTTACATCAATTCCAATTCCCAAAAGACAATAGTGGATTGTATCGGCCTCGGCGGAGAGTTCAAGCAGCAATCCGGCCACCTTATCATCTCCGATATAGACATCGTTCGGCCATTTTATGAGAGCACCCAGATCAAATTCTTTCCGGATAGCCCTTGCCACTGCTATTGACGCGGCCATTGTCACCATAACGACATGGTCTATGGGTATCTTCGGCTTGAGCACGATTGTAATCCAGATTCCTCCAATAGGTGAGACCCATGATCGCCCAAGCCTCCCGATTCCCCCTGTCTGCTCTTCTGCGATAATTACCAGACCGTGAAGTTTTTCCGGATCAACTTCACTGGCCAGTTTTTTGCCCACCCAAATAGTTGAAGGGGTGCTTTCGAAATAACGCATTTTTTTTCCGATAAAAGAAGTCCGTAATTTCTTGCGCACCTCATGGGGAAGGAGCCTGTCGCTCTTCTTCTGGAGCCTGTAGCCCTCCTTTTGCGACGCAGATATTTCATACCCCATGTTGTTGAGTTCCTTTATATGTTTCCACACCGCCGACCGTGATATGCCCAGTTTATTGCTGATCAGTTCACCTGATACAGGACCATCACTGGATTCAAGAATTTCAAGCACTTTAAACGCTGCGTCGTACATTTCCATTACCTTTTGGCATCAATCTGTTCGGTGGGCAGAGGACAGGGGTCCTTTCCGCAAACCTGTTTCAATATTGTGGACTGGTGTTCCATCAGGGTTGCAAGGTCGAATATACCGGTAATATCAACAACGCCGATGACCCCGATAGCTATACCTTCATCATCCCTGATGGGACTTACTATAACCGGAACGCCCTTGTATGCGCCGGTCCGGGGAGTCTCCTTTGCCACCCTGTTCTCTATGAGTACCTTCTCAAGTATCGGTCCGGTGTATGCACCATCCACCACTCTTCCTTCCTCTATCCTTATCCCCTTTTTATCCCTGGATCGGGCAGTGACCGGGAGACGGTTGAGGAGTTCATGCAGGGCCATCGCCACAGGTTCGACGTCCTGTGCTGACGACTCCGAAGAGATTACATAGCGGTGCATTGGATGTACCTCATAAATCCCTTGCTGCATGTTAAAATAATGTTTCCCCCCTTGCCGAGCAGAACTCTTTTACAAAACATCGTGAAGGATATTCATGGATTGTGCTCACCACTATCTTTCCTTTTCCTATCTCCTTTTCAATCATCACTGGACAGCCGTCTGCCCGGGCGATAACCAATCCATCCTGCTCAGGGAAGCACCCATCACACTCCACACATTCAGGATCATAATCTGACAGGAGATTCGAGCATGGGTGAGACGGGTCCAGTTCTATCCGGTAAGCCCCGTATGCATGGCGGTATGTCACGTGAAAAGGGAGCCAGTCGTAGGCAGAGGGATTATCTGTGGCTGCACCGAAGACCAGCAAATTTCCTCCTGATTCCACGAATCTCTTTATTCTTGATGAAGTGGCCCGAAGGGCAGGAAGGAGGCAGGAAAATTGAGGGTTCCCAAATCCTGTTGGTATTATAAGAGCTACAAAACGTCCCCTGAAGAAGGGTGCTGCAAGCATATGAGGCGTAATATGCTCACATACCACCCCGCAATCCTCAATATATCGGGTAAAAACAATTTTCTGGTCCCAAATCAATCCTGAGCGGCTGATCACCCTTTTATCACCCCGAGAGGTTCTAACCGGGCGACGAGTCTTGATATCCCTACCTCATGCACCACCCGCACAACCTCGTGGCTTGGTTTATAGACCTGGGGCGCCTCATCGGCAATGGCTTCCATGGAGTGAGCCTGAACAATTATGCCTTCTTTTGCAAGCGTTTTTTTCACATCCTGCCCCCTGATGGTCTTTTTCGCTTTGCTTCGACTCATCACCCGACCGGCGCCATGGCAGGTACTCCCGAAAGTCTTGTCCATTGCAAGCGCTGTTCCGTGCAGGAGGTAAGATGGCGTGCCCATGCTTCCGGGGATGATGACCGGCTGGCCGATAGATGCGTAACATGAAGGAAGATCGGTTGAATCCGGCCCGAATGCCCTCGTAGCCCCTTTCCTGTGAACACAGACCCGCATTCTTCTTCCATCCACCATGTGCTCCTCAAACTTTGCAACATTATGTGCTACATCATACACCATTCTCATCTCCTCGTAGGGAATGCCATACATCTCCTCAAAGACCTTTCTTGTCAGATGCATAATCACCTGTCTGTTTGCCCACGCATAATTTGCCGATGCGGCCATTGCACCAAAATACGCTTTACCCTCAGGAGAAGTCAATGGAGCGCAGGCCAGCTGGCGGTCAGGAAGTGAGATATTATATTTTCTGGTAGCGGCTTCCAGCTCTTTCAGATGGTCGGTACATACCTGGTGGCCGAGTCCTCTTGAACCACAGTGAATCATCACGCAAATCTGGCCGGGAGAGATGCCGAATATTTTTGCTGCCTCCTGATCATAGATCTCCCGGACAACCTGGATCTCAAGAAAATGGTTTCCCGCCCCCAGAGTACCGCTCTGGGGCATCCCTCTCTGTCTGGCTTTTGCCGATACGGGGGAGATCTCTGCATCCTTCATAAAGCCACCATCCTCGCATCTGGATGCATCCTCTTCCATCCCGTACCCCTGATCCACAGCCCATTTTGATCCCTTCAGGAGCAACCCCTCAAGTTCCCGTGCGTTAAGACGCATTCTGCTTTTGGAGCCGACGCCTGTAGGAACAACCGAAAAGAGGCGTTCGATCAATTCCCGTTTCTTTGCCAGGTCTCCTTCCCGGAGCGGTATAGTAAGAAGCCTGACCCCGCAATTGATATCGAACCCCACGCCACCAGGTGATATTACCCCTGATTCCATGTCAAATGCAGCCACTCCTCCGATTGGAAAGCCGTACCCCCAGTGAATATCCGGCATAGCCAGGGAATTTTTCACAATACCGGGCATTGTGGCAACATTAGCCAGTTGCTGGACTGCTCCTTTCTCCAGCATCTCGCCAAGTATTTCTGAAAGAAAGAATCTTCCCGGCACCCGCATACCTGGAACAAACCCTATCGGAACCTCCCATTCAAAGGCACCCACTCTTTTTATTCCTTCATGCATAGGCCATCACACATCAAATATGACCTCTAGTATAAAATGATCGTCTTCCCATCGTATCAGTAAGCCTGAATATGAGATGCCTTTCACTTCCATCCCCCCCCGATGTTTTTTTGGATCGAACTTTTCTCCCCGAAATACCCCTTTGAGATGTTTCTCTCCAACGATCAGGTCTGCGGAGGAGATCACAATCTCCTCCACTTCAGAAATATAGAGTATTTCCGAGAGAAAATCATGCATCAGGGAGATCTGATCATCAGAGGTAATAGAAATCGGGCAAGTAATTGACCCCGGGTGTATGGTATGATACATCACTTCCATAAGGGCGCGTGCGGCCTCTTCAAAGAGATTCGCAAGGGTAGGGGCAATGACCCTTATTTTTACATCCGCAGTATGCTCAAGCTCCACGTAGGTCATGTCATCCTGTGATTATTCTTCCGTTTCATCAAAGAAAAAGGGAACCATTCCCATGTGGATCGAATGCAGGTAACGCGCCTGGTGAATTGAAACAAATATTGTATAGTCACCGGCCGCGATCTGCAGGTCAGTTGATTTTGGAGGCTTCATCTGAACAGGAAGGAGAATAGGGCCTCCGCATGACGTGCATATACGGAAATCACAGTCCCTTTTCTGGATATATTGGATTACATCAGGTTGAATTCTTATCTCCTCTAATGTTGGGCGGTTATTGGGATGAGCATACATGATGCTCACATCATATGCAGGCACTCATTAAAAAAAATTATGATCAAGGATGCCTAACAAGTGGTTACAATTCGCCTTACCATATCTGCATACTGTTCCTTGAGTTGATATATGCTGCACGTCCCCTCTTTCTGCCTTGAAACATGGAGAATGCCCAACCTTGAAGCCATAATCCCTACCATGGCAGCAACGGAATGATAGCTGATTACGAATCTTTTATTGAGTTCTTCAAATATCTGGGCGATTGTGAGCGATTTTAGGCGGAGGAACAGTTTCAGCATGGCGCGCCTGATACCGGTCCTGTCTCTGGAGATGTAATTTTTCAGCCTTGCTTCCACTACCAACTTGATCTCTTGCGGAGATCTCATGGTTTGGTTTTCACCCCAGGCTTTATTTATTCCTTTTCATTTTTTCCCGTTTTAAAAAGACCAAAACGCGATTTTTCTATCCTTGATGACGATACAGGGAATGAATGGATTATATTTCGGATATCAGTGGACAGATAGTGGTATACGAAGGATTTTACCTACACCCTTCTAACATGTAGGAATATGGGATTGATCGGCTATGATGTGAATAAATATTCACCCAGGCAGATGGTAACCATCCCGATGATCATACTTCTCCTGGCCCTGGTCTCGATGGGATATTCCATGGCCACCACCGGTATGCCGGTAAACCCGGGCATGGACTTTTCCGGAGGTACGGCGGTCACACTTTTTACCACTGACTCAGCCCAGGAGATCAGGGATGTATTTTCAGGATACCCCCTGCTGAATATCGGAGAGGGTGTGAATAATGGGAAATACCTTAGGTTCGGGCCTATGGATGACGCCGCGCTCCAGTCGCTTGCTACATATGTAGGGGAAAAATATCCCGAGGCAAAGATTGATCAGATCGGCGCTACATTCGGACAGACACTACAGCAGCAGGCGTTTATTGCCCTGCTGTTCTCTTTCATCGGAATGACCATCGTGGTTTTCCTGGCCTTCAGGACGCTCATCCCCGCCGGGGCAGTCGTTCTCTCCGCATTTGCGGATATTGCAATGACTGCAGCCGTGATGAATCTGATTGGGATGGATCTGTCCCTGCCAACCACTGCGGCACTTCTGATGTTGATCGGGTATTCGGTTGACAGTGATATCCTGTTGACCATGAGAGTCCTCAAGCGGCAGGGAAAACTTGATGAGAAACTCGCCGGGGCATTCCGGACCGGGATTATCATGACCACCACAACGCTCGCCGCGGTGGTGGCAATGTGGGTTGTCGCCTTTGCGGGCCAGATCACAGTGATTTGGGAGATTGCTACAGTCCTTATCATTGGCCTGCTCATTGATATGATGAACACCTGGCTGACGAATGCCGGGATAATAAAATGGTATGTCCTCAACAGGGGTGGAAAATGAACAAGAACAAGTTAGTATCCATCCTGAAGCACTGGCAGGTGACACTTGTCATTATCCTGGTGATTGGCTCGCTCGTTGCCATCTACCCCCGCTTCGAAGACGGAAAGTTTACAACCAACATCCAGTATGGGCTGGACCTGCAGGACGGGACATGGTTGCAGATGGAGTTCAAGGCAGAAGTGGTTGGTTTCCAGACCGACCGCCCTTATGAAGAGTTCATCGGGGATCTGCGCGATAAACTCGATGCCGATGTATACCTGATCGATGACAACCGGCTTGAAATACGAAAATTCTTTACCAGGGAAGAACTGGAATCTGTGTTTTCCGATGCGGGAGGGACACTCACTTCGTATGAACAGGGCGTATCCAGGGCTACTGCTGAAGAAGTAAAGCAAATCCTTGAGAATAAGATCAACACCCTGGGAACGAAAGATGCCAAGGTAAATCCCCTTACCGGCCTCTCAGGGGTGACCCATTACATCAGGGTAGAGCTGGCCGGAGTCAGTCTTGCCCAGGCCAAGGATATCGTTGGAAAACAGGGTAAATTCGAGATTCGGATTCATACCACTGACAATCAGACCGAACATGTCCTTTATGGCGACTCCATCACCAGCGTGGGGGTTCCCAGCCGGCAGCCGGGAAGCCAGGTGTGGGGCGTATCCTTTTCCTTAAACGAGGAGGGTGCGGCAAAGTTCCGTGAAGCAGCAATTCAGTATGGGGCTGTGAACGATCCCCAGAGACATAATCTCGATATGATCCTTGATGGGAACATAGTCTATAGTGCCGCCCTGTCTGATGATCTGGCCGCAGAACTGGCTGTCGAGCCTATCAGGCAGCTCTATGCTTCCACGGGCACGGGGGATCAGGGACTGACTGCTGCAAAGAACCTGGAGGTCCACTTACGGGCCGGAGCATTACCCGTCGATGTGACCGTGGCCGGAACCGGGTATGTCCCTGCAGCCTTATCTGATTACTTCAAGATGATGTGTCTGCTGGCATTTGTCCTGGCTACTATCGCAGTGGGCATCACAGTCTATTACCGGTACCGCGAGCCTTCAATCGTCCTCCCGATGATAGGCACCAATCTCTCGGAAATCATCATCCTGCTGGGCATTGCTACATTCATACAGCAACTTGACCTGGCAGCCATTGCCGGTCTCATCGCCGTACTGGGAACGGGGATAGATCAGCTTGTCGTGATTACCGATGAGGTTCTTCATGAAGGAAAAGTGCCTTCTCCCAGCCTTTACAAAAAGAGACTTACACGGGCCCTTTCAATCATAGCTGTCTCTGCAGCCACTGTTATCTTCGCCATGCTACCTCTGGCCCTCATGGACTTATCCAATCTGAGGGGATTCGCTATCATCACCATCCTCGGTGTGCTGATCGGGGTTACCATTACCAGGCCGGCATATGGACAGATAATAATGGAAATCCTCTCCAAATAAACAATATAAAAACCTTTATCTGTTTTTTTCACCGACTATTCTGAAAGGTAATTCATATGGCTAAACCGATTTTAATTGATTTTCATGCCGACTGGTGTGGCCCATGCAGGAGACAGGGGCCCATACTGGAAGATCTCAAGAACACGATGGGGGACAAAGTGGAAATAAAAAAAATTGATGTGGACCAGAATATGGAGCTTGCCAATAAGTATGGCATACGTGTTGTTCCCACCTTAATTATCGAAAAAGATGGAAAAATTATACGGACCCTGGAAGGGGTTACCAGTGCCGAATCACTGGAATCAATGCTTTCTCCGCTGGTGGATTAATTGAAAGTGGGAATTGTCGGGGGAACCGGAGATATTGGGGAGGGGATTGCCATGAGGCTTTCCTCAATGCACAGCGTGCTGATCGGTTCAAGAGATGTTGAGAAAGCCGTCCAATCGAGTAAAATCTGCATGACTGAGCTCTTTAGGCGTGAACTGCCGTGCAGCTGTGATGGTTTTTCAAACCAGGAGGTAGTTGATGAGTCAGAGATAATAATCCTGGCAATACCGTTCCCGCATGTAAAGTCTACAATCACTGCCCTAAACGGATTTGAGGATAAGATAGTTATCACTCCTGTGAACCCGATGGTAAAGCAGGATTATTTTATGTATGTTCCTCCTCCAGAGGGATCAGCAGCACTTTTCATTAAAAATCTTCTCCCTGAAGGGACCAGGCTTTGCACCGCATTCAATACTGTCGCCGCAAATAAATGGAAAGCCCTGGATCTGGAACTTGATCTTGCTGTCCCGGTGTGTGGGGATGATC
>Ga0307378_10012150_pt1 | contig 11026 bp, 13 predicted proteins | sample UN1MG_FD_202238 | JGI IMG/M metagenome (GOLD analysis project Ga0307378, IMG submission 202238) | Soil microbial communities from Risofladan, Vaasa, Finland - UN-1 | ecosystem: Environmental > Terrestrial > Soil > Coastal area > Acid sulfate soil | place: Finland: Risofladan, Vaasa | collected...
CCCGGGGCCGGAGGCACGATCACGACCCCGGGACGCGTGAACCGGCGGGAACCGGCTTTTTTTGTTCATCGGCTGGCGGTTGACAAATCGGCTCCATCCGACAATGACGAGAAGTCCATCTGCGGCAGGCCGGATGGCGAACCACCGTTCAGCATCCACTCAAGATCGGCGTTTTTCTCAAAGGTCAAGTTGAGCTTCTTGACTTCGGCCAGGTGCGCGTGAATTGCTACCGCGTCGGAGCTCGGACCGGCCATGAAAAGTGAGAGTTCGTCCGTTATCTTTTCAACATCGAACGCCAAGACGGCCCCGGCTGTTTCGGCCGCGATCACGTCCGGCGCGTTTTGGCTCATGTACCTCCGGCGCGCCTGGGAGATCAACGAAGGGTCGAGCAGCCGGTGAAGCTGCGGTCGGTCAAACAGAGTTCCAAGTACCGTCTCGTCGTTGTCGCGCAGGGCGTTCGAAAGGCATTCAACGCGGTCCTTGACTTCAAGATTGCTAATGCTCTGCTGTATTCGCAATCGCTCAACCGCCGAAAGCGCGTCCGTCGCTCGCCGCAAGGCCGGCAGCCGCGTCGAATCAAAATTCTGGTACGCGCTCACGCACGGATCCAAAAAAGTCCGATACCGTTGTTTCAATTCGGCCAGGAGTCTGCCGGCTTCGCGCTGCACCGCTTCTTTCCGGCCTTGCTCCGTCAGCCGATTATCGCGCAGCACCGCGGCGTGCTTGTCGATAAATGCCTTGCAAAGCTGATGCAGCCATTCTTGGCACTTGCTGCCGCGAAACGTGACGCTCTCACCGTCGCCCTCGGCGGGTGTCAAATTCACGCCGAAACTTTTGTTGCTGGTTGCGAACCATTCGATGAATTTTCGTCCTGGCATTGTCAATTCCTTTCAATTTGAATGTTTATTTGCCTTTACCAGCTATCCGCTGGCTGTCAAAAAACTCCCGGACGGCATTGGCCGCCCGCTGCCTGTTTTCCCTCAGAGCGTTTTCACGCTTCTGCCGGCTGGTTTTTTTATCTGAATGTCCGCGTCCCATCGTTCACCTATACCAGGAGAGCTTCTCACCTACGAGAGGCCGTATCCGGTCTTTCGGATTCGGTTTATAACCTATCAAGCGGAGCCCGTTTCGCCGGCGCCGTTCCCATTCACGTTTCGATATTCGCGTTCTCATGGTTCACCTGCTTGCGCAACCTTGCGCAACCTTACCCAACAAAGAACAACCAGCGACCATGCACAACCATGCGCAACCACACTGCGTGCTTGTGCATGCTTGTATATGGTTGTATATGGTTGCTTATGAATGTTGTTGGGGGCATCTTAGACAACCTGCACTTTCTCTGGAATAGACCAGAAGTAGAGTTTCTTGTGGTCGGGTCCTGTTAAGGGGAAGGATGTTGCCCCCGATTCCTCATAAGCCCGGCGCAATGTGCCTTCGGTAATACCGTCTTTCGCGGCCTGCTCATAAAGTTCATTTCGTGGGACGGATTTGCCCGGCGGCAAGTGTTCTTTGAGCCACGCCACGGCTTTGTCTTTAATGGGCGAGGTCATTCCGCCGGACGGCGTTAGGGCCTCGTCGGCGCTCAGTGAAACGGGTTCGTCCTCAAACTCGACGCGACCGTTGCGGATTTCAAAGGCCAGCCCGGTCGGATCGACAAGCACATTGTACTTGGCCGGCGTCAAGAGCCGGCGTTTCGAGTTCACGTCTGAAGGGTCTTTCGAGACCAGCCAGACGGTTCGAGCGGCCGCGACGAAGGCCACGCTTCCCATCCCTCGGTATAGAGCAACCTTCCCGGTGCTGCATTTGTTCAGGTGCATGATGCCCAGGACGGTGATATCTCGATCCTCGGCGAATTGAACAAGCGGGCTGAGGATGTTCCGAACGTCCGCGTCCCGGTGGGAATCCACGCGGCCGCCCAGGTACGCTGAAAGCGGGTCGATGATGATGAGCTTCACGTCGCCCAACTGCCGGACGGTCCGATCAAGAACCGGCAGGTCATCTTCCAGATTGAATGATTTGCGGCGGACCCGGCCGTCGTCGTCGCGGACCTTGACGGCTTCAAGAGCAAAGATTTTCGATGCATCGGCCCCGAGCGAGTCCAGGCGCGGGCGCACGGTACGGCGTAGGTCATCTTCGGCCCCCAGTAGGACAACTGAACCCTTCGGGGCGCAATCGCTGTCATTCTCTGCATCCGGCCAGAGTCCGCCCGTACTGACCTTAGCGGCGATATAGAGCGCCAGGAAGGTTTTCCCCAAGTTTGGATCGCCTAAGATTAGGCTCAACGTCCCGGACGGTATTCTGTTACGCCATAAGAATTGCATTGCTTCGGCCTCCATGTCAGATAGTCCCAAAAGGACGGCTGAGTCCCCGGTTTCAAATTCAACATCCAGACCTTCAACAAGCCCTCTGATTTCGGCGATTTGCTCATCGACCGAGTCATGATTGTCGATAATCTCTCGCATCCGGTCGACCCTGCCGATAAGTTGACGGCGTCGATAATGTTCACGAACAATGCCGGCGTAGTATATAGCATTAGCCGCCCCGGGCACGGAGTCCAGAATCTTGCCGAGATAGTCGGCCCCGCCGACCTGGTCTAATTGGCCGCGTTGCTTCAATGCGTCCCGTAGAACCACCGCGTCGATGCTCTGGCCGTCCCCATTGCTGCCGCTATGAAGATTCAAGATTGCCCGATAGATAGAGGCGTTTTCCGGCTTAAAGAACGCCTCCGGCCCCAGAATAGCTTCCACACCGGCAATCGTGGAATTGTCCAAGACCAGAGAGGCGATCACCGCAGCCTCACCCTCGACGCTGTAGAGCCTGTCAGGTTTTGTCATCCTTGTTGCCATGTTTCCCGCCGGTGCCTCCATGCTCAATTCCTGGTCAGTTGTTTTGTAATGTGCTGCTCATTTTCCCTAAACTTAGTCGTGTTGGTCATTTATGAGCGGACCCTTTCGCCCTGTGCCATTTGTTTAGCCTTTTCGCCGTTCATTTCGATCCATCTGGCCCGCGGCGGACAACCACTCTCGACCCAATTTTCCAGTTCTTGTCGAACAAACAGCATCTTGCGTCCAAGACAAGTGATGGGCATTGGCAGTTTCCCGGCTGCATGTAAGTCATATAGCTTGGAACGCGATATAGATAAAAGCGACGCTGCTTCGACCGGATTGCACAGGAGTTTGTCAGGCATCATCGCTTGCCTCCCCGGATTTCGCTGATTCATCATCCCGGACAGGGATCAGCCAAAAACGTCCTACGGGAAGGTCCAGGGAATTGTCCGGCAAGACGGTGATCTGCTTCGGTAACAAGTTCCCCGGCGTCATCCTGCAGAGCTGTTCGATATCCACCTTGTCGCACCACTCCCGGACGGCCCGTATGTCAAAAAATTCCTGGCCCAGGATGTTGACCGCCGGCAAACCAAAGCGTTCCCGCCAGAATCTCACGACCTCCGGCGTGGTTGCCAGCGAGTGAGCCATGTGCGTCAGGTTGAGGCAATTGAGGCACAGTCGGTCGCGGTCTGTCAGCCGACCAAATTTTATCGTCGGTCGTTTGAGGAACTTCGTATCATTGAGCTTCGGCACGTTTTTCTGGGACGCCATATCCAACCTTTCTCTTGGGCTGATTTTTTTACTTGCCCTTCTATAGAATTGGGCAAACGGATAAAGACGGATGGGTAGCGGACGTCCGGCAAATAGGCAAAAACCGTGATTCTTGAGCGAAAATGGGGGGGCGGATTTTTTCAGAAATCCGAAATGTTAAGTGACCGGAGGTAATCTGCCCTTCATGTCGGACCTATTTCTAATACATTCAGCGTGGAATTCGATTGCTTTTCGTAGGTCGGGATTGATTAGAGTTGCTGCTTGTGCTTGTACTTCTTTGGTAAGCCGGCGGTACCTTTTGAGATAGTCTTTGAAGTCACCAAGATTAGGCGGGAGTTTCGTTCCTTCGATTGTTCCGTATTGCGTCAACCACTCGTACGCATCATCCTCGGTCTGCAGCAACGGTTCTTTCCGTTTTACCGCATACCAATAATTGTCCCAAGCTGCCTTAACTCGCTTGGGTATTTTGACCATAGGGACAACTGTGCATTTGCATAAAACATCCAGCAAGCCCGTGAGCGCGAGCAGCGTAGCGCTCACGCTATTCTCGCCCAAGACGCGTAGGAAGTTTCTGACCGATGCCGTTAGCGGGTCTTGTGGCACGGCATCCGAGCTTAGGATAAGGGGCCAGTCGGTATCAGGGGGGCAGAGATTCGAAGCCTGCTCTGCGTGGCATGCCAGCTTCAACTTATCGACCGGACTCAGTATCCGCTCCTCGTCAGGGAAGTTGCCGGTAATGTATTCCGGCTGCTCATTCATCCAAGCCAAGAGGCTCTGAATGAGAATCTCGATTTCCGGTCTCGTTTGCTTTCCGTCCATTTCACCTGCTTTCTCGGGCAGCCAGGTTCCGGGCAGGGGAGCAGGTGAGCCAGACCTTGCCCAGAACCGAGCCTCTTTGCCGGTAGCTGGCCGGCAACCCGTTGTCATTGTACGATCCTAACGATGCTCTCCCGTTTGTCAAGTGAAAGCGTCGACCATCGCTCCACGATCCGCCGGAGGTCCGCATCCTGCTCCAGAATGGCCAAGTAAATGGCAGAGTCGATTTCCGCATTTTGCGTAAGTCTTTTATCCTGGCCACTTTGCGGCGTTGTGGGCATCGGATTGATAGAGGGCCGCTCCTGAGTTTCCTTCCTGCCTGGTTCATTCAAAAACGCGGTTTCGTTATCGTTATCGCGTGTCACCTGTCCACTGGCGTCCACTGGCGTCCGGTGTTTTCCGCCCTGTTTGGCTAAGCAAAAGGCAGAGTTGCCATCGTCGGCCACCGGGTTGCCGTCGGTTCCCGTGGCCCTTGCCTGCTGCTGGCTGCTCGGCGCCCCGAGGTCCGGCATTTTACCAGCAGCCTCGGCCAACCGCCCCCGGGTCGTGTGGGTATAAAGTGACAGCGTTAGATTGACGTCACTATGCCTCATGAGCTCCTGGGCCTCTTTGGGATGAACGCCACTCGCGGCCAAGAGGCTGCCCGTCGTGTGTCTGAGGCTGTGAAAGTCGGCGTATCGCCCAGCCTCGTCAACATACGGTATGCCAGCGTCGGCAAGGTCGGCTTCGAGCAACTCCCCCGTTCGTCCAGTCAACTGTAATAATCTGCCCCCGAAGGCTTTGACGCTTGGCAATCTGCTCGTGAAAAACTCTTTCAGAAGTTCGGCCAGCTCGGGAGACAGTGGCAAGCTATCCTGGCGCCTGCGCTTGCTGTAGCCCGCTTGGACCGTAACCGTTAGGCCCTTGAGGTCAAACGACCTCACGGTCAGCGAGCGGATCTCATTGGCTCGCAAGCCCGTTTCCGCAGCCAGGCGATAAAGCAAACATCGCTCGTAGCCGTCCATGCCGAATCGCGTAGGGCCTGCGGCCGTGACTTCTAACAGCCGGCGTATTTCGTCCACTTCCAGGGCCCGCCGCGGGTGGCGCGGGTCCAGTTTGACGTTGAGGCGCTTCAGATGAGCTATAGGGGAGCTGCTGGCCCGTCGGTTGACCACCATCCAGGAACAGAACTGTTTGAGCGCTTGGATGTGGCTGTTGAAGGTCTGGGCACCGAAATTCTCCTCGTTCTTTCTGAGGCTTCCCAAGAACCTTTCGACGTGATCGCCTGCGATATCTGAAAAGGCCTTGAAGTGGCAGCCGTCAATTATCCGCATGACGCAGTTGATTGTCTGCTGCACGTGTTTGGCCGTGTTGTCGCCGGCAGAGAGTGATTGTCTGAAATCCTCCACGTGGGCCTTGAGCGGTTTGCCCGCGGCGGCGCGTTCCGGGTCGAGCAGGCCGATCCCGACAAGCTGCTCGCGGAGCTTCGCCGGCACGCCGTCAAGCCAGCGGGTCGAGTCACGGTCCGGCTGCTCGCCGCTCATCTTACAAGTGACGAGGCGCTCGATCTGCCGGCCCAGGGCCTCGCTCGCTCGTTTGTCCTCAAAGGCCGGCCAGCGGTGTCGGATGGACAGGTGGTCCACAAAATCCACGTACCATCGTTTGGCTTGCCGCTTCTTACCATCTTTGTCTTTGTAGTATGTTCTGAAAGCTCGCATTGTGTCACCTACCTTTCTGAAAAGGGGCCGGCCGAAACCGGCCCCGGTTGATTGTTGCTACCCGAGCGGCCGTCAATTCTCCAGGAGGAGCAGAAGCTCTCGGACGTACAAATCCTCCTTTGCGCTCAAGCCCTCGGTTTCCACGACGTCCACCTGGAGGCGCTCAAGGATGTGCTTGCCGATCTCCGCAGCCCGCTGTGATTGTGACTTCAACAGCGAGTGGAGCATACAGGCAGCCAGCTTGCCCGACCAGTCCACGCGGTCGAACCAGTCCTCGATGATGATGCTGTTGCGCTCTGCTGCCAGCGCGTCGGTTTGCGGCCGGTAGTCTTTGAGCCGTTCCTGTACGACCGCGTCGATGAGCCTGACCGTCTTGACCTCGACGCCGTGCTCCTGGGCGAGCTGCTCCTCACTCCGTGGGGTGGTTTGAGGTGTGTCTTTCAATTCCATGATACTGCCTTTCAAAAAGCGGCCGGGGCTTATGGGGCTTGAAAGCGGGCCCAGTCGTCCTTGCGGATAGACTCACCCCGGCCATGAGTTTCGGATTGTTTAGAAGATTTGATGCTTTCAATTTCATGCTATTATTTTCCTATATGGGCTTTACCTTATCAAGAGAAATCTGCCCGGATTGCAAGTTTTTTTTGGCCAGTTTGCCCCAGAAGCCTCGTGGGGCTCCCAGAGGCCCGCAGGGCTTCGTTCTTGGCCACCCGTTGGCCACAGGGGCGACGATCTCGCCTTCTTCGGCCAGTTCCTCGCCTGTTTTCGGTTTGGAGGCCAAAGTGGCCCTATTTTGCAGCTTTTGCCATGCCGGCCTGCTTCCGGGCCTTGCAGACCGGTTGAGACAGCCCACGGAGGGCCGGTTTTTGGCCCCGTGGTGGCCTGGGGCTGGCGATTTCCCTTCGGCTGGGGGATGGTAGGGTCCAGCAGCCGATAAGCCCCGAAATGCCGAGCAATGGATATCATATGTGCTGACCAGGTGCATCTAAGTCTTTGTGGGTGTTGAGTTGTGCACATTGCATTTTGTTCCTTAGCCTCCAACTTGGCCTTTTGGTTGCTCAAAACTCCGCTTGGTCGAGCTTCGCCTTGGCAGCTTCTTCCGCCGCGTGAACTGGCAACTTTTGCAATTTTGCCACAGTTGCCCCCGGTTGCTTTCCTTTACGGATTTGCTGTCGTTTCTTCGCTTCTTCGGCGAAGTGCGGCTCGGCCAGCCCTTCCAGTTTCTCGACCAATTCGCGGGCGCTTTGGTTCGCCCGCTTCACGTAGCCGGCCAGTAGTTGCGCGTGCTTCCTGTGTGCCCCGGGCTTGCGAAGGGCCTTGACCAGGTTCTCGGCCAACCCCAGGGGCAAGGTCACCCCTGTGCCCCCCGCCGGCGAATCCTCGTCAAGGTGAAGCAGCGACTCCCAGAGTTCGCTATTGGCGCGAACACAGCAACTCAACAACTTCTGAGCGTCGGCTTGACCGTCGCGCCAACCCGCCTGATAAGCTCGTCGGATCGTAGTATTGCCTGAGTGCATTCGACCTTTCGCCGCTGGCATGTGTCACGCCCCTGTTGACTATTCGCCTTGTCACGAGCTGTGCCCTTAGAATCCCGCCTGCGCCAACTTCGCCCGGGCGCTTTCGAGCGCGGGTTCGTAGTAATTTTGGATGTTGCAGCGTAGCATCCAGATCACGTGAAAGTGCTTCCGTTCATCCAGGAGCTCCAAGACCTCGCGGGTCTGCCGGACCCATCCTTCGATGCTGCGGATAACCGATTCCAGATTTAGCCGGCTGCCGACCGGGACGCCATACTCGCGCTCAATGGCTTGCTCCAGGGCAATACCGAGCACGTGCATCGGTGATGGGACGGCTTGAAATCTGTTCTGCTCGACCATGATGTTCTTATACCAGCCCGTTTTCTCGCAGTGCAGAAATAATCACGGCCTGCCCTTCGGGACTCCGCATGACTTCAAGTTGCGCCGCCTTCTGGTCTTTGACCAGGACGATCTTCACGGGAGCGGGGGCAAGTGTGATATTCGGCGCTCGCCCTTCCATCTCAATGCCGAGTCGCCCAGTTCGCAGCCGCTTCAAGGGGACAGCCGCTTCCGGCCCGGCCTCCCCAGCCAGGCCGATCTTGCCGCCGGCCATCGGGAAATAGGTCGGGCCCGGGAATACGCCGCCGCCACCGAAGATCCGCCCGGACGCCATCGGAACGAGCCGCCCATTGCGAAAGACGTTGCCGAAGGCGCTGCCTGAAGGATTAATCCCATACGGATACAACAAGTCGAAGAAGGGGCCTTGCTGCAGCCGTTCGTTCTTGCGAAAGAATTTCTCCGCGAAGCCAAATGCAGGTGGCAACCCCATCTGAATGGGACCGCCAAAAAGTAACGCTGGCAAGCCCCCCATAAGAATATCCCCCAGCCCGAATTTGACGACCCGGCCTCTGTCGAATGCGTTGCCCAAAGCGCTCGGAGCACCGAAGACCGCTCCCGGGTTTACGAACGAGCTGCCTGCGATATTGACGGAACTGCCGGCACCGCCCAACTGTAAGGCAGAACCAGCCCCCGGCATCATCGCGTTCATCACTTGCAGCATGACCGCTCGCGCCAGCATGTCACTCGCCATGCGAGAGAACGAAGCCCCCACGTCGAGAAAGAACTGAGACATCGCGTCCCGCCAGCTCATGCCCTGGGAAATCATGCCGTGGAAAGCGTTGCTCATCGAGCCTTCGATGGACTGAGCGACTTGGGCCGCCTTCTCGGACTGATATAGGCTCAGGTCCTCGAAGTCCTCGCGCAACTCCGCATGGTACATCTTCATCGCATCGACGCGAGACCGCTCCAGATTCGAAATCTCGTCATTGAGAATCTTGTTGGCGTCGCCGACGTCGGCCAATGTCGCCGCGTTTTCGTCCCGATAGATTTTCAGGTTTTCAATGCGCTCCATCCGCGTCAGATAATCCATGTGCCGAATTGAATCAATGGCCTCGCGCGTCCGTTCGACCATCAGCTCATCTTCTTCGGCGCTCATGCGGGCGATATCTTCAGGGTTGAGCCGCGTCATCTTCAACGTCGGAGTTCCACCCGGCATTGCAGTAGCCGGCATCGGCGATATTCGACCTTGCATCGGTGGACCGGACGGGGGCTCCTGACCTCCGCGCAGGCCCTGACCCGTCTGGTACGCTTGCCACCACCACGGCATGGACACTTGCCGCATAGTGCTTTGAATCTGCTGGGCAATGTCAAGGCCTTCTCTGAAGTCAGATATATAACGCCGGATACCCGAATCATATTCCTGCAAATACTGGTTGAGCATCTGCAATGCCCTTGTCGTTTCCGGCAAGAACTGCTCGCCGAGCAATACCTGGAGCTCCTCGTATGACGCCTTGAGTCTTTTAACCTGATTGGCGTGGCTATCCATCGTGCGGATCGCGTCACCCTGGGCATCCGTGGTACTTTTTTGGATGAGCGAATAACGGAGTTGCACTTTTTCCAAGTCGGTCAACTGCTCATAACTCGTGCGAAACCCCTGAGCGAGAGCCTCTTGTTTCAAAGCCGACTCGGAGATGATAATGCCGAATTTGCGAACCGTTTCATGATTGCCGATCAGGGCGGACGTAAAGTCCCGGACAACTTCCGCGTCGAGTTTGTTGTTGAAGCTGGCCACGTCCACGGCCAATGTCACAAGGCTCTTGGAAAGCTCCGCCGCCTGGTCTCGCGCGATTCCCAGGGGGACGAAGGTATCCTGCAATCCGGCGAGCCAGCCCTCGATCTCATATGTCGAGCGGCCTACTGCATCGCCGAAAGACTGCGCCCAAAACTCCATTCCTCGGGCCTGCTCTCTAAAGACAACATTGAACTTCGAGAGCGTTTCCTCGGCGTCCGATGCGGCCACGCGGAATTTATCGAGGGTATAGAGCGTCCCCTTGAGCGCCCCAAAGCCCAAAAAGGCTTTCGTCGCCAAACGGGCAGCTCGCTCAATCCGAGTCAGCGAGGCCTCCGCGTTTGTCTGCATGCTTCGCGTGGCGGCATTGAATTCTGCCGCGCCCTGTTTAGCCGGCCTCGCGTCGATTCCCATTCGTAAGGTTGCTATGTCAGCCATTTCGATTCTCCAAAAATCCAGTCAGTTGAGTAGATGTCTGCTGCCCGGTTCCTATATGTCTTTGATTGTACTGGGTTTACGAAACTCCATCGTTTTCCTTTGTCTGTGGCTTGGCCTTTTGGGTGTCCGAATCCGCCCCTTGCTTGCCAAGTGTCTGCTGATATTGCTCGATGCCGCCGTATAGCTCCACCCACTGTTCGGTAGTGACTGGGCCCGCAACCATCAGAACCCCAAAACCATCCTTCGGCCGCATTTTCATCCTGAGCTCCAGCTCGGCGGTTGGCTGTGCGTGTTGCAAGACGAGATGAGCTGCCCTGAGCTTTGCCCCAGTGGAGGTTCCCTTGTCGAGTAAGACCTGGGCCACCGTTATCGCGGCCAATGTCGTAAGTCGCTGCACCTGCACCAAACCATCCTCGAACGCACGCTGGCCGGCGTCGGTATATGCCGCGCGAAAGGCCGGCTGCTTGAGCCAGCGGTGCAGTGTTCGCGCACAGATTTTCACATCCTCGGCAGCTCGCTCAATATTGCCGCGCTCGATCAAGGCCAGGACCGCTCTGTTTTGCTTTGGCGTCAAGTTGTCAGATTCCTCGGACATTTTACGACAAATCCTGTCAAAAATACCCGGGGCCGGAGGCACGATCACGACCCCGGGACGCGTGAACCGGCGGGAACCGGCTTTTTTTGTTCATCGGCTGGCGGTTGACAAATCGGCTCCATCCGACAATGACGAGAAGTCCATCTGCGGCAAATTGGATGGCGAACCACCGTTCAGCATCCACTCAAGATCGGCGTTTTTCTCAAAGGTCAAGTTGAGCTTCTTGACTTCGGCCAGGTGCGCGT
>Ga0307378_10012151_pt1 | contig 11026 bp, 12 predicted proteins | sample UN1MG_FD_202238 | JGI IMG/M metagenome (GOLD analysis project Ga0307378, IMG submission 202238) | Soil microbial communities from Risofladan, Vaasa, Finland - UN-1 | ecosystem: Environmental > Terrestrial > Soil > Coastal area > Acid sulfate soil | place: Finland: Risofladan, Vaasa | collected...
CGCCCATTCTAGCGTCTTGTTGACGCTAAATCACTTCAGGTCCGACTCCCACGAGCGTATAATCATCAAATGTCTCGAACTGGTATGTGTAGTCGTCGCCCTCAGGAAGCGTCGTCTCATAGATGTAGTGAACCACGTCGTCAAAATCCTGCCAAGCCATCAGCTGGTTGATATACAGATTCTCGCCCTTCCAGACCTTGAGGTAGCAGTTCGGCGGTACCTGCTCCTCATCCAGATTGTAGCGAACCTCATAGTGAAAGATAGTGCTGTTCGCAAACCCGCTGGTTGGTGTGACCCAGCCATCACTAGTGAAGTAGCCCGCGAAAGCCAGTGCGGCCAACAAAGCGATCGAGCCAACAATCGCTATTACTCTAACTCTTCTCAACATTTCAAACCTCCTATACATTTCTCGAAAAAGTTGCATTATTGTGTCTAAGTTGACATTATTCTCATAAACGGTGATGCCATTTGAAAGAACGGCGCGCGGGGCGAATAGGAGGGCCTCGTGGTCTAAACTGTACCGCGAGCCCTCTTCCCGCACTCGGCAGGAAAGGCCCGGCTGTAAACGCAAGTAGAGAATGAAACATCATCATAACTTATAGGCCGGGTTCTGGCTTGCGCTGCCCCCCCCGCACTTTCCAACGAAATAGGTTGCCAGGCATTGGAAGCCACCAACGGCAAACAGAGAGGGAGGACGAGAAGAATTACAGTGAAAGACGTTGCCGGTCTTGCTGAACGAGCAACGGTGCAGAACGCACGCGCCCGATGTGTCAGCTTGTGGCCGAACCTAGAATCCGAATGCAGCCGGGCATAGGCTGAAAAGTCAGCCTCGCTGGCCTCATCATCCTCAAAACTGTTCCGAGAAACTTTGGCGATTCTCATCGCTCCCCTCAAAAGGTCTGCGCCTCTGCGTGGAAGCTCGCGCATCCCCAGGCGCATTGTGCGACCTTACTATAAATATACTCCATCCGGACCGGCCTTGTCAAGCTTAAAAAACAGACTTTATCATTCTCGATCCTTTTTGACGGATTTGTCTCTGCGTTGCGCCTCCCTTGCTCCGCCCAAACGGCAGAAGGGTGTCGTAGGGGCTGTCCGAGAATCAGTGTGGGTCGTAGGGGCGATTCACGAATCGCCCTGGTTTGACCGACCTGTAAAGGGCAGGTCCGGGACCTGCTACACTATCCGATCGGGCACTGTGACGGCGAAGGGCGATTCGTGAATCGCCCCTACATTGTCCTCCATGGCAGAATAGGGTGCGGCAAGCAGCACCCCTACGGCCCCGCCCAGTGCGCCTCGGCCACTGTCGGTTTTGTTTCTGTCTTGACCGGCCGCCTTTCTGTTGAACATTATCTTGACAAGTGGCGGATTTGTCTTATATTGTTTTGTGAAAGCGGCCTTTGGCCTAATATCATTCAATTGAGGGTGAAGCATTGGACAGTATAGACTTGAAGATCCTCTCGATGCTTCAAGAGGACTGTAAGGTTCCCCAGGTTGAGCTGGCTCGGAGCGTGGGCCTCTCGCCGGCCTCGATCTCGGAGAGGCTAAAGCGCCTCGAGAGGACAGGGATCATTAAGTCCTACACGGCGATTCTGGACGCTCACGCTCTTGGAATCGACATTACAGCGTTTGTGTTTGTTTTTGTTGAGCATCCGAGGTTCGAGTCTAAGCTTCTGGAGGAGCTCCGTGCTGTGCCGGAGGTTCTGGAGTGTCACCATGTTACAGGCGATTTCAGCCTTCTCTTGAAAGTGAGAACCCGAAACATCGAGACGTTTGAACACCTTCTTTTCCATAATATAAACAGGATACCCGGGGTGAGGCAGACCAAAACTACGATCGTGCTGTCTTCGCCGAAGGAGACGACGCGCATCCCTGTGGACATACCTGCTGAGAGCCCTAACGATGAGAAAGATCAAGGAGTGTAGGAAAATGGCGTTTACAAGGAGCATAAAACCGACGGCTGTTCATGAGACGCTTGGCAAGTACATGCTTGTGGATGGGTTCGACCTCGTAATCGATCTTGAGAAGAGCAAGGGGAGCAGGCTTCACGATTCACGCTATAATCGCGAGTTTCTGGACATGTTCTCGTTTTTCGCCTCGAATCCACTAGGCATGAACCATCCGGCGCTTCGGGACAAGGATTATTTGATGAAGCTAACTAGGGCGGCCGTTCAAAAGCCGTCCAACTCCGACATCTACACTGTCGAGATGGCGGAGTTTGTCGATACGTTCGGTCGAATCGCCATGCCCAAGCATGCGCGCTACCTGTTTTTCGTCGAGGGTGGCGGCCTGGCGGTTGAGAACGCGCTGAAGGCAGCGTTCGACTGGAAGGTTCGCAAGAATCTCAAGGCCGGCATTAAGAAGGAGCTGGGCACACAGGTCCTACACTTCCGCGAGGCGTTTCACGGGAGGACCGGCTATACGCTTTCTCTGACCAACACCGACCCGGTTAAGATTAAGTACTTCCCGAAGTTCGAGTGGCCGCGAGTTGACAATCCCAAGGTTACGTTCCCGCTCGAGGGCGAGAACCTTTCCGCAGTCGAGGCCGCAGAGGAGCGTGCTCTTTCCCAGATGCACGAGGCGTTCCTGAGGAACGATGGCGACATCGCGGCGATCATCATCGAGCCAATCCAGGGCGAGGGCGGCGACAATCACTTCCGCCCAGAGTTCTTGCGGGCGCTCAGGAAAGTCGCTGACGACAACGACGCGATGCTTATTTTCGATGAGATTCAGACCGGACTTGGCCTGACCGGCAAGATGTGGTGCTACGAGCACTTCGGCATGGCGCCGGACATTCTTTGTTTTGGCAAGAAAACACAGGTCTGCGGGATCGCTTGCAGCAGCAGGATCGATGATGTTCCGGATAACGTATTCCAAGTGGGAAGCCGAATCAACTCCACTTGGGGCGGCAACCTTGTGGACATGGTGCGCTGCCAGAGGTTTCTCGAGGTGATCGAGGAGGAGAACCTCGTTGAGAATGCGGCCAGAATGGGCGAGAGATTGCTTGATGGCCTCAAGGCGCTTCAGGAGAGATTTCCCGGGACCGTCCAGAACGCTCGAGGCAGGGGCCTTATGTGTGCTTTCGATCTTTCCGAAACGGCGCTCCGAGATAAGCTCTTCGGCAAAACGTATCAGAATGGTCTGATCCTGCTGAAGACCGGCGTCCGCGGCATCAGGTTCCGCCCAGCTCTGAACGTTACGCCGGGCGATATAGACGAGGCGCTTCAGAGGCTAGAGGATTCACTGGCGCATATCTAGCCGCTCAGGTTGTAGCTCACGCACAAGTACGCTTCGGGCCCTGATGATCAAGTCTGGGGTCTTTGCGCGCCGTATGCGGTTATTCTATTGTTTGTTAAGGTCGCCGGTTTGAGCTTAGGCAAAACTTGACGCGCTAGGTAGTCATGTACCCCTGCCACCCGCACCTCCTGATCGGTTTGGCCTACTAGGCGGCGATAACAGGCAGCAAGTATCGAATATTCCTTTGGCAGGCCGTCGCAGTGAGCCTCGTCCCACCTCATATCGGCAAGCATACTATCTAGTTTTTGGAGTCGGGTTAACAGAGCGTCAAGTGATTGGCGATGTTTGGCCTTTTCCTCGGTATCCTTGCCTGACCGGTTTCTCGTTGTGGCATAGTTCTTGCGGACCTTTGCCGCTTCGCGCCAGATCTGGCTTCTTTTCGACGCGCTCCTTAGCATGGTTGAGTCTCGTCTCAGCTTCGCCTCGAAGCCAAGCAATTCGCTGTGCACTTTTGCCAGCTTCTCGAGCTTGTGTTTGTAGTTGAATATCCATCCCTTGTAGTCACTTCCATAGACATTATATGACTTAAACAGCGCATGCCTCTTCGGATGATAACAGCCCAATATGAAGAGCCATTCTTCGGGCAGCTCCGCGCGCACAGCGGAAAGCACTTGCCCCATTCTCCTCATGGAGCCAGCACTAGCATATCTAACCGTGTGGTCATTCCTATTCAAAAGCCCCCCTATAGCCAGTTTCCCAACCCCGAGCTCCGCAAGCTGGATGCTGCTTTTGACGTATTCCTCCACTGACTTTCCTTGTGCAACCAGGATCAGTTCAAATCTCCGATCGCCACTCTGATAAACGCTTAAGCCTTTTAGCGCGCTCTCATAGGTTGAGTCCGGGTCCCTGAATGTATCAGTCATTATGCCGTAGTCAGCGCGCATTTCTTCATAGGTGCGAAATAAATCAGGATAGGCCGGCCGCGGCTTGTCCGCAAATATCCCGCAATCCACTGCTTTCACCACGGCGCTTCTCAACTGAAGGGCCTTCCGGCAGGGCTCAGTTAGACGACACTCGGCATGATCAGTCCGAAGCCAGCAACCGGACTTGTCACAAGGGAAATCAGCATAGAGCTGTCGAAACCGCGGCGATACTAGAGCATGGGTCATTAGACCAAATCGCACGCCGGGATGATTAACAAAGAAAGTTTTTATGATGTTCAATGACATCGGCCGGTCAACCACAAAGAAGGGGATCACTGCTCCGGGCCGGAATAAAATAGAGTCTCCCCGGCCTCCTCGGTTCCCCTTCTTCGCTTCATCGGTATCGGATAGGCCATTTGATATTCTTGATGTCTATTCCACACCTCGTATAAGCCTATAGCCTGCATTTTCGTGCCGACTGGCGCCAGAACGATATCGGGAGCGATTCCTTGTTCGCGTTCGACAGATTGCCGAAGTCTCTCGATCAGTGCCTCGCACTGAGCGCAGAATGCCTGGGGGTCATAGCTCGGTAAACTCGCATAGTACACGGAATCCGTGGAAAGCAAGGTGCTATTGTTCTTCTTGGCCGTTTCCAGTATTTTGTTACGAGCCGAATCTTTCTCTCCCGGATCACCCAGTATTGCGAGTGTACGAATAGGATCGTACCGCTTGAAGAGCGAATATGCTCGAGCTCCCTCATAGCCAAGCGAGATCACAAGAAGTGTAGGCCGCCAGCCGACAGCCCCTTCGAAGCCTGGCAGCGTGATCACATTTTTCAGACCAATCGCGTACGCATCCTCCGGATATCGATGCCGTCCGACCTTAGTGTATGCGAGAAATTGGGGCTTTCTAGGAATAAACCGCAGCATCGTGAGGATATATGACCGTGGGAAGGTGGAGATGTCAAAAACCATGGTTCTCACATCTAGAGTCTGCGCGAGTTTAGTCCATGTATCCAGGTCATCCAAAGTAAGCCGCATTTCATCATACGGGATTGCGCGATCCACCAGGATCTGAAGACCACGTTTATGGTTTTCATGAAAGCGCTCTCGAGCGTCCTTATCACGGTCGTCAGACCCTTCTTCCGGCTCTCTGAAATAGACGTCAAAAACAACGAGCATTACCATAGAAATCGCTTTTGTCTCCGTAAGTCTGGTCAGCCCAGCGATAAATCGTTCCTCAAAGCTCACCGCGGTAAGTAGAAATGAATCGGAGGCCAATCCCGGACTAGCGTTTAGTAGCGGGGAAATTCGTCTAGAAGTCATCGTCCTCCCCATAGTCAAGCCCGGGTAATTCGTCCGGCTTGGCCTCTGTGGCCGTCTCCTGGAAAAGCGAATACTGATCATTCTCAGGTCTTCGCTGTCTCGACAAAGCGGATTTGACGAATTCACTTTCTGAAAGCTCAAATATTCTATTCAATAGGCCAGCACCAAGAGTTCTGGGGTGTCGATTGGCGTACGAAAGCTGATAATAGGGTGTTAGCATCCTGTGGAGCTTATAGCCGTCATGAGGGATGTGCCGGCGCTGCTGGGGCTGCCTCGCCCCAAGGGGTGTCTGAAGTAGTCCTACTTCAACACAATAGTTGATTATGGTCTTTATCTTTGGGGATAGGTCTCCAGGATCGCTTATGTGGAATTGCGACACAGTCCTGATGTTATCTCGGGAAAACCCCTTTTGTTCCGCGAGATTCTCCAGCTCTTGCCTTGCGCTATGCTCAAACTCCTCGCGAAACATCCTAGATAATGCGTCGATGAATCGAAGCACCTGCAGAGGATCCTTGGTGTCCAAATAGCCGAGACGGTGTATCGCTGATTTTCTCGAGACAACTGAACGCTGAATCTGAAAGGAGATCGGTCTGATTCGCACAGCTTTGTTCGCTATATCAGGATAGGCGGCACTCACTGTGTCCTTCAACAGGCTTACGAACGTGCGGACTATCCCTGAACAAAGATATGGATACCTGCGCCAACCGGAGAAATCCCGGCCCGCGAGTCGGATCTTTTCTTCGTTGCTGGTTCGTTTTCGTTCTTCAAGCAGTTCATCGACTGTTTCGACGCCACAGCGAGACTGCTGAAGACACTTATCTGCTACTCGCCTTAGGAAATTGAAATATCGCTGCTTATCGTTACGACTGTATTTATCTGTGATAACCAGTGTGTAGTCATGCCCAAGGCGGAGCAGTTCGTCGTTTACATCCCTCTTTGGCCATCGCTCATATGTAGAAGCAACTTTGTAGGTTATGGGAGCATCACGTGCACGCAGGAAACAATTCACAACGCGTGATTGTGCATCAGTGAGATGCTCCATCTCATCCAGTAGAAAAAAGATTTGAGCATTCCCAAATAGCGTGTGCAAATCCCTCAGACGGTTAACAAGTTGATATGGGAAATCAAGGGGCAAACAGGAGGTTATTCTGTCAAGTGATGCCCGTGCATCATTGAATTCTGCCTCAATTGCTCGGTCGGCACTCTTAAAACAAGTTTTCTCGTTGCCACGTAGAGATGTGATTCGCAGCAAATCTCCTAAGAGCTCTTGACAAAAGACCATTTCGCGATTCCGGTCAATGTCTAGAAGGTCAAGATCCGATACTAGTCTCAATGTCTGTGTCACCCGCAAAGCCAGAAGCAGGTTGAAAACGTGGGTGAAATAATCTACCCAAGCCCTGTCCTTTGTATCTCCTGACCCAAGACAGAGTTGAGAGCTAAAATATTTGATCCCACATTTGATGTAAAAGCCACAGAAACGAGGCCTTTCGCTCTTCTCTCGCTTTTCCGCTAGCTGAACTTCAAGCGAAAGATGTCGAAGAAGCATGGTCTTGCCCGAACCCCGATGGCCTTCTATGAGTGTATTGCTGGCTTCTGAGCATACTTTAGCATAGTTCGGGGTGTCTATGAAGTACTTCCTGACTTTGTCTATGTCTTCTGGACTTATTTTATCCGCCTGGAAGAACCGGAATGGATTGTGATCTTCTTGCGGGGGAATGTCAGACGGCACTTCTCTTGGATGGAGCACTTCATGTTCTTGTCTTGAATATTCGTCAACCTTCTGCACCAATTCACGAAGATATTCTCCCGCGTCGCAATGTACAAAGCAAAAACCGTAACTTCTCCATTCGTTCTCTAGCGTGCTGTCCTCATCCAACATGACACACGTGATAGGAGCTTGCCATTTCCGATCGTCTCTCAAGCCTTTGATGATTCGACGCATGTTCCCATCTTGAAGACCACAGCCAACTATGACGACCCGTGATTGCAGGAGTTCGCTTTCGATCACGGTGCTCATTTTGGGGCGTTGCCTCTGGTAATTGTCGTAGTCATCTCGGTTGAGAATCATCGCCTTCTCGTCTATTGCGCTGCCGTGCATTTTGATGAGCAGACTCCTTCTCTGGCGTTGCCCTACGTGATCGTCCCTGGACCAGACTTCTATTTTGTCTCCGAATGCCGTCTCGATGAGTTCGTCATAGTTGGTGGTCACTATCACCGAGATCGGCAGATCAACTAATGACAATGCAAGCGAAGAATCGGCGGACTTGGTCTTTTGCTTCAAGTATTGCGCCACATCGTGCTTCGCGGCGCCGGGGCCACAGAAATGGTCATAATGGTCTGCTGCACCCGCCAGGTCGTATTCCCCGATTCTTGGCGGATCCTTTTTGTTCTTGCGTGCCTCATTAGCAATTTTCTTAAGCAGTAAATCACACAAATCGCGTGTTCCAGGAAGCCCCGCAGCTTGAGAAAAGCCGGCTCCCAGAAAAAGGAGTCCTCCTTCATTGGCAATGCATCTTATTAGATCTGGGTCATCGAAAATATCCGACATGTCTCTTTCCTATTTTTGGCCGAACGCCAGAGCCCGGAGCCATTGCTTCAGCCCATGCAATCGCTCACCAATCCTCCCATTAGCCGTGGTGATTTCACCCATCTTCGTTACATATTCTGCGAGATCGGGCAGTGCCAGCATGTAATCGCGGCCGAGGTTAACGAACACATTGCGGTACAACCTCCCATTAAGAAGCCTGATAAGCTGACCTCGCCACAAATTGGCGTTTTCGCTAGCCAGCTTCTTTGACATGCGAAGATCGTAATGCCCTATTCTGTCATCTCCGGAAATGAATCCGTATTTGGCAGACAGAATCACGACGTCGACCTTCGGGGCCCCGTTAGCCTCCCTAAAGAATTTGCGAACCACCCTGAATGCGGGTCCGTCATAGAGCTCAATGGCTGGAAGTGGCTCAGTAGTGTGCTTCTTCCGTTTAGAGCACGACAGTATAAGCAGCGCTGACGCAGTTCTTCTCACTCTCGACTAGCCTCGCATAGTCTGTATTCTTCTTGAGCAAAACACATCTACCGTAAGGGTGGTTCTCAGATCTGTCAAGAGACAAGGTGCGAAGTGCCATGAACCTAAGCGCATCCCGATGTGGGAATCTCCCCACCGGATTGTCACTACGAGGTCAGATTGCGGCGCCTGAGCTCCGCAAGCGCTTGCTCCACGCCGTCGGTCGCGGTCTGGTTGGCAACCCAGCTCGTCAGTTCAGTTATACCGTCCTCGAATGAGACCTTTGGCTCAAAGCCCAGTGAGCTCTTGATCTTGCTTATATCCGCGAAGCAATGTCGTATGTCCCCAGCCCGAAACTTATTTACAATCTGCGGCACGAGCCCCTCGACCTTTCCGACCCTGTCGATGAGGATGCTGGCGATATCGAGCACCGAGGTTCCCCTGCCAGTCCCCACGTTAAATACTTGGTAGTTGGCCTTGTCGCTCTCAAGCGCCAGGAGGTTCGCCTCGGCGATGTCTTGCACGCTGATAAAGTCGCGGCTCTGAAGGCCGTCCTCGAAGATTATTGGCGAATGATCGTTCAGGATTCGGCTTCCGAAAATGGCGCACACGCCCGTGTAGGGATTGGACAGCGCCTGCCTGGGCCCATAAGCGTTGAAGTATCGAAGCGCGACGGTCGGTAGCTTGTAGGCAACGCCCGTGCTGATGAACATCTCCTCGTGGTCTCGCTTGGTGATAGCATAGATGGAAGTGGGGGACAGCGGCTTCTCCTCGTCTGTCGGCAGCGGCTTTGCGATGGCTCCGCACTTGGGGCAGTGCATCTCCCACTCGCCTCTGGCCAGCTGGTCCTCAGACCGCAGCTTCGGATGGATCGCTCCGCATCGGGGGCATTCGTACTTGCCCTCGCCATAGATGGACATGGACGACGCCACCAGGACCTTCTCCACCTGATGCCTCTCATTTGCGAGAATGTCCAGCAGAACCGCACCGCCCATAGTGTTGATGTCCGTGTAGCGCGCGATCTCGTACATCGACTGCCCAACACCGACCGCGGCCGCCTCGTGAAATATGACCTGCTTGCCCTTAATCGCGTTGTAAAGGGCATCCCTGTCTCTGACGTCGCCTTTTATGAACTCCGCATCCGAACTGAGATACCCAGGGACTCTCTGCTCCTCGCCGTGGACCTGCTTCTCGAGGCTGTCATAAACCGTAACCTCATAGCCCGAATCAAGCAGCCTATCTACCAGGTGAGAACCGATGAACCCCGCACCACCCGTAACCAAAACCTTCGTTGCCATTACTCACTCCGATATGTTCTGAGTATTGAGAATCTCCAGTATTTCACGAGCCAACTGCCTCGCGCGCCGAAGCCGGTCCGCGTGCGGCCTATCCGTCTCGGGACCACTGTCATCGGGCGCTTCGCCCACCTCGCGGGCCGGGCCCGAAAGCCTCTTCCTTGCGCCGCTCACTGTATATCCATCTTCATATAGCAGTGTTTTTATCCTAAGAACCAGCTCAAGGTCCCGCTGGCTGTATATCCTCTGTCCCGACCGGGTTTTCTGCGGCTTCAGGAGAGAAAACTCCTTCTCCCAATACCGCAGCGTGGGAGCGTCCACCTCTGCTAGCTTGCTGACCTCGCCGATCCTGTAGAACATCTTAGCCAAAGCATTTCACCCCACGAAGACGGGGAGCACTCCCTATCTCGAGAAGAAGTCGCCGCCCTGCCGGAACCGCACGGTGACCAACTCCGGGACCTCAACCGGCTCAGTCGTTACCGGATGTCTCGTCGTCCTCCGCCGGCGCCTCCTCAGCTCAAACGTTCCGAAGCCTCTGACCTTGACCTTCGCGTCGGCCAGCAGACCCTCCTCAATTGCGCCCAAAATAGCATCTGCCAGCTCGTGCGACTCGGCAAGCGAAAGCCCACCGTGCGCATCCCGTAAGGCCTGCGCTATCTCTCGCTTGGTTAGCGTTTTCGCTTTCAACAGATCCTCACTTCGCCTATTACCATAAGCGCCAAAAAACTCGAGCACATCGTAGGGCAAGTGCACTAGCATTTCAACTGCGCGAGTGGGGCCCAAGGATGAGATTGGGCAGCGGAGGTCTTATACCTCAAGCGCGTCTAACGCTTTCGATATGCGCTCGTTGGGCGCACGACTTGGCTTCGCAATCGCACCAGTCGGAGGTTTTGGGGTGTGGTGTCATGCCGCCACACCCCAAACAGACCTGCAACGCAGCTAACCCGACAGCGCGATTATTGTGTTTACGGATTCGCTTGACAAGGTGGTGGGCGCCTCGGTATATTTATTGTGTTGATCGTTTGAGCGAAATGTTCAGGAGAAATATTAAGGAGGAGGCACAAATGGCCAGCCCATTTGGAAAATCTGCGAGAACCTCATGGCTTCGCGCCATTCTCTTAGCAGCTGTGCTGCTTGTTGTCTTTGCGAGCTTCGTATGGGGAGAGGTGTTGACGCCCGAGAAGCTCGATAAATCACTTCAATACTGCAAAACAGTGGCCTCTGCATCTTTTCCGGAATGGAAGG
>Ga0307378_10012152_pt1 | contig 11025 bp, 11 predicted proteins | sample UN1MG_FD_202238 | JGI IMG/M metagenome (GOLD analysis project Ga0307378, IMG submission 202238) | Soil microbial communities from Risofladan, Vaasa, Finland - UN-1 | ecosystem: Environmental > Terrestrial > Soil > Coastal area > Acid sulfate soil | place: Finland: Risofladan, Vaasa | collected...
TCTCATAGGCGGGGTGAACTCTAACGATCCGCAATAGACTATTATCGGAGGCAATGCCATGGAAGACCTGAGTATACAGATAGTCGGGATCAGACGGATCATTAAGGAGAAACACCAGGAGTTTGTGGGGCAATATAATACGACGCTGATCAAGAAGATAGCCGAGGAGGAGTTGTCTAGGGACAAGATACTGGCGAAGATCAAGCTGGTCGCCAACATCTTTGTTGATCTGAGGATCATCGACAGGGTCGTAGAAATGGATATAGACTCCATTAACAGGGAGACGTATTCCAGATCGCTTTTGCTGTCGTCCAAGTTATCGGCGTTTCCTATTTTCATCATGAATGACAGTAGAAATGTGATCATAACCGACAGTATGGCTATCGTTATGTCGCCGGCCGATGATCTCAAAAGGATGACGCTCATAACGAGCGAGAATAAGGTCTATTCGCTGCATAGCAACGTGTTGAGTCATACGTTCTTGTGGAACGAGTTCGCAATGGATTTGTTATCCACCATTCACAAGTCGATATACGCCAGAAAAGAAGTTATAAAGGCGTATACGGATGGATTATTCACCACTATAGAATAGAGGGATTAGCATGTCGGACACCGCTTGCGACGCCATCAAACTCCCGCCCGGCGATCCTGCTGGAGCGAAATTTGTTCCCCTGCATTGCCACAGTCATTTCTCTGTCCTGGATGGGTTAAACTCGCCCAAGGAGATGGCTATCAGGGCTGTGGAGCTTGGGCACTCGGCTCTTGCTATCACGGATCACGGTTCTTGTGGTGGCGTGTTTCATTTTCAGAGTGAATGCAAAGCAGTGGGCATTAAGCCGATACTCGGCATGGAAGCATATGTCGTGGATAATGTCATTGAGCACAACAAGGACGAGAAGAAGAGACATGCCACTCTTTGGGCTACCTCGCTCGAGGGTTACAAGAATCTCATAATCCTGAGCACCAAAGGTCATGTTGAGGGTTTCTATAGCAAGCCTAGAATATCAATTGAGGACATAGGTAGACATCGTCAAGGGCTTATGTTGGGGTCGGCGTGCGTCAAGGGGTTGATATGCGACAGAGTTCTTAATGGGGATAGGGATGGGGCTGTTGCTACGGCTGCTAGGATGAAGGAAATGTTCGGTGATGACTTTTACTGCGAGGTGATGTTCCACAAGTATAATGGCGCATTGAGCGACAAGGAAGCGAAATTCAAGGAAGCCATGCTGGAAACGCTCAAGATTGCAGATCAACTTGGTATCAAGTCTATCCTGACCTACGACTCACACTATTGCCGTTCTGACGAGGCCTTCTATCATGATGTTCTACTGAGTGTTCAGACGAAGAATACAATCAAGAACCCGAACAGATTCTCATTTGGTTCTAACGATTTCTACATGAAGCCATACTCCGAGCTTGTCGAGCTGTGTGGCGGTCGCATGGATCTTCTTGAAAACACTCTTGAGGTGGCAGCAAAAGTGAGTAGCGAAGATTTCATACGGAAGTCCGACCCGAAGCTCCCCGACTTCCCGTTGCCCCCGGGTGTTTCCTCGGACGAAGAGTATCTCAAGGCGTTGATAAGCGAGGGTATGATTACAAGGGGCGTGAGCGACAAGCCGGGCTATCAGGAACGCATGATGACGGAGTTGGAAGTCATCGTGAAATGCAAGTACGTCAAATACTTCCTGATACTGTGGGATGTTGTGACGTACGCCCGGAGGAATGGCATAAGGGTTGGACCGGGCAGAGGGTCGGGTGCCGCATCGCTGTGCTTGTATTGTCTTGGGATAACGCAACTTGATCCAATCAAGCACGACTTGATGTTTGCCAGGTTTCTGAGTGCCGACAGGGTAGGACCTCCTGATGTCGATATAGACTTTACTGATCTCAAGCAGGAGGAAATGTTCAACTATGTCGCACGCAAGTACGGACAAGACCATGTCACCAGAATAGGGACTTACACTGTACCTAGGATCAAAGAAGCTATAAGGCGTTCCGCTAAAGCCTTGGATATCGGCAACGACTGGGATGAGTCCGCCAAGCAAGGTAAGTGGCAATCTGGCCCCAACACTATGGAGATCGCTGCAATGATCTCTAAGTGTATTCCAGATGACCCGAAATTGACGATGGCTGACATACTCAAGACTAATGAGGTACGTGTCTTGACTGAGAAATATCCACAGCTATTTGACGTCGCCAAGAAGCTGCAAGGCACGGTTGTGGCGGCTGGAATACATCCCGCTGGGATTATTGTTTGCAGTGAGAGGGTGGCTGATCTCGTCCCGTTAAGGTTGTCGAATGATGTGGTCTGCACTCAGTTTGACATGAAAGAGATAGAGCCGATCGGACTTCTGAAGTTCGACTTCCTTGGGTTGAAGATGTTGAGAGTAGAGGATGAGTGTATTAAGCTCGTTAAGAAATCGAAAGACGAGGACATAGACATAGACGCCTTGGAGCCGAATGATCCCGAGACGTTTGGTTTGCTCAACCAGGGTAAAGTTGAGGGCATATTCCAGTTTGAGTCGGGTGAAGGTCGTTATGGGATAAGCGGTTTACTAAAAGAAATACACGTCGACTCATTTAATGACATAATGGTGACCACAGCTCTCTACCGTCCGGGACCCTTGGGGGCGAAGATACACGAGGACTATCGAGACTACAAGCATCACAAGAGAACAATCAAGTACGTCCATCCGATGATGAAGGATTTGCTTCATGATACCTTCGGGCTGATGGTGTACCAGGAGCAGGTGATGCTCATAGCCGGAAAGATGGCTGGTTTCCCTAACAATAGGGTGGACTATTTCCGAAAGGCAATAGGCAAGAAGGACGACAATCTGATGCAGACTCTCAGAGGGGAGTTCGTGTCAGGATGTATCAAAAATGGTGTGGACACAGAGTCGGCGAACAAGATATTCGATATGTGCAGATACTTTAGCAAGTACGGTTTCAACAAGGCTCATGCCGCTAGTTACGGATTTCTCTCGTACCAGTGCGCCTTCCTCAAAACCCATTTTCCAGTAGAGTACATGTGTGCACTTATGTCGGCGAATGCATCTGACGATGATAAGAGAGTGTTGTACGAGCGTGCTACTGAGAGGATGGGCATCATTCTACTCCCACACCACATCAACAAGAGTAAGACAGACTATACCGTGGAAGGATCCAGGTCCATCCGCCGGCCATTATCATCACTGAAGGGGCTTGGAGACGCTGCCGTGAATGCTGTTGTATCCGGGCAACCCTACGCTGATCTGCAGGACTTTGTGAACAAGGTCAATCACCAGGCTGTGAATATCAAGGTGTTCGGCATTCTGGTTGGGGCGAAAAGCATGGAGAGCTTCGGAATGACAGCCAACCAGCTCGTAGAGGGTTTTGAGACCATGAGGGTTAAGGTGAAGAAGGTCTTGAAGCAGAAAGCCAAGCAGGCTGCATTCGGTGAGCAGGATATGTTCAGCTGCGACATCTGATTCTCCACTGACACGTCACTGCTACTTTTCTCTTCCATTTCTCAGACTTCTCGTTGTATAATAGTGCCACAATTCAGATCGGTGTATCTTTCGTGAAATATCAGTGACCATTTAGTGGATGAAGAAAGAGAGCGATATGACAACATACGACGAAGCAAAGCAGATCATAGATAAGACTGACTTCCCGAGGAAGAGAGTTATAGAGAATTCCGCAGAGGTCACACTCAACGTCGGCAACATGCAATTTCTCAAAATCAGACACATGATCTCGGAAGAGGTATCATATGGATCCCAGGAGTTCATGGATGCCTATTCCATTTACGTGCAACACGAGCTTGCGACCGGCTTGAAGAGGAACATGGTTGCTACTCTGGTGAACTTGGGTAAGACGACAGATGTAGCACAGGAGTTTTTCGATCTGTGTAGAAGTAAGGTCAAGGTAAAGGAAACAAAAAAGGAGACTGATCATGGCAACGAAACCAGTGGCAGGACGGTCGGAGCAGATGAACCCGCGGGACAAGGGGCGTGCAAAGGCACAAGTGACGGACAACGAGAGGCTGTCGGAACTGTTCACAGCGGCGTTCCAGAAGGCGTCACAGGACAAAAATAGTGAATTCAGCGTTGATGAATTCGAGTGTTCGGTGCAGAAGGCTATAGACAGGAAGAGCATCTCGATGGACGTCAGGGTGTTCGGATCCTCTGCTGCTTCAACTCAAGACCAGATGTGTCGGAAAGAGAAGGGTAAGTTGGTGAAGGTCGCTAAAGGTGCCAGCAAGATCAACGTTACCTTGGACAATGACTCGATGGTGACCTTCGTCCTCGTTGACTGCATGAACTTGAACGCCACAGACTACATGCTCTGCTACAAAATGGAGTAATAAGATGAGCGGGCTAAGACTACGCAACGTGGACACCCCGGAGGAGTTCGACAGGTTTGCTGAGAGTATGGCTGTCGTGCTCCAGACTGCTGGGGGGTTGGATTACAGTGCTCTGTATCACGAGTTGGCGGAGTTATCCGTCGAACTCAGCGAGAGTCCTACAATACAGACGCTCAACTCCCAGTTGAAGAAAGTCCAGTCCGGCAAGGACAGGGCTACTAGGATACTCCAGGACGCTACGAAGAACCATCTTCTGCACAAGAGGGTGGTGGAGGTCCTGGAAAAGGGGTGGACTAAGTTCTCGGAAGCCAAGTCTCAAGACAAGCGTGAGGCTGAGGCGGCACTCAAGTTGTCGGAGTTCATTGTTGCGACTGCTGAGGCGGAGTCTTTCTATCGCGGAGTGTCTAATATCGTCTACAATATGGCTAGTCAGCACGAGGTCTTATCAGAGCAGGTTTCCTGCTACAACATGATGCTCAAGCTTAGGGACTTTACGACATACCTGAAAGATGGTGATCCCCTCAAGAAGCTCGTTGAGCACGATGCCGGGCTGAATGTCGGACTGAATGCCGAGGCGGTCGGCGCCAGCGGTGACGACATTAGCGGCTGGAAAGATTAATAGTTTCCAATGTATGAAAACGGAGTATAATCTCTGTAACGACCATTAAGTGGATGTTCAGTGGTCGGCTGCCTGCCCTAGTGGGTAGGAACAACAGCTGGCTGTGTAGCACACCTTGGGAAAGCCTGTTATGGCTAGAGCAAGGTAAACAGAAAGGTCGATGAGTCATGGATATTACATCCGACAACATCGAGGGTTGGTCCGACGGAGAATCGTCGGGAGACGGCAAGAAGCCGGGTAATAAGGGTGACAGGGTTTCTCTCTTCATGAAGTTGGAGGAGAGGAAGGACACCTATCGAATTCGCTTAGTCAGGCGAATCAGCAAATTCCGCAAGCACTTTGATGCCTTCAAGCCGCTCGGCAAGATGGGCATCATCAGTCCCGCCTACAACAAGGATACCGAGAAGGACCTTGACGTAGCGTGGAGCAAGGGTAACTGGTGCCCCCGTAAGCGGGGTGCGTTGCTCGTGATCGATAGGGAACATCCAGGTGGCTTGCGTCTCCTGGAGGTGGGCGAACAGTTGTATGGCACGTGGCGCAACTTCGCCGAGAAGGTCAAGGTTGATCCGTGTAACCCCGACAAGGCGCCTGATTGGATCATCAGCGTCGAGAAGGGGGACAACAATCAAATCGGGTACAAGACCTTCCCTGATCCGGTCGGGGCAGCTCCCTTGACTGCTGAGGAAAGGGCAATGATACAGAACTTCAAGTACTCTATCGCAGAGTTGGAAGAGAAGTTCTACAAGAAGGCCACCTCAGAAGAGATACGGGAGCTCTGGGAGAGCCTTCCCGAGGACAAGAAAGTGGCTAAGAAAAAAGACGGCAAGGATGGCGATAACAAGAAGTCGCCGTCGGTGTCGTCCGCACAGAAGTCAACTCAGACGACGTCTAGTTCGACTCCCGCAGCTAAGCCTGCGGCATCCGAGGACGCAGTATCCAACGATGATGCGGACACCCAGAACTCCCCGCCAGAAGGTGACGAGGAGTCAGCTGGTAGTCTGTTCTAAGTTAAGACGAGACAATTGGTTCCCTGCCAGGGTTTTATCCCCTGGTGGGGGACTCTCTATGAAAGGAATACAACATGTCTAAGGTTGATTTGAAGGCATCTCTCGATAGTATAACGAAACTCCTGGGTGGTAAAGAACATTGTAGGATCAATATTTTCTCCAAAATCAAGGATGAGGCTTTTGAAGTCATTCCATTTGGAATACCTGCAGTGGACGAGGCGAGTTCCGTTGGAGGAATCAAACGTGGCGGGGTGGTGGAGCTTTACGGTTTAGAGTCGAGCGGAAAAAGCTGGCTGACCCTCAAGCTCATAGCTTCTGCACAGAAGCTCGGGCTGAGATGCTGTCTTCTAGATCCTGAGCATGCGTTTATGCCAGAGTGGGCGACCAAGCAGGGGGTTGATATTGATCGACTACTGTACGGAGCCGATTTCGATCACGGCGAGGACTGCCTGAACCACGCTAAGGCGATGGCTCAGAGTGGTGAAGTTGATCTGCAAATTATCGATTCGACAGCGGCTCTTGTTCCGAAGGATGTGCTGGAGAGTAATATAGAAGATAAGGGGATGGCACAATTAGCTCGCATGATGTCGACGGCGGTGGCTCAGATACAGGACGCTGGCGCCAAGAACAAATGCACCACGGTTTTCATCAACCAGATCAGGCACAAGGTTGGGGTGGTGTTTGGTAACCCCGAGGATACTCCTGGTGGCAAGGCCCTCAAGTTCTACGCCTGCCAGAGGCTTAGTGTCAGACGCATAAGCGTGCTCAAGGAAGAGAAGAGCAAGGATGAAGATAAGAAGCCTGTGATAGGCATCAGGTCGCGGGTGAAGTTCGAAAAGAACAGGGTTGGCAAACCGTTCGGCGAGGCTGAATTCGAGATATACTTCGACTCCACCACGAATGGTCCGATTATCCAGCTCCTCGATATGGCTTATAGGAAGCCAATCCAGCTCATCAAGAGGAAGAAGATAAACGATGAGATGCACTACGTGTGGAACCTAGATGGGCAGGGGGAAGACACGGGATGTGCGTCGCTCGCCACCTTGGCAGAGTGGGTTTCGATGCAGGGGTTCGTAGTTCCACTCCTGGATAAGGTGGAAGAGAAAGCCAAAACAGAGAAGTTGGTCGTTCCCGAAGAGGTTTTGGGTCTCAGAAATACCCCGTCTACATCTGAAGTTGAAGCGGAGATTGATGGGAAGAAATAGATGGAACTCTCGGCATTTGCGACAACATGCCACTCTATCTTACTGTCGGGAGTCGAAGGTAGCAAGCAGGCCTTTGACTACCTGACGGTGGAGAGGGGCATCTCGTTAGACTCCCTGAAGGAGCATCTCATAGGGTACTGCCCCAAGGGGTGTGAACTTTTTGGCGATGATAGCGAGAAGAGGGTGAACGAGCGTCTCTATAGCAGGATAGTAGTTCCTGTGAAGGATGAGTTCGGTCGCTTTGTTGGCGCCGCCGCGAGATGTCCAGACAAGGGAAGTAAGGGGTGGTGGAATAGCCGATTTGACAAGGAACACCACCTCTACATGTTCGACCTGGCCAGGAAAAGTATCTTCGAAAAGAACAAGTGTTATGTATTTGAAGGATATATGGACCCAATGGCTTTGAGACAACGTGGTCTCCCAAACTCCATCGCCATGATGGGGACAAGCCTTGGCTATCGCCGCATAGGGCTTCTAGCTCGATATTGCAACGAATTATGCCTCTGCTTCGACAACGATCCAAACGATGCTGGGCTTATGGGGCAACTCAAAACCATGGCAGACTTATGGTCTCTTGGTTTCGGTAAGATATCTAAAGTAAGGCTTCCACAGGGTGTGGATCCTGACGAGTTTGTGGCTCAGAAGGGAATCGACGGTTTCCTGGCTCTGGAGGAGGTCATTCAAGACTGTGAAATGAAACATGCGAAAAAAACCTGGGAAGCATTAAAGGCTAAACAGAAATTGGCTAGGGAGAAAAAACATGACTGATGTTAGTAACAACGTAGATAGTTCTAGCACTCAGGACGAATGGGATAAGCTGGCTGACGAATATGTCGGGACAAGTGGTCTTTTTCAGGTTACCGACAACGAGAAGAGGGTATTCAAGCAGGTTGACAGGGCGAAGGAAGACCTGATGGTGAGGAAGTTCAAGGATACTCAAGATACGATCCTTATGAGTGAGCTCTTCCATATGAGGGAGCCAACCCTTTGGGTGTGGGCGAAGAAATTCGCTTGGTTGGATTCGGAAGATGATATGTTTAGCGAATTCAAGCTGGTCTGGACCAACTGTCTCAATCAGTATGAGTATGAGGCGAAAATCAGACCCGTCAAGACGAAGCAAGGTGGACTTGTTTTCGATGAAAAAGGCAAGCCAGTGACTAAACTCAGGAGAACAGCTTTCAATACGTACCTCTTCACGTCAATCAGGAACAGGGCATGGAACATCATCAAGAAGAGAAATACGAAGAAGATGCTCGACCAGAATGGAAAGTCCATCCTGGACTCCATGATGTCGTTCGACTACGATTATGGCACGGGACCAGGCGATCCCTTGACTTTGCATGACACCGTGAGTGATAAGAAAACTCCTAAGGCGGACAGTTCAGCTCAGGTCGAGGACATCATAAGGGATGTTTCGCAGGGTGACGAGGAGGTTGGGGAAATATTGAGGAAATTCGTGAAGTACAACTACCTCAGGAGGCTCAGTACGGCGTGCTGCTTGAAGTCTGGAACGCTACAGATTAACAAAGGTGACATGGGCGTACTCATTGATGGTAGTACTGTCGCTGTTGAGTATCTCGTGGAGATGATAAAGTCCACCGGGGCGTATTCAGGAAAGTTCAAGCTACTCAACTACGCCTTGTATCCTGGTAGAGTTCAGTTTGAGGTGTTGGTGAGGAATGATAGGGTGATGAGGAAACTCAAGAACGCCGTACGGTTATGTATCGAGAGGAGCAGAAGTGACAAAAGTGATAGTTGGGTGTATAATGTCTCCAATCTCGGAATAAACGGGAGTAATGAAACATCAAGGAGACAAAGTGAACGAAGAAACAAACATAACGCAACCAAGTGCCCGGGCTGCAAGCGCAGAGGGTAGACCTTCTAACCGCGACAATGATAAGCCGAGAACCTACAGCAATATCCTGAAGGTCAAGTCTGATCCGCCAGGTATTAGCGACGAGGAGCGTGCAAAGAGTAAGAAAGCCTTGGCTGGAGCCATAGCTCATGGGCTTAGGCAGTTTGGCGAGGTGCAGGTTAGAGCGTTCGGCGAGGCTTGTGTAAATAAAGCCGCCTTCTCAATCGGGATAGCGTCTGGGATGGTCAGTGTCCATGGTCACGATCTTTACTGTCGCCCCTGCTTCATAACCGCCGACATGAGCGGTAAGGAGGTTACGGGTATATCGTTTCTGGTTGTGACCAGCCAAATGACAGAAAAGAGATAAGGACAAGACATGATTTGGACTCTCAGATCTCTCATTGACAGTACGAACAGTGTTACGGCTGAGATAGATGGCAAATGGGTGCCTTCCCGTCCTGTGAACTGGAAATATCGAACCTTCTTTGAGCGTGTTAGAGAGAGCTGGATGGTGTTTGTAGGGAAGGCTGAAGCGTTCACGTGGCCACAGGGGCAATGACCGCAAGACGCTTCGGTTAAGAACATGGACGGGATACTGGCATATAAGACTTCAATCCAGAGAGCAATTTCCAACATCTGCGAGGTTGGGCAGCAGATGTCCCCATCGATCCTTATAGAAGAGGTTGTGTCCAAAGAGCAGCCCAATATATCTCTGTGGCAGTGTCTTGATATTCGAGACTTCTCCACAGCCAGGTTCTTTGTGGCTCCTCGCTTGTATCCGCCAGGATTGACAGTTTTCGAGGTGGATTTCCTGAGCCGGCATGAAATTATGCCGCCTATGAATAGGGACAAGATGCCATCAGACTGGCTCGAATGGGGGGTCGTGGTCGATAACAACATTCATGTGCTCGACAGGGAGGTCTTTCTAAAGACGATATTGACTCCTGAAATGTTCCTTGCGCTTCCTAAATACCGGTTTGAAGCCTTTTGTGACGACATCCAGGCTAGTCAGGAGGATTCTAACGCACCAAGCGTTCCTCAGTCTATTTTCAACGTCCTGACGAGTAAGAAAAATGGCTATTCTTTTCTATTGTTCCTTGACAATCCTAATCCAATGAGTTATAGTGATGTCATAACATTGAGTTACATTCATTCGTGCTTAGAAGGGAAGAGATATGAAAAGTCTGATCTGCACCGACTTGCATCTGAACAACTCCAACTATGGACGAGTTGACACGGACGGTTTATCCTTCAGGACAAGGGACTTTTGCCGGGCTTTCGAGGTTGTTGTCAATCAAGCTATCGACATGAGGAAGGGCGGTCAGCTTGATCGTTTCATCATAACTGGCGATATCTACGAGACACCACATCCTGCCAGTAATGTGCATCGCTTCTTTCTCAGGCAGGTGAAGAGACTCAGTGCGGCGGGGCTGTTGGTGGACATACTTGTCGGCAACCATGATGCTTGCTTCTTCCATCATGCTGTGGAGCCAGTGATCGGGGCGGATTTCCAGAACGTCAAGGTGTACTATAAGACGGAGGTCGTGGACACTGATGACGCTTTGTTATTGATGTTCCCGCATTCCCAGTCATTGGAGAGGCAGGAGATAGGATTCCGGGACGCCCTACACCAGTTCGTTCGGGATACGGCTGATAGTGTCAAGATCGCCAAGGAGGCTGGCAAGGACATATTGTTCTTTGGGCATTTTGGGACGTTTGGAGCTGCAATGAACGGTCTTGAGGTGAACAAAGACGCCGCTAACATCACAATGGGTGACCTCCAAATGCTCGCTGCAGACTACATTTTCCTTGGCGACTACCACACGTTTCAGAGGCTTGCAGTGGATGGCTCACGAGCCTTCTACGTTGGTAGTCTGGAGAGGGGCGATTTCAATGACACGGCGCCGCAGAAGGGATATATGGTCTATGATTCGAAATCGACCGGTGACCGGGAGTTGGGAAAGGTAACTTTCGTGCCATACACCCAAGGT
>Ga0307378_10012161_pt1 | contig 11021 bp, 8 predicted proteins | sample UN1MG_FD_202238 | JGI IMG/M metagenome (GOLD analysis project Ga0307378, IMG submission 202238) | Soil microbial communities from Risofladan, Vaasa, Finland - UN-1 | ecosystem: Environmental > Terrestrial > Soil > Coastal area > Acid sulfate soil | place: Finland: Risofladan, Vaasa | collected...
TCAGGGCCTGATCCAACAGGTCGCGCTGTTCACGGCGATAACACCGGTCGAACTGATTATTGCGGCCATCCGCAGGCAGGGATTCCCCGCCAAGTTCTCGGAATTCCTTCACTCCGACGGAGTTCACGGGCCGCAACCAATCGAATCCCACTGTCTGAAGTTCTCCAACCGTGCGATACCACATGGCCAAGGTGATGCCCTGCGCTTCCGCCATCTCCGCATTGCTGGGCCCCCGACCCAGTTTCGCTTCCAGGCTGCGATAAACCGTCTCCGCTGCCTTTTCTTTTTTGCGCATATCGCGCGAGGCACAGTCCACACTGCGCAGGCCGTCGATCATCGCGCCGCGGATCCGGTGGCGCGCGTAACTTTCCAGTTTCACGTCCTTGCGGCTGTCGAATTTGTGCACCGCATCGACAAGTCCCAAGACGCCGGTGCCCACAAGATCGTCCAGTTCAACGTGCAGAGGAAGCCGCCCGCGCATCTGCATCGCCATTCTTTTCACCAACGGCAAGAGTCTGAGGATCCGATCCTCTCGCTCGCGCCGCGCCCGTTCCTCCTGCACAGCTCGCGAACATTCTTGCCGCGGGCCCCGTGCCGCGCCGGAGTTTTGCCCAACGGGTGTGCCGATTGGTAAACGGCGGGAGAGATCCTCTCCACGGGTATTTCGGGCCCGCCGGACGTTCAAGACCCCATGCGTTGCCATCCGCTCGCCTTCGGCGCGCGCTGATTTCAACCTGATTAAAGGCTAGGTGCGTCCCCCGGAACTCCGGCACCAGCCGGCACGGGTGGCTAGCCCTCTAGCCGCCTAGCCGATGGCCGCCTTCCGGCCCCTTGCCAGCGTTGGCCGCGCGCTACTTAAGGTTAGGCAAATGGATTGCCAACCCGCGCTGCCCGATCAGGCGCTTGCTCTCACCCGCTGCGCCCAGCGACTTGCGCGCGCCATTACGCCCTTAAAAGGAGACAGGAGCCGAAGATCGTTCAGCTGCAATACAGCGGCTAGAGTCGAAATGCATTTTTCGAGGCTACACAACTCTCTGTATTTCAATATGATGCGACTGGCGCGCTATTCGCGGATCCCTCGCCAGCGCGTGGGCAAGAAAAATGGGCGCAGGCTTCGGCTCCACGGCCGGTCTCAGCCGGTTGATGGTCAGTTCTTCCAAAAGGCCCGTGATAGTCGGGCAGGAAACCTTTACCGCCGGGCAGAACCATGAGTCCCAAGTTCCAAAATGGGAAATTCATGTAGGGGGATGTTCCGAGGGGCTCGTAGCGCTAACTTAGCTTCCGCGAGATCAACAACATCTGGCAAATTGCCCGCCGCTGCTTGATCCCTCGGCGGCGAGTCCACCCGAACCGGCGCAACCAGTCTTCGCTGACCCCTACACGCGCAGTTCGGCGGTCTGGTGGCCTCCTTCAACACCCCTCAAGTCCTGCCGCGATTACGCCGATAAGCAGTATTTGAACCGATAGGGGGAAATCGTCGGAAGCAAAACCAGGCTTGCGGAGCTACAAAGGTTTCAAAGGAGGAAGGGCCAGTTCCAAATCGGGAAAACTCTTCTTTCTAGTCCAGGCCGAAATCCTCCCGATTTTCTCGGTAAAAGGGGAGGACTAGCCTATCGAGGCATGTCCATTGGAGGCTAGCGACCGAGGAGGCGTGGGACGAAGTAACAAGCCTGGCGAAAGACATCCGTCGGCGCGGTGGCGAGCGATTGGAGAAGGATTTCTGGAATGCCCAACAAAGGTAGAAACAGTAAAGCTCAACGACGGGGGCGGGCAGGCCGGCGGCAAGAGCCGCCGTTGAGGTCTGCGCATCCAAAGCTTCCATCGTCTCCCGCCGCCCTCCGCCATGTCCAGGAAGAGGTGCTGGGATCGATGGCGCCCGGCGATTTCGTTTTTCTGGGGGAGGCAGAATCGTTGCGAAGCGCCGTCGAATCCATCTTCTTCGCGGTTCTTGCCTGTCCGGCGTGCGGAGCGCTCGGGTTGATCACCTCAGCGCAATACGGTGGGCTGGCACCGGTAACCTGCGGCTCGAACCAATGCTCCTGCCGCTTTCGCATTGACGAGGGAGGCCGGTTCGTCTACCTCCCTGTCAATTGAACCGGAGCATTGGACGCGAGCACATTTGGCAAGCGGAGTGACCTGCGGCGTCTTCGCGCGCTGCTCGAGCCCCGACCGGCGGCTCGTGCCGTTCCGACTACTTGGGGCTAGTTTTCCTGAGAAACTGCGGGCGCCCTTGCAACGAACCCAGCAGAATGGCCCATAGGCGCATTCAGTTGGAACGGCACTAGTACCGGCAAGTCGAATTCTCCGCCTTGACGTAGTACGACTTGTAGTTCTTGGCCTTGGGGTCCATGCAGCCCGCCAGGTTCAGCAATTCCACTTTGCGAAATTCCACGGGGTGGCTTTCGCTCTGCAGCGAGATGTAACCTTCCGTGAGCAGCTTGCCGTCCTCTTTCACCCACGGGTTGATGTGGTTTACCGCGCCGCCTCCGATCTGAGGCATTTCGTAAGAAAGGACGGTCTGCCCGTCGATGATGTGCCGGATGACGGAATCACCCAGCACCATCGTTTCCACTCGCACCCACTGGTCGCCGTGATAGGTCTTGGAGCTGGAGTTCAGACAGTGGGTCGTGAACAGCTTTCCCTCCCGAACCACATTGGTCCCCGGCGTGCAGAGGTTCGCCGTGGAGCGCTCGCCGGACCCGCTGCCGCCCAGCAACTGCACTTCGATGCAGATGGGGAAATCCTGGTCCTTCTGCATGCTCTCCGGCGACTGCGAGTGCACCATCACGCCGCTGTTGCGTAACCCCCAATCCGGCCCGCCCGGCACCTGTTCGCCCACAAACCGGTATTCGACAGCTACGATGTAGTGGGAGAACTTCTGCCGATAGAAGATGTGACCGAATCTTCCGCGAAATTGATCGTACTGATCGTAGGAAGCCTTGAGGATTCCGTTTTCCACCCGAAAGGTGTTTCCGAAGTTGTCGTCGAGGTCGTAGCCGGTGATCTTGACCGCCCAGCCCTGGAGGTCCTTCCCATTGAAAAGTTGGATCCATTCCTTCTGGTCCGGATTGTTCTGGCCGAAGGCCGCCGAGGCCCCCAGCATCAAAACCAACAAAACGCGCCAAAGATTGCGCACGAAAAGGTTGTTTTTCATAGTGGCGCGATTATATCCCTTGCCGCCGGCTTGGAAAATGAGAAACACAAGACGGCAGATTGCCGAGCGGGCGGCGGTGACCGCGGGGGTATCGCCCTTCGACCACCCCTTCATTGCTCCCGCGCCTGACGCCACAAACTGAGAGCCTGCACAACGCCCTCCACTCTTGCTTCTCGCCTCCGGGCGTGAAAGTCCGGTACAATCCCGCTCTGAGCCAGCCACTGGATCCGCCGCTGAGCATGGAGGTGTGCCATGAAACGACGCGAATTCCTTCGCAGGAGCTTCCTGGGAAGCGTCATGGCACTCCCCGGGATAAACCGGGCCGGCGAGGCTGGCGCGGCCCGTCCCGAAGCCGAATCCTTCGAGCTCGAAGAGATCACCCTGGACGATCTTCAACGAGGAATGAAAACGGGTCGATTCACGGCGCGTTCCATCACCGAAAGCTACCTCAAGCGCATCGAGCAGTTGGACGGCCAGGGCCCGACCCTGCGATCCATTCTCGAGATCAACCCCGACGCGCTGGCGATCGCCGACGAACTCGACCGGGAGCGCCGGGTCAAAGGCCCGCGGGGACCGCTGCACGGCATCCCGGTATTGATCAAAGACAACATCGGCACGGCCGACCGGATGACGACCACGGCGGGTTCGCTGGCCCTGGCGGGCTCAATCCCGCCTCGCGACTCGTTCGTCGCCGGAAAGCTCCGCCAAGCCGGCGCTGTCCTGCTGGGCAAGACAAACCTGAGCGAATGGGCCAATTTCCGCTCCGAACACAGTTCGAGCGGTTGGAGCGGCCGCGGCGGCCAGTGCCGCAATCCCTACGCACTCGACCGCAATCCCTGCGGCTCGAGTTCCGGCTCGGCCGCCGCCGTTGCCGCCAACCTCGCTGCCGTTTCGCTGGGCACCGAGACCGACGGCTCAATCGTCTGCCCCGCCAATGCCAACGGCATTGTGGGCATCAAGCCGACGCTGGGGTTGGTGAGCCGCGCCGGAATAATTCCCATCGCCCACAGCCAGGACACCGCCGGGCCCATGGCACGCACCGTCGCCGACGCCGCCATTCTGCTCGGCGCGCTGACCGGGGTTGACCCGAACGATCCCGCAACCGGGGCGAGTGCCGGACACTCTTACACCGACTACGCACAATTCCTCGATCCAAAAGGGCTGCGCGGAGCGCGCCTCGGCGTGGCTCGCAAGTTCTTCGGTTTTCACCCCGAGGTCGACAAGCTGATGGAAGACGCCATCGAGGAAATGAAGCGCCGGGGCGCCGAGTTGATTGACCCTGTGGAGATTCCCACGGAGAAGGATTTCGGGGAGAACGAGTTATCAGTGCTCCTTTACGAATTCAAGGCCGATCTCAATGCTTACCTGCAAACGCTCGGCCCCCAAGCGCCGGTCAAGTCACTCGCCGAGGTCGTCGAGTTCAACGAAAAGCATCGGGACCAGGAAATGCCCTACTTCGGCCAGGAACTCTTCCTCAAGGCGGAAGCCAAGGGGCCGCTTTCCAGCCAGGAATACATCGACGCCCTGAAGAAGAACCGGACGCTGTTCCGCGATCAGGGGATCGACGCCACCATGGACAAGCACCGGCTGGATGCCGTCCTCGCGCCCACTGGCGGTCCGGCTTGGTTGACCGATCTTGTGAATGGCGATCACTTCCTGGGGGGGAGTTCCGGCCCGGCAGCGGTCGCCGGATATCCCAACATTTCAGTGCCCACCGGCCATGTGCGCGGGCTGCCCGTGGGCATTTCGTTTTTCGGCCGCGCCTGGAGCGAGTCAACGCTCATTCGGTTGGCTTACGCTTACGAACAGGCGACGCGCCACCGCCGCCCGCCGGGTTTCCTTCCCACGGTTGAGTTTTAGAACGGCGGCAACAGTTGCGGCGAAGATGCCATCCTGAGGAGCCTGGGCTGCGGAAGGACCAATGCCCCCGGTGGATTGATCAGCCGCCAGCGGAGAGCGCCTCACGATGGAGGCGGCTTTGTTCCGGCGTTGCGCATTTCTCCCAGGGTTTCGCGAACCTGCGCCGCGAACCGCCCTTTGGGATCCTTCTTCAGGTAACTCTCAAACTCGGCGAAAGCCATAGCGGGATTTCCGCAGCGAAGATAGACGTTGGCCAGTCGAATGTGGACCTCGGCAAAGTCCGGATCCAATTCCTCCGCCCGATGAAACTCATCCGCGCTATTCGAGTAATCCTTCAGAGCAAAATAGGTCAAGCCCAGTTGGAAGTGTCCGAACCAGGAATTGGGTTCAATGGCCAATCCGCTTTTGAGGAAATCTTTGCTCTCGTCGTAGCGCCGCTGGTCGTAGCGCAGCAGTCCCATCTGAATGTAGCACTCCGACTGTTTGGGTTCGAGTTTCAGGGCGCGCTCGAACGCCTGCTCTGCCTCGGACTCCTTTCGCGCGCGCAAGCAGGCTACCCCCAGCACTTCGAATCCAAGAGCGAATTGGGGCTCGGCCTCCGTCACCGCTTTGAGGTGGCGAATGGCGGCATCGTACTCTTCTTTCTTCACCGCCTTCTTCGCATCTTCGAATTCCTTGCGCACCTTCGAGGGAAGCGCCAACTCGGCAGCCGTCACCGTCGCATTTCCTTCCCCCATGGTCCGAGTGCTCTGGGGAGTAAGAAAGACGGTCACACCCTGTTCCGGAACTCCATAGGAAACCTTGAGCTCTTGCTCGACGGTCAGATGCCCCGGTTTGGAGACGACCAGACGGTAGTCACCGGTTGGAACTCCCATGAAGTAAAAATGTCCCCGGGTATCTGTGACTGTAGAGTCCACGAGATTGCGACTGGAAGTGTAAATGTTGACCGACACGCCGCCGGTTTCAGTCGCCCCCGAAGGCAGATTGACCTGCCCCACAACCCGTGTGCTTTGCTGAACCGCGCAAGGCACCGGGGCGACCCCCAGGAAAAAGATTAGTGCGCCCATCCGCCCCAGGCAAGAACCCGGCGCGACTTCCCGAAGGGCCTTTGAGACTGGGATCGAACCCGTGGATGAATCACGTGAGAGAGAGGACAAGCGGAGCCCGCGGCCCGAAGGCGCCAGCCAGGACTAAGGTGCCTGGCGCAAAAGAAGAATTCATCCGACTTCATGGCGCAGCCCTTACAACCCTTGTAGATGCGCCTCTGCCCGTTGTCAAGCACGAGAATCCGATGGGACCGAAGAGCTCAAACGGGTGTAAGCGCCTGCCCGGGAATCCTGAGAAGGACGTCCCCCACGGCTTGCCAAGCGCGTAAGCGTTCGCAAAGAAAAAAGCCCCGAGGCTCTTATCAAGCCTCGGGGCCAAGAGACAACTCAAACAAGTCAGGTTAGAAGGTCACCCTGAGCCCCATCTGGATGATGCGTGGACTCCATGCGCTGGAGACCTGCCCGAAGCTGCCCTGCGCACAGGACTCACCGGGATCAACCGAGTCAGAGCAACCGGTGCGGACACCTCTCCACTGAGTATGGTTCCAGGTGTTGAAGGTCTTGAACCGGAACTGCATACCCACCCGCTCCGTAACCGAGAAGTTCTTGAAGAGCGAGAGGTCCCAGTTATTCCGGCCCGGACCGATGACTGTATTGCGACCGAGAGAACCAAACATCCCGGGCTGGCCATCGGCGTAGAGTTGGTCCAGCGCAGGCTGCGTGAAGGCGCCCACGTTGAACCACTGGACCGTCGGGCCAAAAGTGGGGTCGGTGACGGTGCTCTGGCCGGACTGTGTTCCGGAAGCGTTGCACCGCATACCGCCGCCTATCCCCGTCGACAAGCCACTCATGCCGCACCCGATGTCGATCGGTGTTCCGGTCATGAACGTGGCGATGCCGCTGACTTGCCAGCCGCCAAATGCGTTCTTCGCCCAGCCGGCAGAGTTCTTGAGGAACGGCAGGTCGTAAATGTAGTCGACGGTGAGGATGTGACGGCGGTCGAGGCTTGAATTCCCCCTCCATCGAAAGAGGTCATGTTCGTCTTGTTCTGTCCGATCCCATTGGCCACCAGCATTATCGATGTTGTGCGACCAAGTGTAGTTCGCGCCCAGGCTCAACCCCTGGCCCGTCTGATGACGGAAGCTGGCCTGGAGCGAGTTGTAATTTGACCGTGCGACTTGGTCAACAACCAGGACGCTGGCGAACCCCTGGTACGGCAGGTAGGGGTACGTGTCCTCGCCTTGGATCAACAGGTCCTGGTCGGCATGGGGGAGTCCCAAAGGAACGAGGTTGATTTCGTGGTCGAGGGTGAGGTGGTTCGCCGTGTTTCCGACATACGCCAACGTGACCAAGTCATTCGGAGTGACCTGCCGCTGGATGTTGAAATTCCACTGGTAAGTGCGCGGAAATTTCGCGGTTCTGGCGACGGTCCTGATTCCAGCAGGCCCGACGTTTCCACCGCCGACGCCGATTTGGGCCCAGTTGCTCAGGTTGAAAAGGCTGGAGCTGTAGGCAAAAGGCGCGCCGCCTTGAGTGGCCTCGGACCCCGCTTCGTTGCCGTTGAGGCCGTCGTAGAAGACGCCGGCCGCGGCACGAATCGAGGTCTTGCCGTCACCCCAGGGGTCCCAGGCAAGGCCCAGCCGAGGCGCGATGTTCTTGTACTCGCCGTGCTGGCAGGCCGTCGGAACGCCCATCGTTACGCCGCATTGCACCAAGCCGTTGCCGAAGGTGAACCGGCCGTCGGACGTGAAGATGTCACCGCTGCCGGGGATCAGGAAGCCGTCGTCGTCACGCAGCGGAGCACGCGCAGGATCATACAGGTTCGGATAGAAGCCGGACTGCTGGAAGTAACGCTCCCGGTTGCGTGTAAATAGGTAGTAGCGCACACCGAGATTAAGGGTCAGATGGGGCGTCACCTTCCAGTCGTCCTGAATGTAAGGCTCGAAGTTCGTTGAACGGTAATAGCCCTTGCCGACTTTGTTGCCCTCATCATACTCCGCCATCACGCCGCTCAGGAGGTCCGCTATGCCGTTTCCGGTGCTCGTGGTGCCGTCGCTGGAGAAGTAGGCGTAATTGCCCTGCGTGCCGCCTCCGAACTGCTCGTTCTTGCGGAAACGCTCCACGTAGGTCCCGAACTTGAGGGTATGTTTGCCCTTAATCCATGTCATGTTTTCTTTCCACGTGACAATGGGGTTGGAGTTGTAGGGGCCGTAAGCAAACCAGTAACCCTGTCCAAAGCAGGCTTGCGAGCCGCCGCAAAGGGCGATCCCGGCCAAGTAGGGGTTGCCGTCGTTCGAGGGGAAGATGTGGGGCGCGTCGAAGCTGGCGCTCCTCTGTAAGGTCCCCGAGACGGACGACTCCCCAGGCTGTATTCTCAGGTCAATGTGGTCCACCGTGTAGGCCACGATGAATTCGCTGAACAGGGAGGGTATGAAACTGTGGGCGATGGATTCCCTGGCGCGCGACGGTGTCCTTTTCCGCCGGGCGATTGCACAAGTGCCCCTCACAACTCCCTCTCACGCCGTGATTCTCACTGGCACCTACCCGATGTGGAACGGCCTGCGCAATTGGGACGACCATGGCCTGCGGCCGGGGGTTGCAACGCTGGCGGAAATTTTCAAACGCCATAGATACGCCACGGCGGCTTTCGTGAGCGCCTTTGTGCTCGACTCCATGTGGGGGCTTAATCGCGGCTTTGACCATTATGACGACTGGTTTAAGACCGAGGACTACCAGACGATGCAGCGCGCCGGGCTGAAGCGGCGCGGTGCTGAGACCATCGCGCGGGCCGTTGCCTGGCTCAAGTCTCGCCCCGCCGGCCCTTTCTTCCTCTGGGTCCACCTCTACGACCCCCACAGTCCATACGACCCACCCGAACCCTACAAGACGCAGTACCGCGGGCATCCTTACGATGGCGAGGTCGCTTACACAGATGCCGAGCTCGGTCGCTTCCTGACCTTTTTGAAAAGTCAGGACCTTTATGATTCGTCGTTAATCCTCCTGACCAGCGATCACGGCGAAGCTCTGGGAGAACACCAGGAGAGGGAACACGGTTTCTTCATCTACAATTCCACTGTGCACGTGCCCCTGGTCATCAAGTTTCCGGCCGGCTATGTACCCGAGCACCGCTCCGTCTCTTCCATCGTCAACACCGTGGACATCGCCCCCACCCTGGCCCGGTACTGCTCCTTTCCTTCCGCCGACACGAGGACCTTTCAGGGACAGAGCCTCCTGAGCTTGGTGGAGCGAGGGCCGACCGGCAACCCGCGCTACGGATACTCCGAGTCTTTGTATCCTGGAATCTTCTTTGGCTCACAAGCCCTTTTCGGCCTTGAGACGGAGCAATACCACTACATCCGGGCCCCCAGGGAGGAACTCTACGATGTCAAGAAGGACCCGGGAGAGCGGCGAAACATCTTGGACGAAAACCGTGCCGTCGCGCACGCACTGCGCCAGGAGCTGGAAGGCATGCTCTCGCGTTTCAAGCCTCCAGCGGGCGAGTCTGGGCAGAGAGGGCTCGACGATCCGGAAACAGTCGAGAAGCTCCGCTCTCTGGGCTACGTGAGTCTTTCGAAGCCTCGCCGCGCCGGGGCCGAGTTCGACCCGTCCGCCCCTGACCCGAAGGACACCATCGGTGCCTTCAATCAGGTCATGCGGGCGGTCCAGTTGCCCTACCAGAACCGCCTGAGGGAGGCGAACGCACTCCTCGATCGGCTTGCGAACGAATACCCGCAGGATTATCTTCTGCCGTTTCTGCAAGGCGAAAACCGGATGAAAGCCGGTGAAGCGCGGGCCGCGAGGGAATACTTTCGGCGCGCCTTGGAGCTCAATCCAACATTTGACCAAGCGGCCATGAGCCTCGGTCGGGCGGCTTACGATGCGGAAGAGAACAGCGAGGCGGTGAACGCTTACCAGCTCGCCCTAAAACTCAACCCTTACAATTTCCTGGCTCGCCTGGGCCTGGCCAAAGTGTATTGGCGGCTCAAACGGCTCCCCGAGGCCGCCAACGAGCAACGGGAAGTCCTCCGCACTCATCCCCAATTCGCGGAGGCGCACGCCGACTATGGCATCACGCTGGTTCAACAGAAGAAGTTTGAGGAGGCTTTGCCTCCACTGCTGAAGGGGCTGGAGATGGGCTACCGGGAGGCCACCGTCTACAACTTCCTCGGCAACGCGTACATCGCATTGGGTAGGAGGGCGGAAGGGTTGAAGGCTTACGAGCAGTCAGTCTCCCTGGATCCCAATTACCCCACTCCTTTGATTAACCTGGCAATCCTCTATGACGAAATGGGCGAACATGCGAAGTCGCAAGACTATTTCCAGAAAGCCTGCCGAATGAATCCCGAGCTCTGTCGTCAGTTGAAAGGGAGAGTCCGGTGAGGATTGGAACCGGTCATGCTTTTTTGGGGATGAGGCATAGGACGTCCGCGGCATTCTGTGCGCTGGCCGTGCTGGTCTGCTGCGCTGGCTTGGCGGCACAGGCGCCCAAGCCATCCTTCCAGGATCCTAGAGAGGCGTTCCGCGCCGGCCAGCAGGAATTGCAGGCAGGGCATTTGGCGGCAGCCGAGGCGGCCTTTCGCGAAGTGCTGCGTTTGGATCCGAACTCCGCCGCGGCCTATGCGAACCTGGGCGTCGTCTACATGCGCATGGAGCGCTACGATGTGGCCGTTGAATCTCTGCAAAAAGCGGCGCAGCTCGCGCCTGCGATCAGCGGCATCCAACTCAACCTGGGACTGGCTTTCCTCCGCCAGAGCCGTTACGAGAAGGCGATCCCCCATTTTCGCCGGGCCCTGGAACTGGACCCGCAGCAGACCCAGGCCCGCTACCTGCTCGGCCTGAGCCAATATATGACCGACGACTACGAAGGGGCGGTGACAACACTCGAACCTCTTTATTCTCAGTTTACCTCCAAGATGGATTACCTCTACGTTCTGGGAAGCTGCTACGGGAAAGCAGGGCGG
>Ga0307378_10012162_pt1 | contig 11020 bp, 9 predicted proteins | sample UN1MG_FD_202238 | JGI IMG/M metagenome (GOLD analysis project Ga0307378, IMG submission 202238) | Soil microbial communities from Risofladan, Vaasa, Finland - UN-1 | ecosystem: Environmental > Terrestrial > Soil > Coastal area > Acid sulfate soil | place: Finland: Risofladan, Vaasa | collected...
GCCAGGATTTGTCCATTTAGCGCAAACGCGGGATAATGCCAGTGCAAGATAATAATTCTGATATAGCAGCATTGATAATAACAAGCAGGCGCCCTGCTCCGTAGGTTGCGGCATGAAATTCCGACTCGGCAAAAGCGAACCCGCCAGTAAAGGCATCGCGCGCATCAATCGCGAGTTGTGCGAGCACGCTTCCGGGATGACCGGAAGCGACAACACCCTGACCGAAGACACGGCATTCGAACTGCGCAAAACCGTGAAGAAGCTGCGGGCGGTGCTGCGGATCAGCCGTCCCGCGCTGGGTAACAGTGCGTATCGGGAACTCGACCGATGCATGCGCGACTTCGGCAGGCAACAGGGCCCGCTGCGCGACAGCGCGGTGCTCATCGAAACGCTTGATGCATTGCTGGAACACTTCAAACCGTTTCCGGATGAGATCGCCATGCAGACGGTAAGGAATGCATTGCACTGCCGCTACGAGCTTGCGCTGGAAGCTTTTATGCAGGCCAATGATGAAATGTCGCTGACGATGCGATTCACTGATATCGAGCAGCGGGTTCGGGATCTCGATCTGCGGCGACTCTCGCATGCGATGCTGCTGGAGGGCATCGGCAAGACCTACCGGCGTTGTCGAACCGGGCTGCAGAAACTGCACGAAATCCCCAGCACGGAAAACAGCCACGATCTGCGCAGACAGGTGAAATATGCATGGAACCAGCTGCGGCTGATACGCAGATGGCAGCCCGGCACATTCAAGCCGGTGATTACCGGACTGGACAGGCTGGGCAAGCTGCTGGGCCAGGACAGTGATCTCGCCATGCTGGCTGACACTGTCCAGCGCCACCCGGAACTCTGCTGTAACCGTATCCGCGCCGAATTCATAATCGCGCTGGTGGAGGCACGCCGTGTTGCCTTGCTGACTGCAAGCCTGCGCCTGGCGGACCGGCTCTTTGCCGAGCCGCCTGACGAATTCGCCCGGCGGCTGAAGCACGACAGCGGCGGCAAACTCCGCTGAGACGCAGGCAACAAAAAAGGGGCCGCAGCCCCTTTTTATCGGTTCAGGACCGGTCTCAGCCCTGGCTGTCCTGCCCCACTGCCTTCATACTCAGTCGGATACGGCCCTGCTTGTCGACTTCCAGCACCTTGACCTTGACGATATCACCCTCTGACAGCTTGTCGCTGACGTTCTGCACGCGCTCCTCGCTGATCTGCGAGATATGCACCAGACCGTCCTTACCGGGCAGGATGGTGACGAATGCGCCGAAGTCCATCAGCTTGGCAACCTTGCCGTCGTAGATCGTACCGACCTCGACGTCGGCAGTGATCTGCTCGATGCGACGGCGTGCCTCGTTGCCGGCATCGAGATCGACCGAGGCGATCTTCACGTTGCCGTCGTCATCGATATCGATGCTGGTACCGGTCTCATCGGTGATGGAGCGGATGGTCGCACCACCCTTGCCGATCACATCGCGTATCTTGTCCGGGTTGATTTTCATGGTGATGTAACGCGGGGCATACGCGGAGACTTCCTCGCGTGACGTGGCGATCGCCTTGTTCATCTCGCCAAGGATGTGCAGGCGCCCGGCATTGGCCTGTGCCAGTGCCTTCTCCATGATCTCGCGGGTGATGCCCTGGATCTTGATATCCATCTGCAGCGCGGTTACGCCTTTGCCGGTACCGGCAACCTTGAAATCCATGTCTCCGAGATGATCCTCGTCGCCCAGGATATCGGTCAGCACGGCATAGCCGGCATCCTCCTTGATCAGGCCCATGGCCACACCGGCAACCGGTGCGCTAAGCGGCACGCCAGCATCCATCATCGACAGACTGCTGCCGCAGACACTGGCCATGGAACTGGAGCCGTTCGACTCGGTGATTTCAGAGACCACGCGGATGGTGTACGGGAAGCTTTCCTTGGACGGCATGACCGCGCTGACGCCGCGCTTGGCAAGCTTGCCATGGCCGACCTCGCGTCGCTTGGTGCCACCGATGCGGCCCGTTTCCCCGACGCAGTACGGCGGGAAATTGTAGTGCAACATGAAGGATTCCTTGCTGTTGCCGGCCAGGGTATCGATCAGCTGCGCATCGCGCTCGGTACCGAGCGTGGTTACGACCAGTGCCTGGGTCTCGCCGCGGGTAAACAGCGCGGAACCGTGGGCACGCGGCAGCACGCCGGTACGGACAGTGATCGGGCGCACCGTGGTGGTGTCGCGACCGTCGATACGACGTTCACCGGCAATGATGCGGCTACGGACGATTTTCTTTTCCAGCTTGCCGACCGCGGCCTTGACCTCATCGGCCGTGTAACCGCTGTCTTCGGTGGCGACCTTCTCGACGAGCCCGGCGCGGACGGTGTTCAGGGCGCCATAGCGTTCCAGCTTGTCGGCGATCTTGTAGGCAGCGGTAATGCTGTCGGTGCCGGCCGCGGCAACCGCATTCATCAGCGCCGTATTCTCTTCCGGCGCCGACCATTCCATGGCCGGGGTGTTCACCTGCGCGGCAAATTCCTTGATGACGCTGATCACGGCCTGCTGCTGATCGTGGCCAAACACCACCGAACCCAGCATGACATCTTCAGGCAGTTCCTTTGCCTCGGACTCCACCATCAGCACGGCGTGTTCGGTACCGGAGACGATCAGGTCGAGCTGCGATGACTCCATCTGCGCGGTAGTCGGATTGAGCACGTAGCTGCCGTCGATGTAACCGACGCGGGCGGCACCGATCGGACCGGCAAAAGGCAGACCGGAAATCGACATGGCGGCGGAGGCACCGATCATGGCCGGGATATCCGGATTGATCTGCGGATCGTAGGAGATGACGGTCAGGATGACCTGTACTTCATGCGTGAAGCCCTTCGGGAACAGCGGGCGCAGCGGGCGGTCCACCAGGCGACAGAGCAGTGTTTCTGTCTCGCTGGGCCGGCCTTCGCGGCGGAAGAAATTGCCGGGTATCTGGCCGGCGGCATAGCCCTTTTCCTGGTAATCAACCGTGAGCGGGAAAAAGTCGCGTCCCTCCATGGGATTCTTGTCACCAACCACGGTGGCGAGTACCTGCGTATCACCCATGCTGACAATGACCGCACTGCACTGGCGGGCAATCTCACCTGTTTCTAGCGTGACCGTCTGGTCGCCGTACTGGAAGGACTTTTTAATTACACTCACGAGTAGTTTCCTTTGATTTGGATGGTCATCGGTCGGGCGAGCTGTGCGACTGCGTCGCCGGCTAGCGGCGCAGACCCAGGTTTTCGATCAGGTCCTGATAGCGCTTGCTGTCCTTGCCCTTGAGGTAGTCAAGCAACTTGCGGCGCTTGTTGACCATGCGCAGCAAACCCTGGCGAGAATGATGATCAGCCTTGTGTTTCGCAAAATGGTCTGTCAGATCGGTAATGTTGGCGGTCAGCAGGGCCACCTGCACTTCCGGCGAGCCGGTATCGGCCGCGCCGCGCTGGTGCGTCTTGACGATCTGTCCCTTTTTCTCGGCATTCAAAGCCATGGATAGAACTCCGTGAAATTACGATAATTTCTTCAAAATTGAGTGAGCTGCGTATTCTAACTGCCGTTGGGGCCAGCCACAAGTCATACCGAGGTGGTAGGCCGGCCGGGCCGTTCCCCGGCTTCCCGCAAGTCTCCCGGTATGTCCGCCTGGCCCGCATTTCTCACCGGGCGGCTGGTGACGGACATAATGAATTGAAATCATGAAAGTGATGCACATTCAGCAACAAACAGCGTGTCATCGGGTGGTGCCTATCCCGGTGAGAAATGCGGGCTAGCGACCGACCGCCATCAGCCGGCGCGGTGCGACCCGGCCGTCGTCCAGGATCTCGCCCATGCCCATGAACTCCCGGTCGCCCTCGTACAGCCGCACCCAGCCCTGCGACGGCGCCTGGGGCACCTGGACCGGCTGGCCCTGACGGAGGTAGAAGGCCGCATCCCCGCTCAGGCGCACCCCCGGCCACTGGGCCAGGCCGCTTTCCATCGGCAGCAGGATGCCATCCAGCGCCGCAAAACCCTCGGCGGCGAGGCCCTGCAGGGCCTCCAGGTCATACAGGCAGCTGTCGTCGAACGGTCCGACACCGAGCCGGCGCAGGCCGGCGACATGCGCCCCGCAGCCCAGCACCGCACCCAGATCCTCAACCAGGGTGCGTATATAGGTGCCCTTGGAGCAATGCACGCTGATCTCGGCGATGTCGTCGTTGTGTGACAGCAGTTCCAGGGCATGGATGGTGATGCTCCGCGGTTCACGTTCCACTTCGACGCCCTGGCGGGCCAGCTTGTAAAGCCGCTCGCCCTTGTGCTTGAGGGCCGAGTACATGGGCGGCACCTGCTCGATTTCACCCCGGAAGTCGTCCATGGCCGCGCGGATCCGTGCCCCGGTGACCGCGTCCGTCGGCAAGCGCTCGACGAGCTCGCCCTCGGAGTCGCCGGTCGTGGTCCGCTCGCCAAGCTTGCAGAAGACGTGGTAACGCTTGTCCGCGTCGAGCAGGAACCCGGAAATCTTGGTCGCCTCGCCGAAGCAGACGGGCAGCAGGCCGGTCGCCAGCGGGTCGAGGCTGCCGGTGTGACCTGCCTTGCGCGCCTGGTAGAGTTTCTTGACCACCTGCAGGGCCGCGTTGGAGGTCAGCCCGGCCGGCTTGTCCAGCAACAGGATTCCGTTGACGTTGCGCAGGTTGCCGCGTTTTTGATGTCTGCCCATGTAACCTCAAAGGGACTCTTACCCTGTTCTTTCATCCAGCACCAGGGAAGCCCGGTTAAACCGTTATTGCAAGGAACGAAGTGACGCATTGATCAGAGGTTCCCTGGATCATCCATTCCCTGCATGCATGTCCAGGCATACCTTGCCCGCTGTATAAATAACTACTCCTCGCCCTTGTTGCCCTTGTCGCTGGCGATGGCCTGGTTGATCAGCGCGCCAATCCGCGCGCCCTCTTCCAGTGACCGGTCATGGAAGAAATGCAGCTCCGGTATTACGCGCATGTGCATGCTCTTGCCCAGCTTGTGACGCAGGTAACCCGCAGCATGCTTCAACACGGTCATCGATTCGGCGACCTGCACCTCGCTGCCGAGCACCGAAACGTAGACCTTGGCATGCGCGAGGTCGCGCGAAACGCTGACCGCCGAAATGCTGATCATGCCCAGCCGTGGATCTTTCAGCTCGTTCTGGATCAACGCGGCAAGCTCGCGCTGGACCTGCTCGCCGACACGGTGCGTCCTGGGAAATTCTCTGGGCATGATAATTAAATCGGGGACCGTTATCGGGAACTGTCTAGTGCACAGCAATAAACAGTCCCCGGCCTGTCTGCCCCCTGTCTGATCCAGTCTGCTACAGCGTGCGCGCCACTTCGACGCGCTCGAATACCTCGATCTGGTCGCCGGGCTTGACGCTGTAGTTCTTCACCCCGATACCGCACTCGGTACCGGCCTTGACCTCGTTGACGTCGTCCTTGAAGCGGCGCAAGGACTCTAGCTCGCCTTCGAAGATGACCACGTTGTCACGCAGCACGCGGATCGGCGAACTGCGTCGCACCACACCGTCGAGCACGATACTGCCGGCGATATCGCCCAGCTTGCGCGACTTGAACACTTCCTTCACCTCGGCCAGCCCGATGATATCCTCGCGCACCTCGGGTGCCAGCATGCCGGTTGCTATCGCCTTGACGTCGTCGATCGCATTGTAGATCACGCTGTAGTACTTGAGATTGACGTTGTTCTCCTCGACCAGTCGTTTCGACGAGGCATCCGCGCGCACGTTGAAGCCGATGATCATGGCGTTGGAGGCGCTCGCCAGGTTCACGTCGGTCTCGTTAATGCCGCCGACGCCGGATGACACCACCTTGACCTTCACGTCCTCCGCATCGGAAGTGATATTGGTCAGGGCTTCCCGCAGCGCCTCCGCGCTGCCCTGCACATCGGCCTTGAGCACGATATTCACGGTCGGGCGCTCACCCTCGGCAGCCGCGGAGAACACATCTTCCATGCGTGTCACCTGCTTGGCGAGGCGCTGGTCACGCGAGCGTTCCTGGCGCAGCTGCGCCAGCTCGCGCGCCTTGCGCTCGTCGGCCACCACCATGACCTCTTCGCCCGCACCCGGCACGGCCGACAGGCCCAGTACCAGCGCCGGAATGGACGGCCCGGCCTCGTCGATCTGGCGCCCGCTTTCGTCGAACATTGCGCGTACGCGGCCGTACTCGCTACCCGTCAGGATCAGGTCACCCCTCCTCAGTACGCCGTTCTGGACCAGGACGGTAGCCACGGCACCGCGGCCCTTGTCGAGACTGGATTCGACCACGATACCGGTGGCCGGGCAGTCGTACACGGCGCTCAGTTCGAGCACCTCGGCCTGCAGCAGTACCGCGTCGAGCAGGTTATCGATGCCTTCACCGGTCTTGGCCGACACCGGCACGAACATGGTGTCGCCACCCCAGTCTTCAGGCACTACCTGCAGCGCGGCCATCTCGCTCTTGACGCGCTCCGGATCGGCGCCCGGCTTGTCGATCTTGTTGACCGCGATCACCATAGGCACACCGGCCGCCTTGGCATGCTGGACGGCCTCCCTGGTTTGCGGCTTGACACCATCGTCGGCGGCAACCACCAGGATGACCACGTCGGTCACGCCGGCGCCGCGTGCGCGCATTGCGGTAAAGGCGGCATGGCCCGGGGTATCCAGGAAACTGATCATGCCCTTGTCGGTCTCGACGTGATAGGCGCCGATGTGCTGGGTAATGCCGCCCGCCTCGCCCTCGGCGACGCGGGTGCGGCGGATATAGTCGAGCAGCGATGTCTTGCCGTGGTCGACATGGCCCATGATGGTGACCACAGGCGGGCGTGGCAGACGCTCACCGCTGACTTCCACGATCTGCTGCTTGAGTTCCTGCTCCAGCGCATCTTCCTGCACCGGCTTCGCGACGTGTCCCATTTCCTCGACCACCAGCGAGGCCGTATCCTGGTCCAGCGCCTGGTTGATGGTGGTCATGACGCCCATCCTCATCAGCGTCTTGATCACCTCGGCGGATTTCACCGACATCTTGCGGGCCAGGTCGGCCACCGAAATGCTTTCCGGGATACCGACTTCGTGCACGACCGTGGCTGTCGGCATTGCAAAACCGTGTTCGCCGGTCGATTCGATGGTGACGCGGCGCGATGTCTTGGACTTCTTCTTGCGACGCCCGCCCTTGCCGGCAGTGACGTGCAGTTCCTTGCGGCCGTACTTGGTACCGCGCTCATCGCTGTCGCTGCGCACGTGACGCGCCTTGCGGTCCCCTTCAGGCGCCTTCTTGTGGCGTCCGTCGTCCGGCTCCGTGCGCGTGCGCGTATCGCTTGCTGCCAGCGACTGCTTGCGCGCCTCTTCCGCGGCCTGCTGCCGCGCCTCGCGCTCGGCCTGCAGGCGCTGTTCCTCTGCGGCCTTTTCTTCCTCCAGCTTGAGCTGCGCCTCCTCGCGCTGCTTGCGCTCGGCCTCGTCGCGCGCCTGTATTTCGGCTTGCTGTATTGCCTTCTCCTCGGCCTCGCGGTCAAGGCGTACCTTCTCCTCGGCGACCAGATCGGCGCGTTTGACGTAAGTACGCTTCTTGCGCACTTCCACCGTCACAGTACGTGCCTCGGGTCGGGCGGTGCGTAATGCACCCCGGCCTGCCGGGCCGCGCCCGGCGGGCACGGTAGCGCGCAATTCGCTCTGCGTCTTGCGCTTCAGCGAAATCTTGCTGGGGCCCGCTGCCGAAAGCGCGTCGCGCTTGCCGTGGCTCTTGCGCAGGAAATCCAGTAACTGCGTCTTCTCCGTATCCGAGATGGTCGCATTCTCGTCGTTGATCTCGAGACCGGCCTCGCTCAGCTGCGTCAGCAGCCGGTCAGTGGGCACACCAACCACTTCGGCGAATTGTTTTACCGTGACATTCGTCATTGCCTGTCTTGCTCCTCGATGCTTCAGTCAGTCGCCTCTGCGGCGAACCAGGGCGCACGCGCCGCCATAATCAGCGTACCGGCCCTTTCCTCATCCATGCCTTCGATATCCATCAGCTCGTCGACCGCCTGTTCCGCCAGGTCCTCCATGGTGATCACGCCGCGCCCGGCCAGCTCGAAGGCCAGCGCCGTGTCCATGCCTTCCATGCCGAGCAGATCCTCGGCGGGCTCGGCATCACCCAGCTTTTCCTCTTTCATGATGGCCTGTGTCAGCAGCACGTCGCGCGCACGGCCACGCAGCTCATTGACCATGTCTTCATCGAATTCCTCGATGGCGAGCAGCTCGCTGTTGGGTACGTAGACGATCTCCTCGATGGTGGAGAAGCCTTCCTGCACGAGGATTTCGGCAATCTCCTTGTCGACGTCGAGTTGCTCGACGAACAGCTGCTGCAGCCGCTGCGCCTCGGCCTCGCTCTTCTCATCCGCCTGCGCCTCGTCCATCACGTTCAGTATCCAGCCGCTCAGCTGGCTGGCCAGCCGCACGTTCTGCCCGGCACGTCCAATCGCCTGCGAAAGCTGGTCCTCGTTGACGGCGATGTCCATGGTGTGCGTCTCTTCGTCGACCACAATGGAAGCCACCTCTGCCGGCGACATGGCATTGATCACGAACTGGGCCGGATTGTCGTCCCACAGGATGATGTCCACGCGCTCGCCGGACAGTTCCGTCGACACGGTCTGCACGCGCGAGCCGCGCATGCCGACGCAGGCGCCAACCGGATCGATGCGTGGATCATTGCTCTTCACCGCGATCTTTGCACGCAGGCCCGGATCACGGGCGGCGCCCAGGATCTCGATCAGGCCCTGTCCCACCTCGGGCACTTCCAGCTTGAACAGCTCGAGCAGGAATGCCGGGGCCACGCGGCTGACGAACAGCTGCGGTCCGCGCTGCTCCGAGCTGACCTCGCGCAGGTAACCGCGCAGACGATCGCCCGGCCGCACGGCCTCGCGCGGAATCATTTCCTCGCGCAGGATGATGGCCTCGGCATTGCTGCCCAGGTCCATGTAGACATTGCCGCGTTCGACACGCTTGACGATACCGGTCACCAGTTCGCCCACACGGTGCCTGTAGGCCTCAACCACCATGGCACGTTCCGCCTCGCGCACCTTCTGCACGATCACCTGCTTGGCGGTCTGGGCGCCGATGCGGCCGAACTCGATATTGTCCATCGGTTCCTCGATCCAGGAACCGTGTTCCAGCGACGGGTCCATTTCCTTGGCGGCGGCCAGGGTAAACTGGCGCTCCGGCGCATCGAATACCAGCACGTCCTCGTCCGCCTCGGCGTCAGCGGCCCCGGCCTCGGTCTCGGCCAGCGTCTCGTCGACGACCTGCCAGCGGCGGAAGGTATGGTATTCACCGGTCTTGCGGTCGATTTCCACGCGCGCGTCGATATCGCCGGTCGCGCGCTTGCGCGTCGCCGTCGCCAGCGCACTCTCGATGGCCTCGAATATCACTTCCTTGTCGATACCCTTTTCATTGGATACCGTGTCCACGACCAACAGTATTTCTTTACTGTCCATTAACGACCTCCACGTGCCGCATCAGTATTCGGGTACCAGACGCGCCTGTTCAATCTGTTCATAAGGCAGGCTGACCTGCGCTCCATCCTGTTCGATAACTACCGTGTCATCCTGCAAGCCCAGCAGACGTCCCTTGAACTTGCGCTGCCCTTCGAGCGGGAAACGCATGCGCACGCGCACCTCATGTCCGGCAAAACGCTCGTAGTCCTGCGGCCGGAACAACAGGCGGTCGAGCCCGGGGGACGATATCTCCAGCGTGTAGTGCCCCGGTATCGGGTCCTCCACATCGAGAACACCGCTGACCTGGTAGCTGACGCGCTGGCAATCTTCCGCCGAGATGCCCTGCTCGTTGTCTATATAGACACGCAGCAAACCGCCAGCCGTGCCACCGTGGTATTCCACGCCGACCAGCTCATAACCCATCGACCGGATACCCGGTTCCAGCATTTCGCCGATATGCAACGGATCCTGCTTCATGCCGTTCTCCGGAAACAAAAAATGGGCCAAAGGCCCACTCCATGAACTCCGAAATTGTTCTTCCGGGAGTATAGCAAAATCGCATACTCCAGCCCAAACCTCACGCCGTGGAATCCGTTCCGGGCTACTAGAACCGTGTGACGGGTTCTGTCAACAAAATTGGTAGCGGGGGTAGGATTTGAACCTACGACCTTCGGGTTATGAGCCCGACGAGCTGCCAGACTGCTCCACCCCGCATCAACGGCGATGAAGTGTAGCGACTGACTTGCATGTTTTCAAGAGTCGGCGAGAAAAAAACCAATAGAAATCAGCATAAATCCTGTAAGGCCGCGATTAACCGAACGGAATCGGCCTTTGCGGCCTGTGGCCGCGGCATAGTGCGGGCCGGTTTACCCCCGGCTTATTTGCGTGGCACGTAGGCGAGATTCTTGTGCCAGAACTCGACCACGTAGTTGATCCGCGGATGAATCTTTTCCCGGAACTGGCCGAGATCGCACAGGTGCACCCAGCGGCATTCGATGATGCCCTCTTCCACCTGCGGGCGGACATCGTCGTTATGGCCGTTGTAATGCATCATGTACCAGTGGGTTTTCTTGAGGTATTTCTGCATGCCGTGGCGCGTGGTATGCCAGGTAGGCACCAGCTTGCCCTTGATCACGAGCTTTTCCTGTTTCAGGCCGGTCTCCTCGTGCACCTCGCGCAATGCGGCCTTTTCGTAGCCGTCCGCCTCGACACGTCCCTTGGGCAAATCCCACTTGCCGCGCTTGAAGATCATCAGGATACAGTTGTCGTCGCTGCACACCAGTCCGCCGGCCGATTCGATCATTGGCAAGCCGATCGTGTCCTGCAGGTTGTACTTTTCAACTGCGTCGCTTGGCATGGTCTATCCCGTCTCGAGCGGTGCTGTCAGGGTTTCAGGGCAGGTGCATCTTACCAGCAATTTCGCGCCTGGCCGCCTTTTTGTTGCCGGGGCGCTGGCGTCGGTGACACGCCGCAGCCCGCTCCGGCCAGGTCGCAATATCTTTATTAAATACAAACAGTTAAGTATCCAGACACCAAGCGGGCGGATGCCGACTCCA
>Ga0307378_10012163_pt1 | contig 11019 bp, 9 predicted proteins | sample UN1MG_FD_202238 | JGI IMG/M metagenome (GOLD analysis project Ga0307378, IMG submission 202238) | Soil microbial communities from Risofladan, Vaasa, Finland - UN-1 | ecosystem: Environmental > Terrestrial > Soil > Coastal area > Acid sulfate soil | place: Finland: Risofladan, Vaasa | collected...
GTCAGTTTATCATGCTGTTGGCCTGAACGCGGCAAATCCCGGGGCCTGGGGCAGAGCGCCAGTTAGTTTTTGCCGGTTTCTGCATGTTGCATCTGAAAGCCCTTAAAATTTAGATGCGTTTGCCCTGAAATCACCGGAGATGAATCATGAATTGGACCGATCATATAACTGTTGATGCAAATATCTGCCACGGCAATGCCTGCATCAAAGGCACACGTATTATGGTCTCGGTTGTGCTCGACAATTTGGCCGCAGGCCTTTCCATAGAAGATATTTTGAATAGCTATCCCTCGCTGAATCGAGAATCGATTTTGGCAGCTATTTCTTATGCAGCAGACCTGGCACGTGAGCGTATTGTATCCATGCCGGCATAGAGTTTAACATGAAATTCAAGATAGATGAGAACATGCCGCTCGAAGTCGCAGAATTACTCAGAAACGCTGGATATGATTCAGCAACCGTACCAGAGCAAAATCTCGCCGGAACTTCTGATGCCGGTCTTGCCGCCATCTGCCGGGAAGAAAAGCGTATCTTAGTAACATTAGACAACGATTTTGCTGACATAAGAACGTATCCCCCTGATAATACCAAATACGATTAAATTGTGCACTTTTGTCATTTCGACCGGAGGGCCACGAAGTGGCCGGAAGCGGAGAAATCTGGTATACGAAACCAATCCATGTACAGTAACCAGATCTCTCGACTCCGCTGCGCTTCGCTCGAGATGACCCAGGCAAGCACAGTTACTAATCAGAAATCGTATAAGTTCCCTGGAATTATGGTAATGCGGTTGAATCGGCAGGACAAGTTTCATGTCCTTGATGTTTTTGGCCACGCAATGCATCTATTTCCGAAGGAACCCATGGAACAACACTTGTGGATCATTGAAGAAGACAAGATAAGAATACGGAGTTGAAGTCACAAGAGTATCAGCAGAAATACTCGGCCGAAGCCTGTACGAAGGCACCCTAAAACTTACTGACGCGATTAAAGCGGCACAGCAGTAAATATATATTATCTGTAAGATCCCGAGCACAACGACCGGAGGGGATGGGGCAGTTTAATCGCTCTGCTCGGGCGGTTCGAATTTGTAGCCGATTTCTCTGATTGTGTGAATGTACGTCGGATTGTGGGAGTCGGGTTCTATTTTATTTCTTAGCGTGGTGACAAAGCGGTCGATGCTGCGTTGGCCGACGTAGCAATCATAGCCCCAAACAGCATTTAGTATATCGCCGCGGGTGAGCGCCCGGCCGGGCTTCTTTACGAAGAGCTCCAACAGCTTGAACTCTTTCGGCGAGAGTTTTATTTCATCGCCTTTACACATCAGCTTTCTGGCGGGAATGTCGAGACGAAAATCTGCAAATTCGTAAACATCCTGCTCGGCTTGTTTGCTTCGTCTCAGGAACGCCGCGGCACGGGCGAGAAGCTCCTTTATGCTGAATGGCTTGGTGACATAATCATCCGCTCCGAGATTCAGTCCCAGCACAATGTCCGATTCCTCGCCCTTGGCGGTCAGCATGATGATGGGCATATCGAGATTTTCCTTGCGGATCAATCTGCATACTTCATAGCCGTTTATCTTCGGCAGCATAATATCGAGAATAATCAGATCGGGCTTTTCATTGAGCGCGGCATTCAGGCCTTCCTCCCCATCGGGTGCGGTCAGCACGCGGTAGCCCTTGAACTCGAAGTTATCCTTCAGGCCCCGCAGCATCGTCGGATCATCTTCAACTATCAGGATTGTTTCCATCTGGCTCAGGCGGTTTAAATTTATAACCGATGTCTATTATTCTATGGATGAACATTGGATTGCCGGGATCAGGTTCTATTTTGTCCTGCAAGGTACTGACGGTCTCGTCAATGTCCCGCAAAGTGACAAAATGCGAATTACCCCACACCGTGCCGCGTATTTCGTCGCAGGTCAGGGTGCATCCGGCCCTTTTCAGGAACAGGCGGAGCATCTTGAACTGGCCGGGGCTGAGCTTGACCGGCTGTCCGTCGCGCGTGAAAGTCTCCGTGACGGTATCAAACCGGCAGTTGCCGAATTCATATACGTCCGGCTCGTCGCCACGCCTGCGCCGCATAAATGCCTCGGCCCGGGCCAGCAGCTCTTTTATACTGAACGGCTTTGTCACATAATCGTCCGCGCCGAGATTCAGCCCCATTACAATGTCGGATTCCTGGTCTTTGGCGGTCAGCATGATTATCGGCATATCGAGATTCTTCTTACGGATTTGACTGCATATTTCGTAGCCGTTGATTTTGGGAAGCATGATATCGAGAATGATAAGGTCGGGTTCTTCGGTAAGCGCTGCTTCGAGGCCCTGCTCGCCGTCGCGAGCGGTCTTGACGCGATATCCCTTTAGATCGAAGTTGTCTTCCAGCCCGCGCAACATCGCCGGATTGTCTTCGATAATAAGTACACTCTTCATTATAGTAATCCTTTTCGCCGGCTCTTAGTAGTCTGTCAAATATGATTTAAGAGTCTGGAAGGGTGGCAGCCTCAAGAGAGAGAACGTGGCACGGCCATCTTGGCCGTGTTTTCACGGGCTGGAAGCCCGTGCCACGCTTGGGGATGGCTTTGGGCGTATTGACCATCCCCAAAACCTTCGGCTTTGAGGCTGCCACCCAATTACAAGTAAAACAACTTACAAATTCAAGCATGACAGGCTAATAGTTGCCGGCCGGTAATTTCACGGTAAAAATACTTCCCTCATCAGGCTTACTGCTTACAGAAATCGAACCTTTGTGGGCATCTACGATAAATTTCGCAATACTCAGGCCTAAGCCGCAACCTTCGGCATTACGCGCGAGGCTGCGATCAACCTGGTAAAACCTCTTGAATATCTTTTTAACGGACCGGCGAGACATACCGGCGCCGTTATCTGAAACACAAAAACAAACCGAACCGTCTTCTGAAGAAACTCTCAATTCAATCTGCTTGCCATCATAAGAATATTTGTAAGCATTGTCCAGCAAGTTTACAAGCACCGTTACCATTGCATCGCGGTCAGCCGTCACATCAGGCAAATCGTCAGGGATGTTCATCTTAAAACTGCACTTACCCTTGCTGAATTTTGTCTTGACCGCCTCGGCGGCATCGCGTGCAATCTCAGCGGGGCTCGTCCGGGCCATCGCGAACGCCTGCTTGTTTCGCTCCATTCTCGAAAAGGTGAGGAAATTATCAATTAATCCCGTAAGCCTTTCATTTTCCTTTGAAACAAGCTCCAGATATTCCGTAACCTGCTGCTGGTTTCTGTAGCTGCCCTCCAGCAGCGTATCGACCAACACGCGCATCGACGCCAACGGCGTCTTCAATTCGTGCGAAACCGTGGCAATGAAATCGTTTTTCATCTTGTTCGTCTTTATTTGTTTTCCGACGACCCGCGCGGCCAGCAACCCGGCGGCAACCATCACTGCAATGGCAAGCAATCCTGCCCAGATGTACAGAACTTTCTGTCTCGCGGCAGTTTTTTCAAAGATGTCAACATCGCCGAAATGAATTTCAACATGCCAACCCGAAAAGAATTTTCCCAAAGGAGCTTTGAGAAAACCGGTTTCCTGGGGATTCTCCAAACCCGAGACGTACAGACCGGAGTTGTCCGTTATCCGGCAGGAAACGCCAAGCTCATCGAGACCATCTTCGCATAATTCAAAATCCGAGCCAAGCGTCCGAGTTTTCTGCAGGAACAAATATGTCCTGCCGTCGAAGCTGTGATACATTCCATAAATATCTTCCGGCAATTCCAGCCTGCGAAAGTTCTTTTCCGGCCAGGACTCCAGCAGAGCAACAAACGCAGGCTGTTCCGGCACCGCTGCACGTGCCGTGGCTCGTCTGGTCTGATATGATTCTAATACCAACGATATTTGCTGCCTGAGTTGTTCCGCAAAATCCCACTCGACATCCCGAATTCTGTCCAGGGTGACACTAAGCAATGATACCAGTTGTAGCGCATCATCCGCAAACAAAGGCTCCGATACTTCCGAACCGCCGTACCTGTCAAGAAAGGCAGCAGCCAGTTCTTCGCTTGAAAGCAGCTCTTTTGCCTTTAGAACCTGAGATCGCAGCTCTTCAGACCATTCGCTTTTTTCTACAATTTCAAGCGCTTTGCGCAGCAAAAAGATACGCGTCGACGACGGCATCAGCAGGAAATCCGAACCGCTGCCGGCAGTGTAATTGACAGCCGAACCAATCAACTCCTGCAAATCGAACCGGCCCAGACCTTCTCTGGTTTCGGCCTTCAGCTCCACAAGCAGAACTCTCGCCCGCGCAATTAAAGATGCGGAAGCCGAGCTAATATTCTCGGTTGCCTGACCGTAAGCTAAATCGCGGCACAAAGCAGTTGCTTTTTCAATTTCTCCCAACTTTCTCAAGCAGCGGACCCTGCCCATCAAAGCAGAGAATCGCACGTAGTCGTCGACATTAGATTCGGCGATTTGTCCATACAATCCTATCGACCGTGTGAAATCTTTTTCGATAAATTCCGCAGCCCACGCTTTGTTGAATTCATCCGGCAGTTCGCTCGGGTAATCGGTGCCGCCGGCAACCGGATAAACCAGCGTGCCGTTGCTGTCATAAATAACAATTGCATCGCAGATGGGAAGGCCGTCCGTGCCGTTATCTCTTCCTGCAAGCAGGCCGAATATTTCAACGCCCTGACACTCCGCCGCTTTTTGCCGGACCGAATTGATTCGGCCTGACCAAAGGTCATCGACATTCTTACCCAGCGTGTCCAAACGCTGCTGATAAATATCGGTCAGTTTTTGTTTGACCGCCAGACGTTCATTCTTGACCGCCTGACTCATGAACCACAGCAGACACACGGTGGGCAGTATCACCGCTATCGCAAGCAGCAATACCACCCACCATAACTGATTGTGTCCGGCCGAAATTTTACCTATCGTTTTCACTTGCTGTTTCTATTTGCCTTCGTCGTAAAGGGCGGCAATGTCGCCCTGACTGAGCGCGTAGTTATAGAGGCGAACGTCATCGAGTTCCCCAGGGTAGTATTCGCCGTCCCCTTCGCCGCGTTCCCTGCCGCCAAACACCCACGGCTGATTATCTCCCGTCCATAATCGGAAAGAGCCAAAGTTGTTGGATACTTCCTTTGTACCGTCAATCCAAACCTCATGGACACCGTTATTATATGTGACGGCATAGTGGTGCCACTTGCCATCGTTGATTTTGCTCCAATCGGAACTCGTGATATGCAGCGCCCTTGATCCATCCTGATTTATAAAGGCGGCGGCTCGAGCACCCCCACCGTATGTCTGCAGCGGTGTGAAGTGGAACTCATGGCGAATGAGAGAACAAAGTGCATTGGCAGAGACGGTTGCCCTGACCCATGCTGATGCCGAAATAGCCGTAGCCGGGAACAGCTCAGGCTCACCTGCAACAGTAGCGGGAACCTCGATGCGGTCACCGTCGCCGTCAAAGCTTATCGCCTGACCAAACTTGCCTGCCACATAGGTTGGGTTGCCATTTTCGGTGCCGTGGTTGGCATTGCCGGAGCTGTCGTTGGCATTGCCGTCAAACTTCCACCAACCGATCAGGCCGGCCAGTTCCGCGGTCCCGAGCACTTCCGTAGTCTGCCAGGCATTGTCTTCTTTCCCGCGCCATGTGACTTTGGTGTCGCGGTCCCCGCCGTCATCGTCGTCATTTACGTGGACGTCCAGGCCTATCTTTTTGCCCGCCGACGGTTCAACTCCCAAGGTTGACCACGGAAACTTGATCTCCATGCGGTAGCCCCTACCGGTCCGTACTGTAGCGAATTCCACACCGCTCATTCGCCCTTGCTTGGACTCTCCCAGTCCCGGATTCGCCTCGGCCCACTCGAAGAAGTACTGGAAGTCATTGCTGCCGTAGCTGCCTGACTTGCTGTTGTCGGCGTCGACGAACACTTCCACAGAGTCATCGAGCCAAAACTCATCCGAGTCGTTTTTAAGGCTGTCATCAGTCACATCAACCAGCACGTAAAGATTCTTTTCGTCCCACATTGCCTTGTAAGAAGCCGAAAGGTCCTCGTCGGACGAGATAGGTGAATATATCACGTTGCCAATCTTGTACTCGCGGGCTTCGGACCAGATCTCATCCACCTTTCCGTCGATAACCACCGGCCGGGTCACTCTCCTGATACTGGCTGGAATTTCGGCCTGTCTTCTCTCGGCGCGGGCTTTGGCCTTGGCCTCTGAGATAACCTGAGACAGTTGCGTTACGGGCCCGAACAACTGGTTTAACGGGGGCAGATCGCTTATTTCGGCACGGACATTGAAGTTGTTCTGTCCTTCGTAAGTACGCAACTGAATGGTGGTATTGTCACAGCTATCCGCCAACTGGGCGAACAGTCCACTCACATTGCTTTGAGAATCGTCCGGAAGGCCCATAAGGAACAAAGCTCCGCCGGCCCGTATCGCACCGCCGACGTTAATCATCGCCAGTTTGCTCGCTCCCGGTGATAATTTATTGAAAGCGTCTTTCAATTGCCCGCCGGAAGCGACGGATTTGCGTGTCCCGAGCGCCGAGGCCGAAGCCTCGATGACACCCGGATTCAACGACAGGACCGTTGTCTTATTCTCCTGGTTCGTATAACAGTGGAGCTTTAGCTGGTTGACAAGTTCAATCTGGTATCTGCCGACATTCGCCTCAGATTCATCATCTCCGGACTGGCTCGCTATCAGATTGGCTGCCGTCAACAATCCGGTCAGGATCTGGCGAGTCTGCCGTGGATTCTGGCTCGTCAGTACAAGTCCAATAGAACTCACTATCGGAGGTATTCCTTCAGGAGTTTCGCCGGAGGAAACGGCGGATGGTAATACAAATAAGGTAACCTGATCGATATTGGCGAAGATGTCACCGCCAATCTCAAGGCCCGTCATGTTCCGTATCTGCTCACGTACGGCCTGGGCCCGGGCACTTTCAGCTCCACCCGGAGCGACGCTGAGAAGCGCAACAGCACCGGAGGGAACAACATCAAAGGCGGCTTTGCTCAGCTCCGGAGTGTGAATCATATTGTATGCAAGACTATTGTGACCATCCTTGAAACCTATATTTGCCTCAAGTGCTATTCCGTTTTCCTGAATGGAAAAAAAGGCAATCATATCGTCGATATTTTTAAAATCGGCAAAACCATCAGCGGCACGAATCTGTTCGGGCAGCTCTCCATCAGGAAACGTTTCTTTGAGAGCCGTGTACAACTGATCGAAGTTCGCCCAAATAGTCAAGGCATTTTCCTGGCGGTCTTTCTTGTTAACCTTGGCAAATGATTTATTGCTCGAAGCGAGTGTCGGGTTGTGGGCGACACCCTTGTATTGTTTCACGGACCATGTCAATTGCCCGTCCGTGTACGCCGGCGGGCTGGCCAGTATAACTACATTATCATCGTATGCGGCACCTCCTCCGTCGGGAAACTCTACACATTGCATGCCTTCTATGGCATCGATTGGTTTACCCAACAAAACGAGCGCTCCCATGACTAATCCCCTCAGGGCATCGCTCTTTCCGGGAAACAGCACTACGACAACCGGCGGATTATTCTGATCAATACCGGTAATACCTATTCCAATACCGCGTATCTTCTTGAATTCGGCCATCATATTCGGATTCAAAAAACCCGCCACGATGTTCCCTGGTGACGCCCCGCCTTGAGGTGCGCCGCCGATAGCTGCAAGGGGGTTTTCAAGGGGAGTTCCCTCGAGCATCTTGAGAATGGTTTCAACTTGCTTGCCGAGGCTGCCAATTTCTATGTAAGCCAAGGTCTCTGGCGGCATCAGAGCTGCCGGGTCGGCATTGCTCAGCTCCTGCAGCAGGGGTTTCACCTTGCTGATAATATTGACTTGGTCGCTATAGTCGGCGACCAGCTTCTCAAAAGCCAGCTTTGCCTGCTGTTCCTGCTGCTTCTTCATGTAACACATCCCCTGGCGATACAGGGCCTGTGCCACATGAGGCCTTTGCGCCGAACCATCTTTGATGATTTGCGCATAGATTCTGATCGCCGCATCGAGATCGCCGTCAACTTCCTCGGCGTAGAGGCCTTCCTGCAGCAACACACTTGCTGATTTGGCCAGAGCGGCTGAGGTAATCAGAACAACAGCCAAAAACAAAATAATTTTAATGCTCTTGAACCTTTCCATAATAATGCTCCTTTCAAATAGATTAACAAAAAAACGATTGCTTCAACAGAAGTAATTGTGACAAATGAACGTTACCGTTTTGTTACGATTTTGTACTTTTTTTATTATTTTTTATGACGTACTGCAAACATTCAAAATCCGAAAGGGTGCGCAACTCAGGCCCGATAATACGGCATTTCAAGCCGCAGAGCCTTATTTGTAAGAAAACTCAGTCTTGAGCTTAAGCTTGATTTTTTAATCTACGATATTTAGAATATCTCGTTTGCTCGATTTGCGTTAAGTGAAGTACGTCTCGAGCAAAACGACTGACAACTTTTGAATGATAAACGATAAGAGAATCAATGCGCAAATCGTTCAAATATTTCATCGTCGGTATCAGCGCGACAGCCATCGTTGTTGCGATAGTCTTACTAACCACGTCTGATGAACGCCGGCTCCGGGCGGAAGATATATTAGCACGTTATCAGGAAGATGTCGAATACGGCAAGCTGACGATTAGCTACCCGCTCGATGAGACGCTTTTTCCCCCGGAAATCGCGGCCCCCACGTTTCGCTGGAATGACAATTCCGGCTCCGGCATGTGGCTTGTAAGTATCAGCTTCCAGGACGACGATGGCGGCATGAATGTCCTAACGAGCGAACCGAGGTGGACCCCTGAGCGGGAACAATGGCAGGCCATAAAGAAGCGGTCTCTGGAAAAAAATGCCCGGGTGGCTATCCTGGGTGTCAATCAGGGGACATCGGCGAAAATCGCCTCGGCGGGCCGTATCAGAATCAGAACATCCAAAGATGAGGTCGGAGCGCCGTTGTTTTACCGGGAAGTGAACCTGCCCTTTGTCGACGCCGTCAAGGACCCCTCGCTCATTCGATGGCGTTTCGGCGACATCTCTTCGCCACAGCAGCCTCCGATCGTCCTGGAGAATTTGCCGGTCTGCGGAAACTGTCACTCTTTTTCCGAACGCGGCGAGATCCTCGCGATGGACGTGGATTATGCAAACAGCAAGGGTTCATACGTTATCACACGCACCGCAGAAGAAATGACCCTCGCAACGAGCGATATCATCACATGGAACGACTACAAAAAGGAGGATGGGGAACAGACCTTCGGCCTGCTTTCCCAGGTCTCACCCGAGGGCAGGTTTGTGGTCAGCACGGTAAAGGACAAGTCCGTCTTCGTCCCGATGCCGCCTCTGGCCTTCTCTCAGCTTTTCTTCCCCGTCAAAGGCATCCTTTGCACATACGACAGTCAGTCCCGTACATTTGAGTCACTTCCCGGCGCCGATGACCCGCAATACGTCCAGAGCAATCCGGCGTGGAGCCCCGACGGCAAGTATATCGTTTTTGCACGAGCCAAAGCATACGACCTCAAGGATACCGAAGGCAAAGGCAAAGTGCTTCTGACACGTGAGGAATGTAAGGAATTCACCGAAGACGGAAAGCCATTTTTATTCGATTTGTACAGAATTCCGTTTAATGAAGGAAAGGGCGGCAAACCGGAGCCAATCGAGGGAGCTTCCAACAACGGCATTAGCAACTTCTTCGCGAAATACTCGCCCGACGGCAAATGGATCGTGTTCTGCAAAGCCAAAAGCTATATGCTGCTTCAGCCCGACAGCGAGCTTTACATAATACCGGCCGAGGGAGGCAAAGCCAGAAAATTGCGTGCCAACACAAGCCGAATGAACTCCTGGCACAGCTTCTCGCCTAACGGCAAGTGGCTGGTGTTTTCCTCAAAAGCCTATTCAGATTATACGCAGCTCTGTCTGACCCACATTGACCAGCAGGGAAACAGCAGCCCTGCTGTCCTGCTGGAACACTTCACCGCCCCGGACAAAGCCGCGAACATCCCCGAGTTCGTCCATGTCAAACCTGATGCAATTAAGAAAATCAGTGAAGAATTCCTGAACGATTATTCTTTCGTAAGAGCCGGCAACGAGTTTTTCAAAGCCGGCGATACGGATAACGCGATCCAGGAATACAGACGCGCGCTGGAACTAAACTCCAACAACGCCGAAGCACACCTTAGACTTGGCTTTCTCATGTACAACGCCAAGAAAATGTATAAGGAGGGGATGGAACATTATTACAAAGCTATAAAGGCTAATCCGGCCGACCCTCGCATACACCACGATTTGGGTATGGCTCTTCTGCACCAGAGGCAATTTGACGAGGCCATCAAACATCTCTTAGAGGCTTTACGGCGTATGCCTAACGGCCTCGACAAGCAATACAATCCCGTCGGTATGCATTTCAGCCTTGCTCTGGCGTTTTCTTATGCCGGAAGGCCCAAAGAAGCGATTACTCATTTCTCCGAGGTCGTACGCCTCGATCCGGACAACGCCCCAGCCCACTACAGGCTGGCTCTGACGCTGGCCGATCAGCGAGATCTCGATGGGAGTCTCAAGCATTACGCAGCGGCCGTACAACTAAAGCCGGACATTGACACATCGCCGATGCTCCATTACCTGCTGGCGATGAATTATGCCGAAGCAAGGCGATTCAGCGAAACAGTCCTGTCGGCTGAAAAGGCGCTTGGTCTCGCTAATGCCGCCGGAGACGTAAAGCTCGTACAGGAAATTAACAAATTACTTGAATTCTGTAAAAATCAAGGCTATTCCTCGAAGCAAAGCAATGAAAAGTGATATAAATTCAAATAGTAGCGGATTGACCGCGAAAAAACCCGGACTTAAGGTTAAATCCGTATTTTCTATTAACGATATCGGGAGTATATATGCGTAAGCCCGTCATGTATCTTGTTGTGAGCATCAGTGTTGTGGTTATTGTTGCAGCGGCAGCCTTACTTGTCACTTTCTACAAAGCTGAGCCCGGAGCAGAGGATATATTAGCACTGTATCGGGATGATGCTAAATACGGCAGCCTTACGATTAG
>Ga0307378_10012164_pt1 | contig 11019 bp, 7 predicted proteins | sample UN1MG_FD_202238 | JGI IMG/M metagenome (GOLD analysis project Ga0307378, IMG submission 202238) | Soil microbial communities from Risofladan, Vaasa, Finland - UN-1 | ecosystem: Environmental > Terrestrial > Soil > Coastal area > Acid sulfate soil | place: Finland: Risofladan, Vaasa | collected...
GTTGCCTCTCGCCAATCCCCAATCTCCAATCCCCAATCCGCTCCCCGGTTCTGTGCGTGCTCCGTGAGCTCCGTGGTGAAGTCTCTGTTTCGGTCGTACCCACCTTCGCCTGTCCGCTATCAAGATTTCGACATCCAAACATCTATAAACTATCCCACTTCTCCCTTTCCGCTTCTAAATTTCCACTTCAATGCCCGCTTTTCGGCACCCAAAACCCCGTTTTCCGCAATCCGCATGCCCCGAGAGCGATCGCGCGCCAAGTTATATAGGTAGAGCGAGGCGTCGCCCGCGTGCGGCCGGCGCCGACCGGCGGCCGACGCCCCCGACGAACTCTGCCGGCGAAGCGGACCGCTTCGCGGAAAGGAGTTGCCATAGACGCTAAGGACACATAACGACGGAGCTGGACCCGGACGTGCCCCGAGGCCCTGTGACGCGGTCGACCGACTTTGACTAGGACCAGTCCAGCCCCTCGGCCACCGCGTCCACCAGTTCCGCGTGACCGCGCATCTGCCGCGTGACCATCTCCCGGTAGAGCCCGCCCGCCGCCAGCAGATCGGCGTGCGTCCCCGTTTCCACGATGCGGCCCTCTTCCAGGACCAGGATCAGGTCGGCCCGCGTCACCGTGCTCAGCCGGTGGGCGATCACAAACGTGGTCCGGTTGGCGAACAGATCCACCAGTGACGCCTGGATCAGCTCTTCCGACTCGCTGTCCAGGTTGCTCGTGGCCTCGTCGAGGATGAGGATCTGAGGGTCGGCCAGGATGGCCCGAGCGATGCTGACCCGTTGTTTCTGCCCGCCGGACAGCCGGATGCCGCGCTCCCCGATGACCGTGTCGTAACCGTCGGGGAACCCCTCGATGAACCGGTGGGCGTTGGCCCGGCGGGCGGCGCCGGCGATCTCCGCCAGGCTGGCCCCGCGCCGGCCGTAGGCGACGTTCTCGCGCACGGTCCCGTCGAACAGGAACACGTCCTGCTGCACCATGCCCAGCAGCGAGCGATAGCCGGCCAGCCTGATGTCACGAAGGTCGGTGCCGTTGAGCGTGATGCGACCCTGGCCGGGATCGTAGAACCGTGCGACCAGGTTCGTCAGCGTCGTCTTGCCCGCCCCGCTGCGTCCGACCAGGGCCACGGTCTGCCCGGCCTGGGCCGCGAACGACACCTCGCGCAGCACCGGCCGCTGGGGCTCGTAGCCGAAGGTCACGTTCTCGAACGTCAGTCGTTCGACCTTCTCCGGCGCGAGGACGGCCGCCGGCCGATCGGGCATGTCCACACGGCGCTGCAAGACGTCGAAGGTGCGTTCCAGGGCCGCCAGTGACTGTTGCACGTCACTCCACGACTGGACGATCTGCGAGATCGGCGTCATGAGCAGGAAGACGTACATCTGGAAGGCCACGATCTCGCCGATGGTCAACTGGCCCATCAGGTACCGCGTGCCGCCGTACCAGATGATGACCAGGCCGGAGACGGGGATGAGCAGGCCCCAGGCCGTCGAGATGGCCACGTAGTACAGGCGGATGAGCAGGCGCTTGCGGTTGATGACGTTCTGGCCGACGGCGAAGTCGCGGGCCTCGGTCCGCTCGCGGCGGAAGACGCGCACCACCGGCAGGCCGCCGAACGTCTCGACCACACGGGCGTTGACCTCGCTGCGGTTGCGACGCATGGACCGGTGCAGCGGCTTGAGCTTGCGAATCCACAGGAAGTTGATCGCGATGACGGGCAGCAGAATCACCACGGCCACCAGGGCCATGCGCCACTGAATCCAGAGCAACACGGCCATGGTGGCGACGACACGGAAAAAGGCCACGCCCGGCGTGATCAGGCCCATCTGCAACAGGCCGCTGACGTCCTCGACGTCGGCCGAGATGCGGGTGACGATGCTGCCGATCTTCATCCGCTGGAGTTCGTGGATGGGCAGGCGCAGAAGGTGGTCGTAGAGGCGCTGCTGGAGCTTGCGGAGCACGGTGAGATTGAGCAGGTTCATGCGGTAGTTGCGGGTGGCCTCGATGCCCTGCTGCAGGACCAGGATGACCAGGATGGCGGCGCCGGCCAGGTGCAGGTAGCCGAGCTGCGCGGTCAGGTCGCCGGCCAGGTCGGTGCTCTGCAGGATGCCGTCGATGATGACCTTGGTGGCGTACGGCGGGATCAGGCCGAGGAGGGCGGCACTCAATGCCAGGCCGAAGACCAGGGCGATGCGCCGCTTGAACGGCCCCAACCATTGAAAGTAGAAACGAAGGTAGGGCCGGCGGGGCTTGGTCGTGCCGGCGTCGGGTTGAGACTCGGGCTCGTCTCTCCCGACCGGCCACCGCCCGGCCCGGAACTGTTCGAGGAACTGCTCGTGGCTGCGTCGAGAAGACCGAATCACGCCTTGCACATCGTCAAAGGAAACTCCTGCGGTCATTCCAATCGGAGACGGTGGGTTGCGCTTCGCTTCGCCCACCCTACCCGTTGTTCCGGCTGCTGGATTGTAGCACGGTGGCACGAATCGGACACGTCGGGCGGATGACGGTCGGGGAGGGTGGGCGAAGGCGGAATGCGGAAACCGGAACGCGGGATGGGAAGAAGGCTGAACCGCCAAGGGGCCCGGCTTCCGCCGGTCTCGATTCTAGCGGCGTGGGGCGAGAACGGCGAAATGAGAATCGAGGATTGATAAGCAAGAAGGGAGAGGGGTGCGACGGGTGGGGGCGGATGGGGTCGGGTTGGGCGGCGGGCTTGCAGCGGGCGAGCCCGATGTTATGCTGCGGGTGCGTTGGCTAACCGGCGCCGGGGCCTCTTCGTCGGGGGGAGCTTAACCTGTACCGCGCAGCCACTCAGCCAAACAGAAGAGGCGGAACCACGGAGATCGGCGAGCATGCGAAGACCACGCAGCGAAACACAACAAGTCCAGCCGCAGAGATTGTTGCGAGCGCGGAGACGAGAGAAGGGCTCGGGACACGCCGCGAGGAGCGCACCACAGTGAGAGGAAGCTCGTCTCGCCGCTGTTCCATTGCGGTGTGATCTGGAACCACATTGCGAGAGCAGGTTCATCAGGAAACCACTTGGAGAGAAGGCAGCTTCGGACAGCACAGATGTACGACTCACCGCCATCGTCAGAGGTTTGGAATGCGCGTCTCTCCTGGCTTGATCGTCAGAGTGAGGCAGCACAACATCCCCTAGCCAGCTATTTCCTCGAGGAGCATGCGTGCGCCCTTTCTATGGATGTGTACTCGGCGTTCTGTGCTGGAGCGTGGGTCTCGGTAATCGTGCTCTCGCATGCCGTCGCGGACGCCGCGTTGCGCGGTTCGGACAGCAAGTCCTCATCGGCAAGCGTCTTCGGCGATGACGCAGAACTGACGTGGTTACGCCGGGTACGCAACCAACTCGTCCACGCGCGGAACGAATCCCCCGCGGTCACGGTAGACGACATGTGGCTGAATCGAGAGGCTCTCGAACGAGATGCCCGGCGAGCCGTGCGGATCATGTTTGCGGCGATGTTCTCAGATCCAGGGACCTAGCAACACAGATGCAACCAGCATCTTGCCGGCGCGCCTGATGCGGCATGTTCCCTTCGAAAGGAATCACCCCGGTGACGAATGCAGGCATTCAATAATCGCGAGATCGCAACGGCCTTCTGGCTGCTCGCTTTCGCAACATGGGTGCTGCGCAAGCCTGACGTCCGACATTCGCTCACAGCGGGTTTGCGCGCGGCCTGCCACATCAAGATCGTCGCCTCCGTATGCGTCATGCTACTCTACACCGCGGCGGCTGTTGGCCTACTTACGATGTTGGGTCTATGGAAAGTGGGCCTGCTCAAAGATACGATCGTGTGGTTCGGCGTCAGCGCGATGGCGATGATGGTCCGATTCGTCGCGTCTGACCATCGCGGGAGCATTCTCCGCAAAGTGGTCTTCGACAGTGTCAAGATCGTCATTATTCTCGAATTTCTCCTGAACACATACACCTTCTCGCTTCCCGTCGAGCTGATACTCGTCCCGCTCCTCACTCTTATCGCTGCGGCCGGTGCGATTGCGGGTCTCGACACAAAACACTCTGCAGTGGCACACTTTACCCCCACGTTGCATAAACCCAAGCCCGTCGCTGGCTGAAATCGCGAAACCTCCCGACGAATCGCAGTCGTTTGCAGTACACCCACCGGTGTCGCCAGACCTCACGTTGCGTGAAATCTGGCGACCGAGTGATCGGCGTTGCGAAAACCACCGAGTTCCATGAGGGAATGCCATTTACATGGCACTGTGTAATTGAAAAGATGAACCGCCTCGGTATGATGTGCGTATCAGAAAACCCACACGGTCATACGAAGAGGTTCATCGCCATGAAGCATAGCCGAAAAAGCGTCGAACGCAAGACACACGCGATCCCGCATATCAAGTTCGAGCAGCAGCAGCTCACCTCTTTCGCCGGGCTGGTGGTCCTGCAGCCGTTCCTGGCGGCCATCGGCTTTACGGCGGGCTTGGCGGGCTGCTTCCGGCATGTCCGGGCCGGCAAGATCTATGGCCGGGCCACCGTCTTTCTCCAACTGATCATTCACCTGCTACTCGGCTACCGTGACCTCCGCGAGAGCGCCTACTATCGCGACGATCCCATGGTCAAGCGCCTGCTGGGCCTCAAGCGTCTGCCGGACGTAGCCACCCTAAGCCGGATGCTCAAGGATGCCGACCCGCGGAGCATCGAGCGACTGCGCCATCTTCTGCGCCGGCTGGTCGTGGATCGTCTCCGGGAGCTGGCCCTGTCGCGTGTCACGCTCGATTTCGACGGCTCCGTGCAGTCGACCGGTCGCCGCGCCGAAGGCACGGCCGTGGGGTTCAACAAGAAGAAGAAAGGGGCGCGCAGCTACTACCCGCTCTTCTGCACGATCGCCCAGACGTTGCAGGTTCTGGACTTCCTTCATCGCAGCGGAAACGTGCACGATTCGCGAGGCGCCCGGGCGTTTATCGCTGAATGTATCGGCCTGATTCGCGAGGCCCTGCCGACAGCGGTGATCGAGGTCCGAGCCGACAGCGCGTTTTTCAGTGACGAGCTGGTGACGGTGCTGCGCGGTCATCGCGTGGAGTTCACTCTGTCGGTCCCGTTCGAGCGATTCGTGGAACTCAAGGGGATGATCGAGGGCCGCCGGCGCTGGCGGAGGTTTGGCGCAGATCGTTCGTTCTTCGAGAGGCTCTGGAAGCCGAAGTGCTGGGAGCAAGCGTATCGGTTCGTGTTCGCCCGCACCCGGGCGAAGCAGCAGCAGAAGGGACCGGTGCAGTTGGACCTGTTCGTGCCGTATGAGTACGGGTACGAGTTCAAGGTGATCATCACCAACAAGCGTGCCGGCGTAGGCACGGTCCTGCGATTCCACGAAGGCCGCGGTGCACAGGAAGGGATCTTCGGCGAACTCAAGACGCATTGCGCGATGGGGCATGTGCCGGTGCGTCGGCGTCTGGGGAATCAGATGTACCTGCTGGCCGGGCTCTTCGCCCACAATCTGGTCCGCGAATTGCAGATGCGGACCGAGAAGCAATCCCGCGGCACGACGGACAACCGGGCAGCCTTGTGGGTCTTTGAGCAGGTCGACACGGTGCGCAAGACGCTATTGCAGCGGGCCGGGCGTTTGACACGCCCGAGCGGCACGCTCACGCTGACCATCAGCGGAGCCGGCATGGTGAAGGAGAAACTGCTCAGCATGCTCAACCGCCTACGCCCCGCGGCGTGATGCAAATCGATCAGATTTATGCAACGTTGGGGTTTACCACAGGAGTGCAGACCATCATAGGTATTGTCATCCTCGGAATCGTACTCAGCCGAGCCATCTCCGATTTAGAGAATCTTTACGATATAGATACTGTCAGGGGCATTGTCTTGGTACCGGTTCTCTCCATACTACTTGCACCGCTGCTGTACGGCATGGTATTGGTTTCGAGGTACGAGCTTCTGTTTGTCAGACTCAAGTGCGGCGTCGAGAAGAGAGCAGGAGTAAGACGGTATGCGCAGCGGCGCATCGTGATGCATGCGGGCCTCAGCCTGAGGCGTGTCGAGCACCTTCTGAGAGACCACGCAGGGGATGTGATGCGCATTCAGACGAAAGCCGACATTGACCATTTGTTGGACGATGTAAAAGCGTTGGAGTCATCGGCATCGGAAGAATGAGAACTGAAAACAGAAGGAGCACACGCACGGTATGCCGCAGGGCTCGCCAATACGCCCGACGGGGCCGGTGTTCCACCGGCTGGCGCCCGGCTGAAGCCGAGCTGTCAATGACGGGAGCGGGGCGCGGCGAAGCGGGGAAAAGCAAACCACAAAGACCCGGAAGCACGGAGACGGCAAACGGCGGGGCGCCGGCGGGCGAAAGCTACGGGCTCGCCGCGGGCGGACCCATGCATCCCGGCGTTCGACATGCCTACCCGGGCTTCGCCCGTGAAGGCATGCCACGCGCCGAGCTGTCAGCTTTCAGCCATCGGCTCTCAGCAAGGAGGTGTATGGAGACGCACGCTCCGATTGGGGCCGTGAAAAGATGGGAGGCAGGCCGTTGCGTTTCAGGATCATGGCGTCCCCCACCTCCTGAAGGAGGTGGGCCACCCGGCCACGGGGCTGTCAGCTTTCAGCCATCGGCTCTCAGCAAGTCAGTTGCATCGAGATGCACCCTACCACTGCCCCGTCTCGCGGGGCAGTGGCAGCCGGCGTCGCACATGCTCACGCGAGCGTGAGCATGCCACCCAACACGGGGCCGCCCCGGCGGCGGACCCATGCCACTCAAGCATTTACCTGTAAGCCATAGCACTGGCGGGCGAGCCGCCAGTGGCACCCGGCGACGCACGGGTCCGCCAAAGGCGGACCCATGCCACCCGAGACCAGTCTGTGCTACGCCGGCGTTATTCGCACATTCCTGTGTCGGGGTTGCAGGTCTGGCCGTCGGGACAGGTTATGAAACTGCATATGTCGAAGTCGGGCGGCGAGCAATCGCCCACGGCGTCGCAGCATTGGCCGGTGGACGAGTCGCACGTCGTGTCGGGCGGACAGGTTATGTAGGCGCAGACGTCCGGCGTTGTCGGCGGCACGCATTCTCCGGTGGCGTCGTCGCAGCACTGGGCGGTGTCGGGATCGCAGGTAGTGCCGTCCGGGCAAGTGACCAGCATGCAGGTGTCGAAATCACCGATGTCATAGTCGGGCGTGGCACACGCGTCGGTGTCGGGGTTCCAGCACTGGCCGGTGGCCGCCTGGCAGACGAAGCCCTCCTCACAGGTGACGTACTGACACACGTTAACGGTCGCGGTCTCGCATTGGCCGGTGTCGGGGTCACAGCACATGCCCGTCTCGGGATCGCACTCCTGTCCCTCGGGGCAGGTTCGAGAGGCGCAGAGGTCGACTTGCGGCATTTGCATGCACCCGTAATAGGAGATGCAGGTCTGGCCCTCGGGACAGGTGGTCGTCTCGCAGACGTCCTCGCAGGGCAGCGGCGAGAGCGGGTCCAGCAGGCAGCGATCACAGCCGCGGCCCAGGAAGCGGGTGTAGAGGCACGTCAGGTCGGGCAAGGCCGCGAAGAGTTCGTCGCCGACTTCAGTGCAGCGCTGGGGGCGGTCCCAGGTCATGGGATCGCAGGCCGGCGGCATGCAGGTGCACGTGGTGAGCAGCTCACACATGAGGGGGCCGATCGTGTCCCACAACTCGTGCAACTCATCGTTCAGCGTCTTGCACACGCCGTCGCACTCGTCGCCGCTCATGGGGCAGGTGGGGTCGTCGGGGCACGGGTCGCAGACGTCGCCGAAGGTGTCGCCGTCGCGGTCGGCCTGGTCGGGGTTGGGCACGAAGCGGCAGTTGTCGGTGCCGTCGGGGACGCCGTCGCCGTCGGTGTCGACGATGCAGGTGTTGTGGATGTGGCTGCCGGTGGGGTTGGTGTGCTCAGCGCAGGCGATGAGGGTGCCGCCGCCCTGAAGGGTGGGGCCGGCCTTGCCGTCGCGGATGAGGCGGGCCGCCTCGGGGCCGCCGGCCACACCCAGGATGAAGCTGGTGGCTGGGTCGGGGTTGGCCGGATCGAGGTAGTGCACCCAGGTCATGTCGGCCTCGAACTGTACGGGTTCGAGGTTGCTCTGGCCGAAGTCCAGCGTCCGCTGCACGTCGGGTTGCTCGACGTTGTTGAAGGTGAGCTTGAGCAGAACGGGAAGCGTGGTGCGGGCGGTGCCCCCGTTGGCGTGGGTCTTGACGGCGGTGAGCGTGCCCTTGGGCGAGGGGGTGTCCGAGAGCGTGGCCTGAATACGCCATTGTGTGGGCTGGCCGTCGCACATGACGGTGACGGGTTCGGCGCTCCAGAGATTGAGGTTGCTGATCTGGACTTCTACGGTGCGCTCGGTACCGATGGGGTCGGAGGGCACGACGGGATCCTCCGTTCGGTTGACGGCGGTGTCGGCTGCGCCGGAGGTGGTCTCGTTGAGGGCGGCGCCGACGAAGTCGGCGGTTCCGCCGAATCCCTGGCAGGTTTGCCCGTCGAAGTCGAAGAAGCCGGCCGGGATCGGCGAGCCGGAGAAGTCCTGCTGGGAAGCGGTTTCGGTGTTTGTGGACCAGAGGTCCTGTCGAGCGGCCCCGGCCCCGGCGGCGCCATTCTGGTTTTCGTTGTCGGCGGCGTTCTCGTTCAGAGCACCGGTGCCGTCACCGCCCCCGCCACCGCCGCCGCCTCCCGAAGCGCAGGCTCCGATGATGACGAGCAGGGTAGAGCAGAGAACGATGACCGGGATGAGTACCAAACGGCGGAGCCAAGAACGATCGGACATGAAGCACCTCGCTAGAATGGACTAATGATCGGACTGTTGGTCCTGGCGTCCGAAGACCGCTCATCGGACGCAGCCGGGGCAGCTTACCGGAAAGCGGGCGTTGGGGCAACTGGTGGGCGAGTCGGATGACGTATGTTTTCTTGTGCAGTGCCTTTTACAGGCACGACATGGATCAGGAGCCACCCGCCCAACATCAGTGATGGATCAAGATGCACCCTGCCAAACCCCAGTGGTGCATCAAGATGCACCCTACGGGCTGGGTGGGAGGGCGCCGAAGCGGCGGTCGCGACCGGCGAAGTCGCGGATGGCGTCGTTGAGCTGGTCGGGGCCGAAGTCGGGCCAGAGCACGTCGCAGATGTGGAGCTCCGAATAGCTGATCTGCCAGAGCAGGAAGTTGCTGATGCGGTGCTCGGAGGCGGTGCGGATGAGCAGGTCGGGGTCGGGCAGGCCGGCGGTGCAAAGCGAGTTGCTGATCAGGCGCTCGTCGATGTCGTCCAGGTCGATCTTTGCGTCGCGGACGTCGGCGGCGATCTTGCGAACGGCGTCGACGATCTCGGCGCGGGAGCCGTAGTTGAGGGCGAGGCAGAGCTTGAGGCCCTTGTTGGCGGCGGAGCGGTTGATGGTGATGTCCATCTCGGTGAGGACGCCGTCCGGCAGGCCGTCGCGCTGGCCGACGTGGACCAGGCGGACGTCGTTCTGCATGATCTCCTGTCGCTCGGCGACGAGGTAGTGGCGGTAGAGCTCCATGAGGAAATCGACCTCGATGCGGGGTCGCTTCCAGTTCTCGGAGCTGAAGCTGTAGAGGGTGAGGGCCTCGATGCCGAGTCGGGCGCAGTGGGTGACGACGGCTCGGACGGCTTTGGCGCCCTGCTCGTGGCCCTTGATGCGCGGGAGGTTGCGTTGGCGAGCCCAGCGGCCGTTGCCGTACATGATGATGGCGATGTGGCGTGGCAAGCGGTCGGGGTCGATGCCGAGTTCCTGCCGAGGATCGAGGGGTTTCTGGTCCATGGTCGTTTACCGGGTGCGGCGTTCGAGGGCGGATGCCAGGACGGAGTTCGGCCCGCCGCGGACGATGGTCTGGAGGCGATCAGGGCCGACGCTGGCGAGGTTGACCGGGGCGCCCACCAATTCCTGGATGCGCTCAATATAGCGAGCGGTGGGTAAAGGCAAGTCTTCGAAGCGTTGGATGCCGCTGAGGTCACCGGTCCAGCCGGGGAGCATCTCGATGACGGGCTCGACGCGCTCGAGGGTGGCGGCGTCGGGCGGCAGCTCTCGGGTGTTCTGGTCGGCGGATCGGTAGACGGTGCAGATGCCGACTCGGTCGAAGCCGCTGAGGGTGTCGAGGTGCATGAGGGCGATCTCGGTGATGCCGCCGAGTTGGACGGCGTAACGCACGGCGACGGCGTCGAACCATCCGCAACGGCGCGGTCGGCCGGTGGTTGTGCCGTACTCGCGGCCGCGCTCGCGGATGCGGTCGCCGATGACGTTGGTGAGTTCGGAGGGAAAGGGGCCGCCGCCGACGCGCGTAGTGTAGGCCTTGGTGACGCCGACGTAGTGCTGCACGGTCTGCGGGGGGACGCCGGCGCCGGCAGAGATGCCCCAGGGGCCGGTGCTGCTGGAGGTCACGTAGGGGAAGGTGCCGTGGTCGACGTCGAGGAGCATGCCGTTGGCGCCCTCGAAGAGCAGTCGGCGGCCGGAGGCGATGGCGTGGTGGAGGTAGGCGGTGGTGTCACAGACGAAGGGGCGGAGGCGGTCGGCACAGTCGGTCAGGCGTGCGGTGACGGCTTCGGCGTTCAGGTCGCCGTCCTGGGCGTACAGTGCCTGGAAGGTTTTTCGTTTGAGTTCGACGATTCGGGCGACGCGATCGGCGAGGGCCCGGGTGTCGAGCAGGTCGCAAACGCGGATGGCGGTGTTGCGTCTCATCTTGTCGGCGTAGCAGGGTCCGATGCCTCGGGCGGTGGTGCCGATTCGGTCGCGGTCGCCGGCGGCTTGCTCGGCGAGGCGGTCCTCGAGGAGGTGGTAGTCGGTGACGACGTGTGCCCGGGCGCTGATCCTGAGGTTGTCGCCGATGTCGATGCCCCGGCCGGCGAGCATGTCGATCTCACTGAGCAGCTCGACCGGGTCGAGGACGACACCGGGCCCGATCACGCCGGTAACGCCCCAGTGGAGCACACCGGACGGGACGAGGTGGAGGGCGAAGGTCTGGCCGCCGGTGCAGACGGTGTGGCCAGCGTTGGCGCCGCCGTTGTAACGGACGACGACGTCGAAGCGAGGGCTGAGGAGAT
>Ga0307378_10012166_pt1 | contig 11017 bp, 5 predicted proteins | sample UN1MG_FD_202238 | JGI IMG/M metagenome (GOLD analysis project Ga0307378, IMG submission 202238) | Soil microbial communities from Risofladan, Vaasa, Finland - UN-1 | ecosystem: Environmental > Terrestrial > Soil > Coastal area > Acid sulfate soil | place: Finland: Risofladan, Vaasa | collected...
GTTTATCAGGAAACTGAGAGGCGCAAGTATCCTTGGGATGTTCCTCGAGTGGAACGAAAAGGAGGTATGTTTATGAAGGGGCAAGCTCTTTGGGATAGTAGGCGAAATAATATTAGGACTCAACATAGCTAACTCTGAAATTGAGTAAAGTTTACCATCGCCTTTATATTTTAATTCAGCCCTGCGACGACAACACCCAGTAGAAAGGGATCAGAGCGGTCGTGAACTTTGGGAGCCCAGAAAGTTCGATCCAACCGGGTACTATATTTTTTCGTGCGGTTCATTTTCCTACCATCCACTTTGCTCTTAATAGCCCTTTTTAAAAAAGACAATACCTGTCTTTATCGCTTCCGTATATACTATAACGTACAAATCCTTCTTTTGTTCCTCCTTCTTGCTCTTCACACCACCGGCAGCGTAAAGCAAACCGTGCATCCCTTGCCTTTCTCTGATTCTATCCAGATCAGACCTCCATGCACCTCGATGATCCGCTTCACGATCGCGAGCCCGGCGCCTGTTCCTTCTCCACTTTTACTCACCCTATAGAAAAGATCGAAGACCTTCTCGTGCTCGCTCTTGTCTATTCCTATACCGTTATCCTTCACAAAGAACACGGTTTCTTCACCCCCTACACGATATCCGATCTCTATTTTCGGATGCGGTTGTTCGCCCCGGTAATTTATGCTGTTCACAATGAGATTCACCAGCACTTCGACGATCCGCATGCGGTCCACATGAACCGTAGGGAAGTCTTCAGCCACAGATACTTCAACTCCGCTCGACTTTGTCTGCTCTACTGTTTGCTCTAGTGCTTCTTGAACAAGTTCTCCAAACGGTACCTCCTCGGGCGGATTCGCCGCACGTCCGATACGAGAGAGATGCAGTGTATTCTTCAGCAGTCGGTCCATCTTTGTAGCAGCGTTTTCTATATAATCCAAATCACTTTCCACTTTCCCTCCCTCATTCTGTTTCAAATCATCTCGAAGCATAGTGGTGAACCCTTGTATGGTGACAAGTGGTGATCGTAGGTCATGAGAGACCGTGTAAGTGAAATGCTCCAGCTCTCTGTTCTTCGCTTCAAGCTCATTAAGAAGTCGTTCTCGTTCTTCCTCTGCTTTCTTTGACGTGGTGATGTCCCTACAAACAGCAATAATTTCCCTTGGTTTGCCCTCAAAATCATCCAAAATAGATAAATTAACGCTCAGCGGGATTTCCTGCCCATTTTTACCTTTGCCTGTATACTCAGAACTTTTTGATGGAGGCTTTTCCAAAAGCACTTTCTTTGCTTCTGCTGCGAATTTTGGCCGGTCCTTTTCCGTCATAAGTTCTGCAGGGATTTTCCCAATCATATCCTTGCGCTCATAGCCAAGTAGTTGAACTAATGCATTATTAACGTAAGTTATTCTTCCATCTAAGTCAGTAATAGCAACACCGTCAATCATTGCCTCAACAACCGATGATAGCCTTGATATCCTCTTCTCTGCCTGCTTGCGCTCGCTGATGTCATCAATGAGGCAAATCGTCCGAATGAATTTTCCCTTCTCGTCTTTCAAAGCTCCAGAATTGATGCTGACATCAATCAGCGTACCATCTTTTCGAACCATCTTATATTCTTTGTTGTAAGAGAACCCGAGAGTCACTATTTCCTTCAAGCACTCTTGGGCTTTCGCGAGATATTCGGGATGAATAATATTGGTCGTGGATTGGCCAATGATTTCATCCGGTGCGTAACCTAGAACTTGTTGTATTCGCGGGTTGCAATCGACAATAATCCCTTCGTTGTCCACTGAGACGATTAAATTAGCGGCTGTTTCAAATATGGAGCGATATTTCTCCTCACTCTCGTGTAATTTCTGTTCCATCTCATGCTTGTAAAGAGCTATCGCAATAGTTGTGTGTAAGTCTCTTTCTTCGAACGGTTTGATGATGTAACCATAAGGCTGTGTCAGTTTTGCTCGCTGGAGTGTCTCTTCATCGGCATAAGCGGTGAGAAATACCACGGGAATATCAAAATGGGCACGGATCTGTTCAGCAGCTCCTATGCCGTTCATAGCTCCTTTTAACACAATATCCATCAATACCAAGTCAGGCTGAATTTCCTCAGTTTTTGCTATCGCGTCTTCCCCCGAAAGAGCGATAACTGAAGCATCATATCCCAGGTCTTTCAGCATATTTTGTATATCCGTAGCGACAACAGCTTCATCTTCAACAACCAGTATCTTTTTTGGTGTCATTTTTACATCCTCGTATCAGAGCATGGGATTTCAAACCATCCTTCATCCTGCTTTTCAAGCATGGCCTCCTGTTTTTCACGTATCGTGCGCCGATCCTTAAGAATTCATCAGCAAGTTTCACCGACTTCTCTCCTTAGTGGCTTTGATCGTAAATGTTGTTCCTTCCGATCTATCAAGCTCGATGGTGCCACCCAGCTGATCGACTAATATGCACACCAATTGCAACCCTAATGAGTCGGTATTTCGGAAGTCTCTATCCTTCGGGAAGCCGATACCGTCATCGCTGACAATCAGTTCAATCTGATTTTCAGTGATAGGATGCAGAGCGATCTGAATCTCTCCTTCTCGGCCATCTGGAAAGGCATGTTTCAGAGAATTTGAGACAAGCTCGTTGATAATCAACCCGCAGGGAATTGCTGCGTTAATATCCAGCAAAACATCTTTGATGTTTAGCTTCAGTGTAATGGTAGCCGGGCCGACTCTATATATTCTGAGCAAATGAGTGGTCAAGCTTCGAACATATTCAGCAAAGTCAATCCTCGTGAGGTCTTTGGATTGGTACAACTTCTCATGCACGAGTGCCATAGACTTAACACGACTCTGGCTATCCTTGATTATCTCCAACGCCTGTCCACTCTTTAATTTTCTGGCTTGAAGGTTGAACAAACTGGAGATGATCTGTAAATTGTTCTTGACCCGATGGTGAATTTCCTTCAGGAGTGTCTCTTTCTCTTTAAGCGAAGCCGTGATTTGCTCTTTCGCTCGCTGATGCTCGACGATTTCGGTTTTAAGATCTTCGGTGAGGTTCATGACCGCTTCTTGTCTCTGCACAATTCCCCCGTAAGCCTGCAGCAGCTCCTCGTCCGCACGCCTGCGCTCGGTGATGTCGATCACCGAAGTTAATAACGCATCGTTGCCCCTGAATGTAACAGGCCTAACCGAAAGGCTCGCCCAATAGATCTCCCCTTTCTTATTCTTCAGTTGAACCTCGAAGTCTTCTACGAATCCTTCTTCTTTTATATGGTTCAACAACACTTTCCGATCCTCTGGATTCGCATAGGTATCGAGAACTTTCACGGTGAGCACTTCATCGTAGGGATACCCCATGATTCTGCACATGGCTTCGTTTACGTCAAGGATGGTTCCCTCTACATCTGTGATACTAATGCCAACTGCGGAACTCTCGAAGAGGTAACGGTATTTCTCTTCGCTCTCCCGCAGCGCCGCCTCCACCCTCTTGCGCTCGGTGATGTCACGACCGAGTGCAATAGACCCAATAGAAGCCCCCTTCTCGTCCGTTAGGTTCCGAGAATGCCATGCGATAATCCTGACTTGACCATCCTTACACCGAATCGTCGTCTCGAGATTCTCGACCACATCGCCTTTGATGATCGCTTCGGCTTTCGTGGCGATCTCCTTCCGATACGCTTCATCCGGATAGAGCCATTCCCAGATCTTCCCGTGCCCCACGACTTCGTCGCGCGAGTAGCCGCTGATCACCTCAGCCGCTTTATTCCAAATCAGGACGTTCGCGTTCACATCGAGCACATTAAGCCAGACATTGGCATTGTCAATAATGCTTTCCCGGAACTGACTGAGCTTCTTGATCTCTTCTTCCGCTCGTTTGCGCTCGGTGATGTCTCGGATTATTCCCTGTGTGCCTACTGCTCTGTTATTCAGGATTACAGGAGAAGCGCGGACTTCGCCGTAAATTATCTTTCCAGTCTTTCCTTTAAGTTTCACGCTGAGGTCTTCAATATTGTGGTGGTACTTCAAGACTTCGTTGAAACGCGACATTGCCTGAGGTACCTCAGATGGAATTAAAAACTGTGAGAAGGGTTTTCCACTGAATTCATCTGGCGTAAAGCCAAGCATTTTCTTAACAAAGGGAGAAACGTAGATGAGAACGCCTTCAGAGTCGGTAACAAAAATAATATCCCTGCTTCTTTCAGCTAAGCCTTTGAATTTAGTTTCGCTCTCCCGCAGCGCCGCCTCCACCTTCTTCTGCTCGGTGATGTCTCGGATCGATTCAATGGCACCCGCTACAGTACCGTCGAGATCATAAAGAGGCGTTGCTTTACCCCAGAGATAAGCCTCTCTACCTATTAACGCAGGAAAATGAACGTGGGTGATTAAGGCATTCCCTTCTCTCTTGATGGAAGCATAGTTCTTCTCCATTTCCGCATCAGGTTTCAGTGCCAGATCGAGTAAAAGTGGCCTTCGCTCACCGTAAAACGGTAGAGCGTATTCGTAGTCCCCTTTACCTACGATATCAGAGGCTCGAATACCCGTCATCGCTTCCATTGCTTGGTTCCAGGCAATAACCGTACCCGCAAGATCAATGACAAAGGTGGCGTCAGGCAGGAACTCGATAATATCCTCTAACCGCTGCCTGGACTCCTGTAAGCCGAGTTCCACTTGCTTGCGGTCAGTGATGTCCCGAAATATCGTTAATTTTGATAGAGTGCCGTCAACATTTCTCAGAGGTGTCTCAATAAGGTCGTAAGTCTTGTTCATCCTACGCGAGTGCCACTCCCACCTCTCTGTCCTTCCTTCCATTACCTCTGAACATTTGCACAGCGGACAGGGTTCTTCCCTGTCATGAAACACGTTATAGCACATACTGCCGAAACAATCACCAAAATCATCAATCATAACCTTGTTCATAAACTGCACTTCATAGTCTGGTGACACAACGTACACACCGTCAGTCATGGTCTCAAATATTGAATTCAACTTATCTCGCTCTTCTTTTATCCGTTCCTCCAGCTCCACTTCTTTTGTTATATCCCTGCTCACACGAACAGTTCCAATCGGCACGCCTTCTCTATCCCGTAATAACGCTGCTGATATGCTGATGTCCACAGTTTTTTTTTCTTTAGTTAACACGATTGTCCTGTAATTTTTAAGCGCCCCAGCTCTCAGCACCATTTCCATTATTTTACCAGCTTCTTCGGGATCTGCGAAGAATTTCTTGTTGGGGGTTCCTATCACCTCATCCGCAGTATATCCCATGTAGTCCTCTGCTCCTCTATTCCAGTCACGCACAATTCCTTCCATATCCACAACCACAATCGCATCCGCAGAACTATTGATAACATTATCCAAATGATCTTTTGTTTCTCGTAGGTGCTTCTCGGACGCCAGCAGCGCTTCCTGCGTCCGTATGCGCTCGGTGATGTCCAGCTCGAATCCTACTATGTTGGTAACGTTACCCGCCACATCTTTGATAGGTACCTTGTCTAGTCGTACCCATCTTACTCCTTCAGGTGTTTTAATTTTTGTTGCTACACCTGTCTGTGGTTCTCCGCGCTCTAAGACTTCTTGGTCGCTTTCAATGTACTTTTCACCCATATCAGGAAAGAGTTCTTTGCTTGTTTTACCGTTGAAATCCCCGGGTGTTAATCCATAGCGCTCTGCCAAAGCCTTGTTTACATGAATGAACGTGCTGTTGGCGTCCATATGGAATATACCTACGGGCACAGAATCGAGAATCGTCTGATGTTCTTTCTCGCTCTCCCTTACCTTATCCTCCGCCTGCTTCCGCTCGGTGATGTCTGTATGAACCGCAACCCAGACGTTTCCATAAACGGGATGATCGAATGTGGAGACGTTTGCAGAGCACCAGAAAGGCGTGCTGTCCTTCTTTATAGTATAAACGTCTCCGCTCCACACACCAGTTTCCTTCAATACGCACTGGATATCCTCTGCTACCGCTTCAGGACTCTTCTCAGTGGGGGCATTGACTACCGAGATGTTTTTACCGACCAGTTCCCCGGGTCCGTAGCCAAACATCTCCTCAAATTTCGAGTTGGTATAGACAATCGTACCGTCGCTCACCTTCGTGAGAACAACCCCCTCAACCATATTTGTCATGATTTCACGGTGAAGACGGAGCGTTTCCTCCGCTTGCTTGCGTTCGGCGCTTTCGATAAGTTCTTCCCACGTGCCGGCTCGTCTGATAAGAGCGAATCGATGGTTTTTGACCACATCGATGACCTCGGCTGCCTTGCATGTATCAAGAGAATAAGAACAAAGGGCGATCATCCGATAGTTACCGATGACACTGTCCACCGTTGCTTCATACTCGGTGAATGCTTTCCAGTCGCTTTTCTCAAGCCAGAAGGTATTGCCCGTAAGGCGAAGCCCGTCAAATCCGTTCTTTAAGGCGAGTCGCTCTTTTTCTACCCAGCCCTGTAAGACTGTGTCGGCCTCGAATTTCCCTGATTGGGTGTACCACTCACTATAATCGAGTATCTCTATCTGACCTTTCTTACTATACGTATCGAACTCTTTTACCGCCTCCATTAACGCCCGAGTGGCATCATCAACCGATAACGGCTCTGAGGTAACCCACATACAGAACTCGTTATTCTCTAAGCCCGCTTTGAAATAGGGAACCAGAATATCAATCAAATCATCCGTAATATGGTAAAATAGGCAGAAGTGCGTGCCCCAGGGGACATCACCTACAATTTCGAGTCCCGTTCTTCTCATCGCGCCTGTATTCATACGCCCGTTCCCCTCTCTTTTTTCCATTTTCTTCTGCCGCTGCTGTTCTTCTTTATTTACCTCTGACCCTTCAGCTTAGTTCCCCTTTCAAGATCTTCTTTCAGCTTGTCGACCATCTCAGGAGCCTCATATTTGGGCGGCTCGCCCAGTTTCGCGAGGAGCGCATTTACCTCTCGTTTCAGTTCGACCATACGGTGTTCTCTCCCCACGAATAATTGATTCAACCGTTCAACATGCACCATTTGCTTTTTCAACGCTTCTTTAGCTTTCTTGCGCTCGGTGATGTCAGTTGCAGCCCCGATAAATTTTAGAGGCTTACCTGTTTTTCCATCCCTTATCAGTATTATCCGATCCCACCAGGTCATGTATGTTCCATCTTTCTTTCTCATACGGTACTCTATGCCATGTGGCACACCTGGCTCAAGCTGGTCTATGCTTTGCCTATCTATCCACGCGAGGTCTTCTGGGTGAACATGCTCCCGCCAACCTTCCATAGTACGGGGAAATTCACCCAAGTCATAACCCAAATGAGTATCAATATCACCGTAAAATGTAGCGATGCCGGTTTGTAGGTCTCTCTCGTAGACCACATCACTGGCAATCTGGCTGGCAATGCGGAATCTCTTTTCACTCTCCCGCAATGCATCCTCCGCCCCCCTTCGCTTCTCGCCCTGCTCCATGTCGTGTAGTGTAAAGGCCAGATCTGCCGCAACTTCTTTGAACAACAGTTGCTCATCCTTAGATTCTACGAACTCAACAGGGCAGGTAACACACCACAAGCCATAGACCTTACCGTCGCGTTCTAGCCGGATAGTCATCATACCGCTACCATTGACCTTGTCCGCGAGGGGACAGTCACCGCAGGTTAAGGCTGGGTCTTTGGTGACTACAACGTCCGGTTCCGACAGAACTCTCTGACCGCAATCGGGCAGCACACCACGCTTTAACCGCTCAACCAGGGGCAGGAAAGCCTCACCCAACCCTGCTTCTGCCTGTGCTACGAGTCCTCCTGCTTCGTCAAAGAGGGCAATCCATGCGCTGTGGTAGCCGATCGTTTCTATAAGTGCGCTGCATACGACCTGAATCAACCGATCGCGATCTTTTTCTCTTACAATCATCTGATTGACATTGCGAATGGCTTTGAGCACAAGATTGAGATGTTTTACTTCCGCCTCCGCCTTCTTGCGCTCGGCGCTTTCGATAAGTTCCCACGTGCCGGCTCGTCTGATAAGCGCGAATCGATGGTTTTTGACCACATCGATGACCTCGGCTGCCCTGCATTTATCAAGTGAATAAGAACAAAGGGCGATCATCCGATAGTTACCGATGACACTGTCCACCGTTGCTTCATACTCGGTGAATGCTTTCCAGTCGCTTTTCTCAAGCCAGAAGGTATTGCCCGTAAGGCGAAGCCCGTCAAATCCGTTCTTTAAGGCGAGTCGCTCTTTTTCTACCCAGCCCTGTAAGACTGTGTCGGCCTCGAATTTCCCTGATTGGGTGTACCACTCACTATAATCGAGTATCTCTATCTGACCTTTCTTACTATACGTATCGAACTCTTTTACCGCCTCCATTAACGCCCGAGTGGCATCATCAACCGATAACGGCTCTGAGGTAACCCACATACAGAACTCGTTATTCTCTAAGCCCGCTTTGAAATAGGGAACCAGAATATCAATCAAATCATCCGTAATATGGTAAAATAGGCAGAAGTGCGTGCCCCAGGGGACATCACCTACACCCTCGATACCTGTTCGTCTTGTCTCTTTCACACCTCGTTCCTTTTTCTGGGTTTCATTCCTCTTCCGATTTTTTGACATTTTTATTTATGTTTTCCCCCGTGTTCACTCTTCACCTTTCTTTCTCAGCGCTTAGACCATCTCAGGAGCTTCATATTTAGGTGGCACGCCCAGTTCCTCAAGAAGCGCATTCACCTCTCGTTTGAGTTCGACCATACGGTGTTCTCTGCCAACGAATAAGCTATTTAACCGTTCAACATGCGTCATTTGCTTTTTCAACGCTTCTTCAGCCTTTTTGCGCTCGGTGACGTCGCGGCAATTCGTAACAAAGCCTGCAACGGCCGGATTATCTAAAAGATTCTTACCCAGCCCCTCAAGAACTCGCTCCGAGCCATCTTTATGTCGAACGCGGAAAGTATTGGGAATAGCAGTTTCTTTTGTCAGTATTGCTTTGCCAAAATCAATAATCGCACGGGGAAGATCGGCCGGCATAATACAATCAAGACCACTCTTACCAATTAATTCTTCTGACTTATATCCGGAAAAACGCTCAATAGAAGGACTCACATAAGTTATAGTTCCTTTTTTATTCAAAATAACAACGATATCTGATGCGTTTTCAGTGATTGCCCTGAAATACTCCTCGCTATGCCGCAGCGCCTCCTCAAACCGCTTGCGCTCGGTGATGTCAACGAAGCTTTCTAAAAGAAATTTACGATTATTCAACATGACGGGCACGACGGTTTTAAGCACAAGTACCTGTTCGCCGTTAGCTTTTACCAGGATCCGCTCAGCATTGTCTACTGTCTGTCCAAGGTCTGTAATAGGGCATTTTCCTTTTTCTGCGGGGCAGATAAATTGATGACAAAGAGAGCCAATAATTTCATCTTTATCCGCTCCAAACGCTTTAATAATCACAGGATTGACATCGACAATCTGATGAGTCTCGACATCAACAAGGATAACACCCGTCTGTACGGAATTAAATATAGTTCTTAGATAGTTTTCGCTTTGTTGCAGCGCCTCCTCCGCCCGCTTGCGCTCCGTGATGTCTCTGCTTATGGCAACAAATCCTATTGGTTGGTCATCCGCGTCTTTCATGATGGCTACGCTCATCTCCACAGGATTTCTACCACCGTCCTTTGTGATAACATGATACTCTCGATTTCTGATGAACCCCTTTTCCAGCACCTCCTCCATGCCTGCAAAGGCTCTTTCTCGCTCTTGAGGGGCGATGAGATCAAACGACAGCTTCCCGATTAGACACTCTTTGTCCTCGGTGCCATACATCTTCAGAGTTGCTTCATTTACCTCTATGATCTTTCCTTCAAGGTCAGTGATGACGATGCTATCGGTGGACATTCTCACAGCGTTAGACAAGCGGATCAAATCCTCTTTCGCCCGTATCCGCTCGGTGATGTCACGGGCGATCACGAACTCAGCGGGTTTTCCTTGGTATATGATTATTCCTGCGTTTACCTCAACATATACCTTACCGCCGTCCTTGTGCCTAACTACTATCTCGTATACCGGCGGGAAATCCTCGCCCGCTATACGCCGCTTGTAGCGATCAACCACTTTGGGAAGGTCGTCGGGATGGACATAATCGGCAAACGGAGTGCCAATCAACTCCTCAAGGGTGTAGCCAACTGCCTCTGCCAGGCTCGGGTTGACATATTTGATTACTGTGTCTTGGACAATGGCAATACCGTCATTCGCTCGCTCAACCAGATTGCGATATTTCTCCTCGCTCTCTCGCAGCGCCTCCTCAAACCGCTTGCGCTCAGTGATGTCACGTGAGACTCCCAGAATCCCAACAGGCTGACTTTCAGCGTCACGCAAGAATGTCACTTTAGCCTCGCCCCAAATTGTGGAGCCATCCTTACAATTGAGCTCAAGCTCCAGCATCCGTGTCCTTAACAGGTCTTTTTGCTCACTTCGTTCTATGGTCAGCTCTTCCGCAAGGGTCTTCATAGCCTGCCCATACGAGGTTGAGGTCAACAGTTCTTCAAGCGTTAGACTCATTACTTCCTCAACACTGTGGCCTGTCAAATGCATGATAGAGGGAGTTATATAGGTAAACCGCAGGTTCTTAATATCCAATGACCAGATGACGTCTCTCACGTAATCCAGAATCATCTGCCGTTCTTTTTCTACCGCCGCTAATTTATCCTCCATTCTTTTCTTATCTGCTTCTTCTTTTATCATATGCGCCAAAGTTCCAAACATACTCCCTATGTCTCCACCTTTCTGTAAGTAGTGGTTAGCTCCTTTGTTCAATGCTTCCATCGCCACTTCTTCCCTTCCTTTCCCCGTGAACATGATGAATGGAATCGTGTTTCCACCCGCTCGGAGGTTCTGGAGGAATTCAAGACCATCCATCGCCGGCATCTTATAGTCTGCGACGGGTGCATTACGCGTTTCTTATAGTTAGGTATACCCAATCCGCCCCATATATTGGAGGAACAAATTCTGAAAAGTTCCGTTGTACTTAGCACATCTTAAAGCGAGCATCTGATTTGCCTTTTCGAC
>Ga0307378_10012167_pt1 | contig 11017 bp, 8 predicted proteins | sample UN1MG_FD_202238 | JGI IMG/M metagenome (GOLD analysis project Ga0307378, IMG submission 202238) | Soil microbial communities from Risofladan, Vaasa, Finland - UN-1 | ecosystem: Environmental > Terrestrial > Soil > Coastal area > Acid sulfate soil | place: Finland: Risofladan, Vaasa | collected...
CAACCTGGGCGCCATGCTCCGCAAAGATCTTCAATGCTCGCTCTGAAGGGAAGTGGATGCCTATTGTCTTCAAGACGTGTAGGGTGGCTGTTTTGATCTCGGCCAATTGTTCCGTGTTGAGGACCTCTGCTCGCACCCGGTGTTTAATAGGTTTTATTTTCATGAGCTTCCTATTACTATAGTCTTCATGATTTCATCCCGATGCTCAATATCATGGTCGGTCATCATCTCTACCAAATAGGCGATCGTGCCGCGTTCATCACCCCAAGGATAGAGCAGATCGCCGGGAAATAGATCCCGGGGCATCTCTTCGACGGCTCGCTTGAACTCCCGGCGAGCCTGTACCCACTCGTCGAAAATTTGTTGTCCGGTCTTGTCTCGCTGTTCCAGGACAGATTGTTCGTTAAATTTGCTTTCGTCTAGACCAGGAGTCGAGTATTCCTGCCCAACCCGGTAGGCCTTCAAGGAGCTAGCTGCCTGGTGATCCCAGGTCGCAATATGTGCAAGTATGTCTCGAATTCGCCAGCCTGAATCTGAGTAGACGGGTAGTTCGAGATCGATATCTTCCAGCATCAACCGGATAGCGTCATGGGTTTGGGCCAGTAATCCGAGCAGGTACGCTTTATCTTGCTGGTTCATGCCAATGTCTCCATCAGGGGAAGTGCTGAAGCTGGTTGATAGACAGGCCTCCAGTTCGGCAACTCAGACGCTATTGTCCGGTGCACTCTGGGTCAGGACAGTTTGTGCCCCCTGAGCCACCTTGTAAGTATGCAGGATAAAAGAAGTTTGTGCCCGTTGCACACCGGCAACTTGAAGCAGGTGATCTTTGAGGAAAACGGCCAGATGTTTCCGGTCGCGACAAAAAACCTCGACGATCAGATCATATTCTCCGGCAACCATAATCAGATAACTAACTTCTGGCATCGCCGCAATTTCCGCAGCGGCTTCTTCTAATAAAGGCGGCTGAATGGAGACCCCAATAATGGCCGGGGCATTGTAGCCCGTGCGGTGGGGATCAAGCACGCCTATGATCTGGATGGTCTTGGAGTCAAGAAGTTTTGCCACCCGGTTGCGCACAGTTCCCTCAGTAACATCCAGGGCTTTGGCGATATCTGTGTAGCGCATCCGGCCATCCTTTTGGAGGAAGGCAATGATTGAAAGATCTAATGTATCCATAGTGCATACTTGCAATTCTGCGATTGTTCAGTATTATACAGGAAAGGCTTGCGATCTTCAAACTAAATCCAATATTGGATTACGAATATCGTAGCAAGTGGGATGTTCCCCACACTTGGACATGCCCAATTGAATAGTCTCCAAAGGGTCATTTCCTTGGCTAATTGTTTTATAGCAGTTGTCTCATTAGCAACAAAGAGAGGTTCAAAATGCCACACCATGGAGTAAAATCACGCGAATTCTTTGAGCGGGCACAAAAAGTAATCCCATACGGAGTCAACTCCAATTTTCGTTATTCAGGCGATGAAACCCTGGTAGTAGCCGACGCCCGCGATGGCTATGTCTATGATTTTGATGGAAAGCGATACATCGATTACCGGCTTGGCTACGGCCCGGTCATTTTGGGACATGCCGACCCCTTCGTCAACGGCCGTGTTAAAGAAGCGATCGATCATGGCCTTAGCTTCGCCGCCACCCAGGAATATGAGGTAAAAGTCGCCGAACGAATTGTTGATATGTGCCCCGGCGTTGAGATGGTGCGATTGTCCAATACGGGCTCTGAATGCACCATGCATGCGATACGATTGGCGCGAGGTCACACGGGCCGGGATATCCTGTTGAAATTTGAGGGTTGTTACCACGGCGCCCACGATTATGTTCTTTGGAGCACTGCCAGTGGCAATATCGAAGAGGTGGGCGATCGGCAGCATCCCCTGGCCTATAAACAAAGCATCGGCATCCCTGAGGTCATGCGCGATCTAATCCAATTGTGTCCCTGGAACGACGTTGAGGTCTTAGGGGATATCTTGCAACATCGGGGTGAAGAGATAGCGGCCGTTATCGTCGAACCCATGCTCGGTAATGGCGCCGGACTGATGCCCCGACCCGGCTACCTCGAATTCCTGCGCGAACAATGTGATCAGTATGGTATCATCTTGATCTTTGATGAGGTCAAGACCGGTTTTCGCCTCGCCCCAGGTGGCGCCGGTGAATATTTTGGCGTACTTCCCGATATCTCCACTTTTGCCAAGGCCATGGGCAATGGTTATCCAATTGCTGCATTTGGGGGCAAGAAAGAGGTGATGATGTCCATTCGGCCGGGCAGGGTGTTCCAAGGCGGCACCTACACCGGCAACGTTGTCTCGACGGCCGCTGCCGACGCCACCCTGGAATATATCCAGACCGGAAAGGTGTTTGAACAATTGAATAAAGTTGGTGGCATGCTCATGGAAGGGATTGATGAGATTCTCAACCGACATGGCGTCCCCCATTTTATAAATGGCGCACCGGCCATGTTCGGCATCTGCTATACGGACACCCAACCCAGAGATTGGCGGGACTTGTTTAAAGCCGATTGGGATTTATATGAAACCATTACGAACCACATGGTAGAAAATGGCGTGATGCCCGATCCCGAGGGATTTGAGCCCTGGTTCCTATGCGTTGACCACACGGTTGAAGATGCCGCCGAAACATTACAGGCCTTTGAAGAGGGCTTGAAATTCGCGCTCAATAAGAACTAATCGTTGAATTAAGGGTCATAAAATGACAATAAATGGCAGATTACTTAACTATATCAATGGTGAGTGGCGCCAATCGACGGCGGCCGAGCATTTAGAAGTGATAAACCCGGCCACCAGCGAGGTCTTGGCGCATGTACCTCTTTCTCCGGCCTCGGAAGTAGACGAGGCAGCCCAGGCGGCCGCTCTTGCTTTCGAAGGGTGGCGGCGTATGCCGGCCCCGGATCGTATCCAATATTTGTTCCGGCTGAAATTCCTGCTGGAAGAGCAATTTGAAGAAATCGCCCGGATCATCACCATGGAATGTGGCAAGACAATCGGTGAATCCAGGGGAGAAATGCGACGGGCCATTGAAAACGTGGAGGTGGCCTGTGGTATCCCCATGATGATGCAGGGGGATGTGTCAGAAGACATCGCCTCGGGTATTGATGAGCTGATGATCAGGCAGCCAGTCGGCGTTTGCGCCGCCATCGCCCCTTTCAACTTTCCAGGCATGATCGCCTTTTGGTTCATGCCCTATGCCTTGGCCTGCGGGAATACCTACATCGTCAAGCCTTCAGAGAAAGTGCCAATGACGATGCGAAAAATCTTTGAACTATTGGAGGAAGCCGGATTCCCAAAGGGTGTCGTCAATATGCTCCATGGCTCGAAAGAAGCTGTCGATGCGATTTTGGACCATCCGGCCATTAGGGCCATCAGCTTTGTCGGCTCCACCCCGGTGGCCAGGTATGTCTACAGCCGGGGCTCGGCCAATGGCAAACGGGTACAGGCTCAAGGTGGGGCTAAAAATCCTATCATTGTGCTGCCCGATGCGGACTTGGAGATGACCAAACGAATTACGGCCGATTCGGCCTTTGGTTGCGCCGGTCAACGCTGCCTCGCGGCATCAGTCGCTGTGACCGTGGGTGAGGTGCATCAACCATTCAGCGAGGCCATCGCCGAAGCAGCCAGCTCTCGCGTGGTTGGCTATGGATTAGATGAAAGTGTGCAAATGGGACCGGTCATCAACCATGCCAGTCGGAACCGCGTTGAGAATCTGATCCAGCAAGGAATCGACAACGGGGCCACGGCAATGGTGGACGGCCGCTCACCGGCTATTTCCGGTTTCGAAAACGGCAGCTTTGTACGTCCCACCGTGCTGCAAAACGTGGATCCGTATGGTGAGATTGCCAAAACTGAGATATTTGGCCCGGTATTAAGTTTGGTTCATTTCAATACGCTTGATGAGGCCATCAATTACGTCAACAGCGGCCAATACGGCAATATGGCTTGCTTGTTCACCAGTAGCGGCGCGGCCGCCCGGAAATTCCGTCATGAAGTAAACGCGGGCAATATCGGCATCAATGTCGGTGTAGCCGCCCCGATGGCTTTCTTTCCCTTCAGCGGTTGGAAAGAGAGCTTCTTTGGCACGTTGCATGGCCAGGGTAACCACGCGGTCGAGTTCTTCACCCAGACCAAGGTCGTCGTGGAACGCTGGCCGAAGCAGTGGTCGAGGCAATTCTAAACGGCCAGTGCAATTCTAGATTGCCATTTTAATTCTGGATTGACACCTCATTTTTTCGAGGTAGTGATTTTGAATTGACGTTTTACTACTAAAATAACGTTTAGAGTTTTGGTGCTTTGCCAGTAGGGGATCGTCGTGCGCGGTCTATGCTGCTATTGGTGTTTCATGGAGCGATTGTTATGGACTCGAAACATGCCGAATTAGTAGCGCGAAACAAGGCCTTTACCCTGTCCACTTGGACTGCCCAGAGCGCCTGGAATCCGCTTTCGATGTCCGAGGCCAAGGGAGTTTACTTTTGGGATGCAGACGGCAAACGATATCTCGATTGGTCCTCTCAATTATTTAATGTTAACGCCGGTCACGGCCATTCACATATCGTCAAGGCTATCCAGGACCAAGCTGCCAGGATTGGCCATGCCTATCCTGGCATCGCCACAGAGGCCCGAGCCCGTCTGGGTGAACTCCTTCGCGAAATAGCACCGGCCGGTCTCACCAAGAGCTTTTTCACTATAGGCGGGGCCGATGCCATTGAAAATGCCATGAAAATGGCTCGCCTCTATACAGGAAGACAGAAGGTTGTCACCCGCTACCGTTCTTACCACGGAGCTACCTTTGGGGCGATGACCGCCGGCGGAGATCCACGCCGCCTGGCCAACGAACCGGGCGTCCCCTGGATTGTCCGGGTGCATGGTCCTTATCCTTATCGTAGCCCGATTTATCGCGGCCGTAGCGCTGATGAAGGGGATGCTGTGGTTGCCGACTTGATCGAACAGACCATCCTCTACGAGGGGCCGAATAACATAGCCGCAATCCTGTTGGAGGGCTACAGTGGCTCGAGCGGCATCGTCCAGGGGGGGCCTTTCTTCTGGCAGCGCATTCAGGAGATCTGCAACACGTATGACATATTACTCATCATCGATGAGGTGATGAGCGGCTTCGGCCGGACCGGCGAATGGTTTGGCATCAACCATTACCCATCTGTAAAACCAGACATCATGGCCCTGGCCAAGGGGCTAACCAGCGGCTACGTGCCGATGGGCGCGACAATGATTACCGCTGAAATCGCCGACCATTTCGAAAACAATACACTGTGGGCCGGTTTGACTTACAGTTCCCATCCGCTTTCCTGCGCCGCCGCTATTGCCAACATCGAAGTGTATCGTCAAGAAGGGTTGATTGAGCAGGCCCGAGAGATGGGCAAGGTTCTTCGCCAAGGCTTGCTGGACCTGGCCGAACAACATCCCTGTGTAGGCGATGTCCGGGGGACGGGATTGTTGCAATTGGTGGAACTGGTAAAGAATCGCGAAAGTCGCGAGCCAATGAGTGGCTGGAATCTGCCTGCCAGCGAAGCCATGGGTAAAGTGGGAACCATTCTCAGGAAGCAAGGTATGAGCACCTTCGTGAAATGGGACTGGATCTTCTGCACGCCGCCCTTAATCATCAACCCGGATCAGATTCAGGAAGGCCTGGCTATGCTTGATCAGGCACTGGCGGCAGCCGACGAATATTGTGATGTTTAAACGACGGTATTAACATGATCCCAAAAGATATTCTCTATTTGACAGAAGACGAAGTGGCCCAAAGCTTGACGGTTGGAGAAGCAGTTCGCCTCGCCGAAAAGGGCATCAAGGCAGATGGAGCCGGGCAGGTGGCGGGGGAAAAATTCTACATGAATGTAGGTGACGCGGGCTTTATAAAGCCTTTCTCTGGCTATATGGCCGGCGAAGAATATGCTTTTATTAAGAGCTTTAGTTTTTTCGAGGGCAATGTTGCAAAGGAATTACCGGTCACCGATTCGATGGTATTGCTCTTTGCGGCCGATACTGGCCTGCCTGCTTGCATCATGGAAGCGGACTGGATCACATCGATGAAGACCGGGGCCTCGACGGCCGTGACGGCGAAATACCTGTCAAATTCTGATAGCAAAGTGATGACTATCTTTGGGGCTGGTGGATTAGGAAGGACACATCTCTTATGTTTCAATGAGGTGTTTGATTTGGACGAAGTGCGGGTGGTAGACGTGATCCCGGCAGCCGCGGAACGTTTCGCCGAGGAAATGGGAGAAGCGACGGGACTTTCTATTATCAGACCAGCCTCGCCCGAAGCGGCCGTGCGCGATGCCGACCTAGTCGTCACGGTGACCACCGGTAGCGCTGTGAACGTTGAACTCCCCTGGCTGAAGCCGGGCGCCTTCGTTGCCCGCATGGGTTCATACCAGGAAGTTGCCCTGAATCTACTACTAGAAGCCGACAAGCTCGTCATTGATCGCTGGGCGTATGTTAGCTATCGTGTTCCGGAGATGGTCGAGCTTATTAAGGCCGGCAGATTGAGCGAAGAAGATGTCCATGCGGAATGGCCGGATATCATCGCCGGTCGGGTAGTTGGCCGGCAGACACCTGACGAGATAATTCTATATATAGCCCTGGGTATTTGGGGTGAATACGCAGCCATCCTACCGGCCGTATACCGGCGGGCGAAGGAATTGGGCTTAGGGTCGAAAGTAGCCGGTTAGATGAGTTTGAATTTAGGCAGCCCAGGAGCAGAATATGAGTAGCGGTCAGGCAGCAAATAGTGATGAGGCTTCATTTCCAACTCATGCGCAAGTAGTGATCATTGGCGGCGGTGTGATTGGTTGCAGTGTCGCCTATCATTTGACCAAACTTGGCTGGCGGGATGTTGTCTTGCTGGAACGGGCGCAATTGACGGCCGGTACAACCTGGCACGCCGCGGGATTGATCAGCAGTGGTGGTTTTAGGACTGAAACAACGATCGAAATGGCCAAGCACACCGTGGCCCTTTGCGGCCGATTGGGAGAGGAGACCGGCCAGGACACGGGATTCAGACCCATCGGCCATTTAGAGTTGGCCAACAACGAGGAGGAGTTAGGGGCGGTCCGCCGGGCTTTAGATTTCGGCCGCGGTTTTGGCGTTGACATTGAGGAGGTTTCTCCCTATGAAATCAAGAAGATGTGGCCGCTCCTCTACACAGATAACCTTGTCGGTGGTATTTATACGCCCAATGATGGCCGGGCCAATCCGGTAGACTTCACCATGGCCCTGGCCAAAGGGGCCAGGATGGGCGGCGCACGCATCCTGGAAGGAAGTAAAGTTACCGGTATAAAGAAAAAAGATGGCCGGGTCACTGGCGTTGTTACCAACAAGGGCGAGATCGAAGCGGAAATTGTGGTTAACTGTGCCGGCATGTGGGGTCGGGAATTAGGCAAGATGGCCGGTGTCAACGTGCCTCTTCATGCGGCCGAGCATTATTACCTGATCACCGAGCCGATAGAAGGAGTACATCCGGATCTGCCCATCGTTGAAGACGCCAGGGCCTATGCCTATTACCGCGAAGAACATGGTGGTCTCTTGCTGGGTGTTTTTGAGCCGGTGGCCGGCCCCTGGGGAATGGTCGGTCCGGGAGGGACTGGCGGTATTCCTGAGAATTTCACCTTTGGCGAGTTGCCGCCCGATTGGGAGCGGATGATGCCCTTCCTGGATAAGGTTATGGATCGCATCCCGGTTTCTAAGACGGCCGGTATCAAATTGCTTTTCTGCGGGCCGGAGAGCTTTACCCCTGACATGGGTCCATTGATGGGGGAAGCGCCAGAACTAAAGAATTTTTATGTCGCGGCAGGTTTCAACTCCTTAGGCATTCTCTTAGGCGGCGGCGCTGGCCAGGTTATGGCCCAGTGGATCGTGGACGGTTTGCCACCTGTTGACGTCAGCGAGATCAACATCGAGCGCATGGCGCGTTTTCAGAATAATGCGAAATATTTGCACGATCGGACCGTGGAAGTTTTGGGCTGGATGTTTACGACCTGGCCGAACTTTCAGGCTACCAGGGCTCGTAATGTTTGCAAATCTGCCTTGCACGGGCGTCTGGCCGACGCCGGAGCCTGCTTCTTTGAATATAGTGGTTGGGAATACCCGGAATGGTTTGCCCCGGCCGGTGTGGAACCCAAAGTGAAATATTCCTGGGGGCGGCAAAATTGGTTTGAATACGCCGCGGCCGAGCACAAAGCGGTTCGTGAAGGCGTTGCGTTGATGGATCTGACCCTGATGTCTAAATTCCTTGTCCAAGGCCAGGATGCGGAAAAATATCTCAACCTTATTTGTGCCAATAATGTCGCGGTGCCGGCTGGCCGCTGTGTCTACACCCAGTGGTTGAATGAACGCGGGATGATCGAGGCCGACTTAACGGTAACTCGCCTGGCAGAAGACAGTTTCATGGTACTCCTGTCTCCTTCCATTCATATTCATGTCGAAACCTGGCTTAAAAGGAACATTCCCCGTGATGCGCACGTCTTTGTCACCGATGTGTCCTCAGGATATAACATCATTACTATCAATGGACCAAAATCTCGCCAACTTCTGAGCGGGTTGACTCACGCCGACATGTCCAATGAAGCGTTCCCATACCGCACCATGCGAGAGATTGATATGGGCTATGCTCTGGTTAAAGCCTTACGTTTATCTTACGTAGGCGAATTAGGCTGGGAACTTTATATACCCAGCGAATTTACTCTACATGTCTATGACCTGCTGGTGGAAGCGGGCCAAGCAGTAGGTTTGAAGCATGCCGGGCTGGGCGCCCTGGATTCGCTCCGCTTGGAGAAGGGCTACCGGGATTATGGCAACGATATCGACAATACGGATACGCCACTGGAGATGGGTCTGGGTTATTTTGTTGATTTTGATAAGCCCGGTGGTTTCATCGGCCGAGATGCACTCTTATGGCAGAAGGAAGGCGGGATTCTCGAACAACGCCTGGTTCAGTTCCTCCTTGAAGATCCCGAGCCATTACTCCATGGCGGCGAGACGATCGTCAGGGATGGTCAACGCGTAGGTTATATCAGGACCGGTGCGTATGGCCACACCCTGGGTGGGTCAGTTGGTTTGGGCGCGGTAAAGAACGCAGACGGCGTGACATCTGATTTCATCAAGAGCGGCCGCTACGAGATCGAAGTGGCCAGTGTGCGTTATCCGGCCAGGGCGTCATTGCGGCCGTTGTATGATCCGAAAAGCCAGCGGGTCCGTTCGTAAAAAAATTTTCTAAAAGGCGATTAGCCTTGCCTTTTATGTGTCAATCTTCTGACCAATCATAGGGACGTCTTGTGAATATTTTCACATTAGAAATTTGGTTTGTTAATGACAAATGTCATCTAAGATCCAGGAAGTTTGTCTCTAATCAATTTTGTAACTCGTGCCTATCATAGATAAGGTAAGCGAGTATCAACGATCCGGCACAGAATCGGTGACGAGACCCAAAACGAAAGCATCTACAGTTGACAGAGTGAGGCGAGAAGAATAACTTGACTCAGAATAAGAATCAGCACACGGATTCTCTTGCAGACTTAGTTCATGAAAAGTCGGCCGAAATCCTTTATGAAGTTGGTTTTTGTGTGCCTGAGCCTGTCGCTTTAGCCCGGTTAGAAAGCGCCGGTTTCCCAGTTGATCATGACACCCAGATGGTGCGGCTGACGCCAGAATTGATGCAAAGTGGATTGGCAAGCCTCAACCGAAATGTCAAACTCTACGATAGATCCGGGCAGTCGGCCGCTCCCTATGATCAGAAATCATGTTTCATGGGTGCAGGCACACCGGTCCATGTATTCGATTTAGTCGATGGCCGGCATAGGTCAGCAACCCGGCAGGATGTGGTCCAACTGGTTACATTGCAGGATGCTCTATCCCAGATTGATATCGTCCGGCCTACCGTTACCGCCACCGACCTGGGCGACTGTTCAGACATGGTTGAGATCGCCGAGTTGCTCCGAAATACAGGCAAACCCATCGTTCACCGCACCCTATCACCCGAGCGAGTCGATGCGGCCGCCGAGATGCTGGCGGCCGTGGCCGGCGGTGAAGAATCCTTCCGCGCCCACCCCAACTTCGCTACCCTCTATTGCCCGATCAGTCCCAGCTACTTCACGCCGGAAAATATCCAGTGCATGATGCGTTGGGCTGAACATGGTGTACCCATCACCATCCTGAGCATGGCCATGGGCGGCGCCTCGGCTCCGGCAACGTTGCTGGGCGAGTTGGTGGTTATTAACAGTGAGATCCTGGCCTGGATTGTGGCCTTACAACTGCTCCATCCGGGCGCACCCCTGTTATACGGCAGCGTCTCGGCCGTTCTCGATATGCGCACTGGTTTGCTACCCTTAGGTGGACCTGAACGAGGGATGATCAACAGCGGCGCAGCCAGGATGGCCCATTACTACGGCATTCCATCCATGTGCGGCGGCCTATCCTCAGATGCCAAAGAATTAGATGCCCAGGCCGGTTACGAGAAGGCAGTAACAGCTGTTCCTCTCCTGCTAGACAAAGCCAACATCATCTATGGTGTGGGAGCAACCGACGCCGGCAATACTATATCCTACCTTCAGATGGTCCTGGATGATGAATTTATCGCCGGTTTACGGCGGATGATGGAAGGAATCGTTATCCATAATCTTGATGAGGAAGTCGCTTTGATCAAGGCCAACACGCCACGAGGTAATTTCCTGAAAAGCAAACATACGCGTTATCATTTCCAGGAACATTGGCAACCGGCCATCCTTAACCGTGATAATTACGAGACGTGGCGGACGAAAGGCGAGAGTATTGAACAGATTTGCCGTCAGAAGGCTACCCAAATTCTAGAAAGTCACACCCCACCGCCTCTTACAGCTTCTGTCGAAGCCGAACTGGAGCGGATTGTGAGACGTTATATCCCTGACTTTCATTTTGGTTCGTAACAAGGAGATCGATATGACAGAAGATGAAATTCTCGCCAGGTTAGCCAAATCAGTCGAAGATGGTGAACCGGAAGATGC
>Ga0307378_10012172_pt1 | contig 11014 bp, 13 predicted proteins | sample UN1MG_FD_202238 | JGI IMG/M metagenome (GOLD analysis project Ga0307378, IMG submission 202238) | Soil microbial communities from Risofladan, Vaasa, Finland - UN-1 | ecosystem: Environmental > Terrestrial > Soil > Coastal area > Acid sulfate soil | place: Finland: Risofladan, Vaasa | collected...
ATGGTCTGGCGGCGGGCTATCTCAGCATCACCCAATCTACCGGAACAACTGACTCTTATTCCTTTGGCACCAGCCTGAATAGTGCGGAAAATCGACTGTTTCATTGCCCGCCGGTAGGCAACACGCCGCTGGATCTGTTCGGCTATGGTTTTGGCTACCAGGTTGGCATCAAGCTCGGGCTGGCGAATTTCCTGAATATTCAATCGGACTTTCTTGCCAATGAGTTGCTCAAGGTGAAGCCTCAGTTCATCAACTCGCTGTCCTCCCCGTCCGATGACGATACCTGGCCGGGCAGTGTGAACGGTTACCGATACTTCTTTTGCCTGACGTTCAATCTGTACCAGGGAGATGGCGGCATCAGCATACTTGGTTTCGATGGCCTGCCGGAGCTTCAAGTCTTCGTGCAAGGACTCAGCATAATGGGCGTCAGCATACCATTTTGCCGACCAGTCCAGTATAACGCCGATTCTAAAACCGGTAGGGTGAACTTTATGTCCCAATTATCCCTCCTGCTCAGTAACAATAACCGTAATATGGCTGGAACGTTTGCGGATGCGGCCGGCTCGCCCCCGGGCGCGAGGGCGAAACCTCTTCAGCGCTCTGGCCTCATCAACAAATACTTTAACAATCTTTAAATCCGAAGGTATCATCTGAAAATTATTCTCGGCATTGGCCGCTGCCGACTTCACTGTTTTGGCGACAATCCGGCTGTTTGGCGTAGGGGCAAACTTGAGCAGGGTTAGTGCTTCATCCACTTTTTTCCCCCGCACCATATCGGCTAGCGGACGCACCTTGTCAGCTGATATTCCCGTGTCTTTCGCTATTGCCCTTACTTCCATTTTGATATCCTATCCAAACTAAGTTATCCAGAAGCTATTATTTCTTTATCTGGGTGGTTCTTTCTTTATCTGGGTGGTTCTTTCTGACCTGCCAACGTGGCCCCTGAAGGTACGTGTCAAGGCGAACTCACCTAATTTATGCCCAACCATATTTTCAGTGATAAAGATGGGCACATGCCTTCTACCGTCATGCACCCCGACGGTAAGCCCCACCATCTGAGGTAGTATGGTAGACGAGCGTGACCAGGTTTTTATTACTGCCTTCTGGCCGGAGCGGATAACCGCTTCCACTTTTTTCAGCAGTTTAGCATCAATGTATGGTCCTTTTTTAACTGACCTTGACATTTCCCACCTCTATCTACTTCTCTCTGCGTTTTATTATCAGTTTGTCTGAGGTCTTTGGCTTACGAGTTCTATAACCCAGAGCCGGTTTACCCCATGGCGTTTTAGGTCCAGGCATGCCTATTGGGCTCCTGCCCTCACCACCGCCGTGAGGATGGTCACGCGGGCTCATTGCTGAACCCCTTACCGTAGGCCGCCAGCCCATCAATCGTTTGCGACCTGCCTTACCCAGCTTTATATTTTGATGGTCAATATTGCCTATCTGCCCGATGGTGGCCAGGCAATCTCCGCGAATACGTCGCATCTCACCAGACGGTAAACGGACCAGGGCATATTCACCTTCTTTTACCATTAGTTGGGCGGCTACGCCGGCACTCCGCACCAGCTGTCCACCTCTCCCCTTCTCCATCTCAATATTATGTATCAGGCTACCGGTGGGGATTTGTTTCAGGGGTAGGGCATTTCCTGGCTTGAGTTCAGCATCACTACCCGACTTGACAGTATCCCCCACGCCGAGTTCTGCTGGCGCAAGAATATAACGTTTTTCGCCATCAGCGTAGTAAATGAGGGCAATGCGTGCCGAGCGGTTAGGGTCATATTCAATGGCTGCCACCCGGCCCGGCACACCCAGCTTATCCCGCTTGAAGTCAATCGCGCGGAGCCTTCGCTTGGCACCACCACCACGATGGCGAACCGTTATTCTCCCTTGATTGTTACGTCCACCGCGCTTCTTGAGCGGTGAGACCAGTGATTTCTCCGGCTTATCTTTGGTTATTTCTTCAAAAGAAGAACTGCTCATTCCTCGCCGGCCGGGAGATGTTGGACGATATGTCTTTAATGCCACTCAGCTTCCCCCTTCATAATGTCTAAACACCTTCAAAGATTTCTATTTTATCCCCTGGCTTGAGGGTAACAATTGCCTTTTTCCATGATTTAGTTAATACTATTTGTCTGCCTACCCTTCGCATCTTGCCAGGTACCGTTATCACATTAACCGCGTTTACCTTGACCTTGAAAGCTTTTTCCACAGCCTGCTTAACCTGGGGCTTATTAGCTCCCTCAGCTACCTCAAAAGCATACTTATTTTGAGTCTGCAGGGTGGAATTCTTCTCCGTTATTAACGGGCGGGTCAACACCTCATAAAGATGCATGTTTCACCTCTTTAGAGAGTCTCTCCCCCCATAGCTCTTCTACTCTGCGCACCGCGTTTACCGTTATCAATATTAGTTTACAGGAAAGGATGTCAAGCACATTGAGCAGATTGGCTGGCGTTGTCTTGATTCCTTTTAGGTTACGGGCCGATTTAATGAGGTTTTCCTCTGGCTCAGGGGTAACAACGAGGGCTGAGGAATCTATCCCGAGGGCGGTCAGAATCTGTACCATCTGTTTGGTTTTAGGCTCATCCAGCTTTAATTCCTCCAGGACCATTAGCTCTTTGTCGGCAGCTTTTGCGGAGAGGGTGCACCTCAGGGCTAACTGGCGCATTTTTTTCGGCATTGCCTGACTGTAGTCTCGCGGGTGAGGGCCAAAGGCAATACCGCCTCCCCGACGCAGCGGTGACCGCCGACTGCCAGCCCGGGCGGAGCCTGTGCCTTTTTGCCGAAACATTTTGGCACTGGTGCCGGCAACCTCGCTCCTGGTTTTAGTAGAGGCGGTTCCCTGGCGGGCATTTGCCTGCTGTCTTACCATTGCCTGGTGCACTACTCCTTCATTGAAAGGCACGGCGAAAACATGGTCGCTTATTTCAATGTGGTCAACCACTTCTCCGGTAAGGCTGTAGACTGGAACTTGCATTTCCTTACTTCCCCCTGCCTGTTTTCTTTATTAATAGCAAGCCGTTCCTGCTTCCAGGTACTGCTCCCTTAACCAGCAACAGATTGCGGGCAGGATCGGCTTCAAATATCTCTAGGTTGCGTGCTGTTACTTGACTGTCTCCCATGTGGCCGGCCATGCGCGTTCCCTTGAATACTCTGCCGGGAGAGGTGCCAGCACCTATGGAGCCTGGAGCACGGTGTCGGTCAGACTGCCCGTGCGTTTTTGGCCCACCAGCAAAGTGGTGGCGTTTTACCACACCGGCGAAGCCTTTGCCCTTTGATATCCCGGTAACATCAACTAGGTCACCAGCCTTAAACAGGCTGACATCAATATTTTGTCCAACCTCGGCAGTTTCATTATCATCTAACCTGAGTTCCCGCATATATTTGAACGGCTCCTCTTCTTTGGGATGGCTGCGCTTGGGGCGTTTAGCTTTGCCAAAGCCAAGCTGAACCGCATTATAGCCATCTTTGGCTATGGTTTTCACCTGTGTTATGGTGCATGGGCCAGCTTCAATAGCGGTTACTGCCTGCACTTTACCATCGTCCCGGAATATCTGGGACATTCCCACTTTTTTACCGATAATACCTTGAGTCTTATCTTTACATTCCAGATTTAGCAGTCTTTCTTTATAACTTGATATCTATTTCAACCCCTGAGGGTAAGTTCAGCTTGGTTAGAGAATCTATGGTTTTGGAAGTCGTCTCAACAATATCAATAATACGTTTATGAGTCCGAATTTCAAACTGTTCCTGAGAGTCCTTGTCTATAAATGGGGAACGGATAACGCTGAACTTCTGAATATGGGTGGGCAGAGGTACCGGTCCAACAACAACCGCCCCGGTACGTTCAACCGCCTCCACAATCTGCTGGGCAGACTGATCAACTATTTTGTGGTCGAAACCTTTTAGCTTGATGCGAATTTTCTGCTTAGCCATGTCTTTTACCCATAGTTTTTTCTATAATCTGGTCGGTCAGTTCAGCTGGCAGCTCCCGATACTGATAGAATTCCATAGAATATGTAGCCCTCCCCTGAGTTAGTGACCTGAGCCTGGTGGCGTAACCAAAGGTCTCAGCTAGTGGTATGTGGCAATGAATAATATACATTTCGCCTTCTGTATCGATTACCTCTATATGTCCCCTCTTAGCATTGAGGTCACTGATAATGTCACCAAGGAACTGTTCTGGTGAAGCCACTTCCATCTTCATAATTGGCTCCAGGAGAACAGGTTTGGCCTTTTTCATGCCGTCCTTGAGCGCCATTGAGCCTGCCATCTTAAAGGCTATCTCTGAAGAGTCAACCTCATGATAACTGCCATCGTGAAGAGTAGCTTTAATGTCAACTACAGGGTAGCTGGCCAGGATACCGGTCTCCATAGCCTCTTTGATTCCAAGCTCGACTGCAGGGACATATTGCTTGGGGATGTGTGCACCTCTTAGTCGTTCTATAAACTGAAAGCCACTGCCTCGCTTCGTGGGTTCAAGCTCGAGAAGGACATGACCGTATTGTCCATGCCCCCCGCTCTGCCGGACAAATTTGCCTTCAGCCTGCACTGGAACAGTGATGGTCTCCTTGTAGGCAACGCGGGGTTTGCCTACCTTTGCGGCTACCCCGAATTCACTTACTAGTCTGCTGACGATGACCTCCAGGTGAAGCTCACCCATACCTGAGATAACCGTTTGTCCTGTCTCCTGATTGTAAGCTACCCTGAAAGTTGGGTCCTCTTCGGTCAGCCTCTGCAGGGCTTCCCCCATCTTGTCCTGGTCAGCTCTTGTTTTCGGTTCTATGGCAATGGAGAGCACCGGCTCGGGGAAACGGATAGATTCGAGCAGCACCGGCTGCGAGGCTTCACACAGAGTATCACCGGTGAAGGTATTCTTGAGACCCAGTGTAGCGGCAATAGTTCCAGTATCTGCCTCATCTAGCTCTTCACGACGATTAGCATGCATTAATAATAGGCGACCGATGCGTTCTCGCTTACCTCTGGTTGCATTAAATACCTGTCTGCCCACCTCCACCTTGCCTGAATATACCCTGAAATAAACCAATCTGCCGACAAATGGGTCAGACACCACCTTAAAGGCCAGTGCTGAAAATGGAGCCTCATCGCTGGCAGGGCGAGTGACTTCATTCCCCAGTTTGCTATCAATGGCCCGTATTGGCGGCATGTCTAAAGGAGAGGGCAGATAGTTGACGATAGCGTCAAGTAGCGGCTGGATGCCTTTGTTCCTCAGTGCACTGCCGCAAAGGATTGGCACTCCTTTGTTAGCCAGGGTTACCCTCCTCAGGGCTTTTCTTAGTTCGGAGGCAGTAATATGGCTGCCTTCAAGGTAGGCTTCTAAAATATGATTGTCGCTTTCAGCTAACTTTTCAATAAGTGCCTGGTGAAGCTCAGCACATGTTTCTTGTTCTGAAGCTGGAATAGGTACTTCCTGCGGTTCTGAGTCAGGCTTTCCGTCAAAATGCCAGGCCTTATTCTCCACCAGGTCGATAATGCCTTCATATGCGTCGCCGCTACACAATGGAATCTGTACGGGCATGGTTACGGCTTTCAGTCGTTGCTCAATCATGGACAGGGTCCGATTAAAATTGGCCCCTATCCTGTCCATCTTGTTGATAAAGCAAATTCTGGGCACGCGGTACCGGTCAGCCTGTCGCCATACCGTCTCTGATTGAGCTTCAACGCCGGCTACTCCGTCAAAAACCACTACCCCACCATCCAGCACTCTGAGACTGCGTTCCACTTCCGCCGTAAAGTCCACATGCCCTGGCGTATCTATAATGTTAATGCGGTAGTCCCGCGAATCAGTTGCCCCCTGCCCTGTGGCGGCATCGCTAGGTTCATCTTGTCTGCGGCCGGCTTCTCCGCCATCGATTCTGGTGGCCGCCGCGGCCACTTGGTGCTCTTTTGTCCAGGAACAGGTGGTAGCTGCCGCGGTGATAGTAATACCACGGGTCCGTTCCTGTTCCATCCAGTCCATTACCGCAGTGCCGCTATCCACATCGCCAATCTTATAGGTATGTCCGGTATAATACAGTATTCTTTCGGTGACGGTAGTCTTACCGGCATCAATATGAGCAATAATGCCTATATTACGGATGTGTTCTAAGGGAAAACTTCTAGGCACGGTTCTGTCCTCTACTAATATTGGGTTTCTTGCTACAGTGCTAATAGGATAACCTCTCACCATTTATAGTGGGCAAATGCCCTGTTGGCCTCAGCCATTTTATGAGTGTCCTCACGTCTCTTGATAGCTGCTCCCTGTCCTTGGAAGGCATCAATGAGCTCAGCAGCTAGTTTCTCTTGCATGGATTTACCTTTTCTGTCTCTGGATGCTTTCAGCAGCCAGCGTATAGCCAGGAAGAGACCACGGTCGGGTCGGACTTCCACCGGAACCTGGTAGGTGGCACCACCGACACGCCGGGGCTTAACCTCAAGCATTGGAGTGGCATTTTTTATCGCCTGTTCGAAAGCAGCCACCGCGTCTTTTGACGCCTGTTTTTCCAGTAGTTGCAGAGCACCATAGGTGATTCTCTCCGCGGTTCTCTTTTTACCACGCATCATTATTTTATTAATCAACTTAGCTACAATGACACTGTGATACTTGGCGTCAGGCGGTGCTTCTCTTTTGGTAGCTTGGGCTCGTCTTGGCATTCTTAGCTCCTCTGTTTAGCTAGTCCCCTTTTTTTCTCTGGCTAATTTACTTCCGTACTTGCTACGACCTTGTTGGCGGTTGGCTACGCCGGTTGTGTCAAGCGCACCTCGGACAATATGATAACGCACGCCGGGCAAATCCTTCACACGTCCGCCGCGGATGAGGACTACAGAGTGTTCCTGTAGCTCGTGCCCTTCGCCGGGAATGTAAGCGGTTACTTCCATCTGGTTAGTCAGCCGCACTCTGGCTATTTTGCGCAATGCCGAGTTGGGCTTCTTAGGGGTAGTGGTCTTAACCTGAGTACAAACTCCCCGTTTCTGCGGCGAGCCATTTCCCTCCGTCATCTTATTCGTTAGAGCGTTGTAGGTAAAGCGCAACGCCGGCGATTTGGTCTTTTTAGAGGCCTTCTTCCGTCCTTTTCTAATAAGCTGATTTATAGTCGGCAATCGTCTTCTCCTACCCTACAATTTTAATGGATGAGCCTTGGCTCATCCATAAAGTATAGTAATAGATTGAGCTTAATATTTCAATCTATCAACTAAAGCTGAACCGTAAATACCAAATAACAAGTCTAGCACAAGTTAAGATTGATTGTCAACAAAATTTATTGGTTTGTTTTTTCAAATTTTAGGCGCCTGTGGTTTGTGCTATACTTGGGTGAAGCCAGCGTAGCTCAGGGGTAGAGCAGCGGTTTCGTAAACCGCCGGTCGTCAGTTCAATTCTGACCGCTGGCTCCACAGTTTTGAACGTGGTGGTAATGGATGGACGGCTTGCTTTTCGGAACTGCTGGCACTCCCCGTAGTACCAGGAACCAAACTACTATAGATGGCATTGAGCGCATTGCCGAGCTTGGGCTGGACTGCATGGAGCTTGAGTTTGTCCAGGGGGTGAGGATGGGGGAGGGCAGTGCTCGCCTGGTTGCTGGTGTTGCTAGCAGGGAAGGAGTAAGGCTGTCGGCTCATGCCCCGTACTTTATCAACCTTAATGCTCGTGAGCCAGAGAAGATAAGGGCTAGCCAGGACAGAATTCTGCAGGCAGCTCGCATTGCGGCGCTTTGTGGTGCGGAAAGCGTAACTTTCCATGCTGCTTTTTATCTCGGCGACCCGCCGGGAAAAACCTATAACACGGTGAAGAAATACCTTGGGGAAATACTCAACCAGCTTGGGCAGGAAAACATTCGGGTGCGGCTCAGTCCTGAGGTTACCGGTAAAGCCAGCCAGTTCGGGACAATAGACGAGTTGTTGAACCTCAGCGCTGAGCTTGAGGGGGTTGCCCCCTGCATTGACTTCGCTCACTGGCATGCCCGCACCGGGAAGTTCAATTCCTACCCGGAGTTTACTTCAATTCTACGCCAGGTTGAAGAACGATTGGGTAGAGCGGCGCTGGATGATATGCATATCCACGTTTCCGGCGTCAAGTATGGTGGAAAAGGGGAAATAAGTCACCTGAACCTGGGAGAATCAGATTTACGCTATGTTGAGCTTCTCAGTGCGCTTAAGGATTACAGCGTTAAGGGTATAGTTATCTGTGAAAGTCCCAATCTGGAGGAGGATGCTTTGCTTCTACAGACGACTTATAATAGTCTCTAAAACGGGACTGGTGCCAGAGCAAAAGGGTAGTTGACCAGTAATCTCATAAAATTTGCATTTTTAGCTATTTACTGATATTTTTGATATAATATAGATACAAGATATAATTATAGATACAAAAGTAATAGCTGATATTTGGGGTGAAGAGTGAGACCTAATTGGAAGCGTAGCAGTTTAATATATATAGCTATCCTGCTTGCCGCCATTGCCCTTTTCTCTTATCTTATTCCTTCGGCTAATAAACCTGAGGAAGTCCCCTTAAGTGAAGTGGTGGCTATGTCGAAGGGTAAGGGGATAGCGGAGATTAAGGTGGAAGGTGATATGCTGCTCGTTACCACGCTTGACGGCACGGAGTTAAGAGCCTTTAAAGAAAGTAACGCCAGCATATACGAGATAGAAGGGCTTGACCTTGAAGGGGTGGTAGTTGACATAAAGGGGTCATCAGGGATTAACTGGGGAGCACTGCTGATTAACTTCCTGCCTCTTATAATCTTTGGTGCCTTGCTGTTTTTCCTTTTTCGCCAGGCACGGGGGGCTAATAGCCAGGCGATGAGTTTTGGTCGCAGCCGTGCCAGGCTGTTCCCGGCCAATCGGCCTACGGTCACCTTTGATGATGTTGCTGGAGTTGAGGAAGCCAAGCAGGAGCTGCGAGAGGTAGTTGATTTCCTCAAGTCGCGTGAGAAGTTCCAGAGTCTCGGGGCACGTATTCCCAGAGGCGTGTTGCTCATCGGCCCGCCGGGCACGGGTAAAACGCTGATGGCTCGGGCAATAGCTGGTGAGGCTGATGTGCCTTTCTTTTCCATCAGCGGCAGTGAATTTGTTGAGATGTTTGTCGGCGTTGGTGCTTCCCGGGTGCGTGACCTCTTTGACCAGGCTAAACGCAACGCACCGTGCATTGTCTTCATTGATGAGATTGACGCGGTGGGGCGTCACCGTGGCGCCGGACTGGGTGGCAGCCATGATGAGCGGGAGCAGACACTTAATCAGATCCTGGTGGAGATGGATGGTTTTGATACCAATACCAGTGTGATTGTTCTGGCGGCTACTAACCGGCCTGATATACTTGACCCGGCCCTGCTTCGCCCCGGTCGCTTTGACCGGCGAGTAATGCTGGACCGGCCGGATATTAACGGCAGGATAGCCATTCTTAAAGTTCATGCCGAAGGTAAGCCGCTGGATGAGTCGGTTGAGCTGGAGGTGCTGGCTAAAGGTACGGTCGGTTTTAGCGGCGCTGACCTGGCTAATCTGGTCAACGAGGCAGCCATTCTGGCGGCTAGGCGTGACAAGAGCATGATTAGCATGCTGGAGTTTGAGGAGTCCGTGGACCGGGTAATTGCCGGACCGGAGAGAAAGAGTCGGAAGATAAGCCCTAAGGAAAAGGAGATTACGGCTTATCATGAGGCTGGACACGCTCTTGTTGCCAGGATACTGCCCAATGCCGACCCGGTATACAAAATATCCATAGTGGCGCGGGGCATGTCTCTTGGTCATACTCGCCAGTTGCCCACTGAGGATAGGTATCTCATGACACGTGCTCAGATTCAAGATAAAATAGCTACTTACCTGGGCGGGCGTACTGCTGAGGAACTAATCTTCAATGAGATTACAACTGGTGCTGCCGAGGATATTGAACAGGCAACCAAGCTGGCTAGGGCAATGGTTACCAGCCTTGGAATGAGCGACAGGCTGGGGCCGCGAACCTTTGGGGACAAGCAGGAAATGGTCTTCCTCGGCCGCGAAATCTCCGAGCAAAAGGACTATAGTGACGAAACAGCCAAGCACATTGATGAGGAAGTTAACAGTATTATTCAGCAGGCCCACAAAACTGCCGGAAAGATATTGACTGAGAATAAGTCAAATTTAAAACTTCTTGCTGAGAAACTGATTGCTCAGGAAACACTGGAGGGCGAAGAGCTGGAAGCAGTTTTCAGCAAGGCTGCTCCTAAAGCTGCCAGGAAGGCTTCAACTACTCCTGCGCCGGTGCCGGTTAGACCTGTGGCTGAAGTCCAACCCGAAGCCGAGCCCAAGAAGGCTCCGGTTATGCCCCGCCTGGTGCCGAAACAAACCCCGGCTCCGTCCGATTAGGCAGACGGTAGCCGACTTAATGGCTAAAGACTCCATCAAAATTCCCTGCCAAATAGAACGTAGTGATGATTGCAGAGAGGTCGGCATGGTTGGGATTACCGAAAAGCCTATTTCCCCTGAAAGTGTGGTTAGCGAAGTCAAAACTGACGGCAGTGGTTGCGTGGTTACCTATGTTGGTGTAATTCGTGGGCACTCCCGGGGTAAGCCGGTTATCTCGGTAGAATATGAAGATGTTGAAGGTAGGGCGGAGGATAGGTTACTGGAGATAGCCGGTGAGATGAAGCAGAAGTGGCAGCTTGAGAATGTAGCCATATATCACCGGACAGGTAAGCTAGAGGTGGGAGATATTAATCTGGTGGTAGCTGTAGCTTCGGCTCACCGCAGGGAAGGATTTGCTGCCTGCCAGTATGCTATTGACCAGTTTAAGCAGAAACTGCCGACGCGGAAAAAGGAGACCTATCGGGATGGTGGTGTTTGGGTTGAGGAGCAATGATAATTGCCAGCCTACTTTTTTCGATTTATGACGTAATCGGCCAATGCGGTTAGCGCCTGGCGGCTGATATTTTCTGGCAGTAGCTTGAGACAGTGGCAGGCTTTGTCGCGATACTCTGAGGCAATCCCGTAGCAATCTTGGGCGATTGATGAACTGCGCACCATTTCTATCGCCAGTTTCAGGTTTTTCTCCTT
>Ga0307378_10012173_pt1 | contig 11013 bp, 8 predicted proteins | sample UN1MG_FD_202238 | JGI IMG/M metagenome (GOLD analysis project Ga0307378, IMG submission 202238) | Soil microbial communities from Risofladan, Vaasa, Finland - UN-1 | ecosystem: Environmental > Terrestrial > Soil > Coastal area > Acid sulfate soil | place: Finland: Risofladan, Vaasa | collected...
GTGAAGCTGTCGGGCTGGTTGCTAAAGAAATGTTAGGCAAAACACCGGGCTCGATCAGCGCCATCAGGCCTCTGAAGGACGGTGTGATCAGCGACTTCGAAATTACCGAAGCGATGTTGGGCTATTTCATCCGGAAAGTCCACGGTCGGGGCGGGCTTGTCAGGCCGCGAGTAGTCATCGCCGTGCCGAGCGGAATTACCGCCGTCGAACGCAGGGCGGTAATCGACAGTGCCGAACGGGCCGGCGCTCGCAGGGTATATTTGGTCGATGAACCTATGGCTGCTGGAATCGGTGCCGGACTGCCCATCACGGACCCTACCGCCTCGATGATTGTCGATATCGGCGGAGGGACTACCGAGGTGGCCATCATGAGCCTGGCCGACATTGCCACTTCCGAGTCGATCCGCATCGGGGGTGACGATATGGATGAAGCGGTAATTAATCATCTCAAGAAGACTTATAACCTGCTCATAGGCGAGGCGAGAGCTGAGAAAGTCAAGATACAGATCGGCTCTGCCGCCCCGCTGGAAGAGGAATTAACGATGGAAATAGCAGGTAGAGATACCATCTCCGGCCTGCCGAGAAAAATTGTCATAACGAGTGAGGAAATCCGTGAAGCCCTTCGCGATCCCATCGCCTCGATTATTGACACAGTTACGGCAACACTGGAAAAGGCCGAGCCGGAATTGGCTGCGGACTTAATCGACAACGGCATACATATCTGTGGCGGCGGGTCACTGCTGCGGGGAATGGACACAGTTCTGGCCAATGCGACCGGCCTGAAGGTCCAAATCGTCGATGACCCGCTGAGCAGTGTCGCTCGGGGAACCAGCGTCTATCTGGAAAACCTGGAGTTGTGGAAGGATACAATGGACCATAACGAATACGGGTGGGAATGATTCGTTGTGGGCGGTGCCTGATACGGATTTCGTAAAAAACTGACAGCATAGGATTATGGCAAGGAAGCAAACAAAAGTATCCAGACGGATGTTATTTACCTGGTTTATGCTGACCGGGTTCATTTTTCTTTTTGCTCCGCAGAATCTGACGAGTAAATTCCAGCTTGCTTTCGTTCACGTTTTTCGCTGGCCTTTAACTATCGGAGGTAACCTGGTAATGACGGCACAGACACAACAACCGCTTACAGGTGTTGTCGGCCGGAGCGAAACCCAGTATCTCAATTATATTGCCAACCTCGAAGAAACGCTGGCCCAGGAACGTAAGAAGTTCAAAAAGCTGTCCGAACTATATAATACGTATAATACGTATGTCTGGGAAGGCACGGATTTTGCGTTAGCTGACGTCATCACAAAGGCTGTCGAGGGATCTCGCACCGAGCTGACGATTGCCTGCCGCAAAACCACCGGCCTGGCCAAAGGCCAGTTCGTCCTGGGCGACGAAAGTATTATCGGGACGATATCCGATGTCTTTCCGCAAATATCCAAGGCCACAGTCAAGCTGGTCACTGATCCTACGTCGATAATACCTGTAAAGATAGCGGAATTTAAGAACATAATGAAAGGCAGCGGCAATAACTCGGCGAAGATCGAGATGGTCAAGAACAAGATAGAGGTTGGCCAGAACGTTTTCGCACTCAAAAATCCCGGATTCCTGGATGCTCCGATGATTGTTGGAAAAGTTTCCGAATGCAACAGGAACCAGAAGAATCCTTCGATTTGGGACATAACAGTCGTGCCGGCTTGTAATATAGAACAACTCGAAGACGTAGCCGTGATCATAATGAATACGCAAAAGTAACCGCGTTCGGACCCACTGAGGACATGAAATGCGATGGTTTCGGTTTGCATTGCTAATTCTTGCTGTGACTGTTCTGCAAAAGGGTTTGTTGGCGCGTTGGAGCAGCAAACCTGATTTACTGGTTATCCTTTTAGTGTTCTTTGCGATTTACTACAATACCTCGGATGCGATAATCAGCTCTTTCACAATCGGTTTTGCCGCCGATCTCGTCGGTTCGCCAATGGCGATGGGCCCGCAAATGATTAGTTTCGGCCTGTTCGGCACGCTGCTGGCATACCTGCATCGTGTGATCGCGATCAAAAGGATGCCCTATCAGGCACTTGCGATCTTTGTCACCTCGGTTCTGGCCGGCGCCATGACTCATTTGCTGGCATATATCACAAAGGGCGAGCCGGTTGCGGCAAATATCTACACCGTTGTTTTCGTAACATCTTTATACTCAAGCATTGTGGGGCCGTTTTTATTCCTGCCTTCAGCCTGGTGGATGCGAATAAAAATTAATCGATTCGGTCGACATTAATAACGGTGTGCTGCAAATAGCATGAGTGAACCGCCGATAGGCATGAACCGTAAGAATAACGACTGAGAACTAATGGCCGAATATGTACAACAGGCGAGTCAAGATATTTGTGATCTTCAGTTTGCTGCTTCTGGCGGTTTATTTGCTCCGCCTGGCACAGATGCAGTTGCTGACCGCCTCCTCCGTCCAGCATGAAATCGCAGAATTAAAGCAGCAAAGGGGCCAATCCAGACAGCTTCAAACCATCAGGGGCAGAATCCTCGACCGCCACGGCAAGGTATTAGCCATAGATGAACCACGGTTCTGGATACATGTCAATTATGATCTCAGTTCTTTCCTGGATGAACGTGTACGCAAGGCCATCCTCGCCGAGGCTGCTGCCAGACGCGATTCGGATGTCGCCGTGCCCAAAGTCGACGAGGAAATCCGCGAAAAGCTTGAGGATTTGCAGCTCATAATCGAGAAGTGCGCCCAATTCAAGGCGGTGGAGCCGTCGGTGATATGGGACGAAATTCAAAAAATCAACGACTATGTCTGGGACCGGCGAATGTTTCAGGCCTGGCGAAAAAACTTCCCGAAATCCGAAGTCTTTGAAAATTATGAAAGCATAATCAGCATCCCGATTTCTGAAGCAATCGCTGATTTTAAAGTAAAGCAGCCCGACCCGAATGTAAGAGACGAGCTTGCGAGCAAAATTGACATCCTGGAAATGCATGAGGACTGGCCGCTGCTGGAGTTGAAAACCGACGATGATGTTTTCGCCGCCCAGTTGGAATTCATGGACACCGAAGGACTTCAGATTTTGCCGAAGGGCCACCGGTTCTATCCCTACGGTTCCGTTGCCGCCCAGACAATCGGCTGGGTCGGCCCGGCGACACAACAACAGGATAAGGAGCTTTTCGCGGACGACAGGTTGCTGGGCTATCAGGAAGGAGAGGTTTGCGGGCGGGAAGATGGAGTCGAGTATGTCTGCGAGACCGTCCTTCGAGGCAGACGAGGTGAGCTGAGTCACGATATTGACGGCCAGCTTACGAGCCGGATCCCTCAAGACTTCGGCAAGGATGTAACGCTGACGCTGGATATCGAACTGCAGCAAAGAATTGAAAACTACCTGACTAACTACCCGCACGACCCTAATTGCGGACCTGGGATGTCGGCCGTTGTCATTGAGGTCGGGACCGGTGATATACTCGCTCTGGTTTCACTGCCGCTTTATGATTTGAACCGCGCCCGGTACGACTATGGTGATTTGGTTGCCGATACCAATAAGCCGCTTATCAATCGGGCTATCAATAAGCGGTATCCACCCGGCTCGGTCATCAAGCCGCTGATTCTCGTCGCCGGGTTCGAAACCGGCCAGATAACCCCGGAAGAAATTATCGGTTGCCCGCCTGAGGCGGCCCCGCCTGAATGGCCGAACTGCTGGATATTCAGGCAAAACCGGGGAGTGGGCCATGACAATCAGTGGGAAAATACGGCGAGAAATGCCATCAAGGGCAGTTGCAATATCTATTTTTCACACCTCGCCGACAGAATCGAGCCTCTGGCTTTGCAGCAGTGGCTCTTTAAATTCGGTTACGGGCAGGATGCACTATTTCTGCCGGCTGATATTACTTCGGCGACACTTACCGGTCCGGCCAGAAATTTCGATCAGTTGTCCGGAACAATCTCAAGCACTGTCCCGGGAGGCAAAATCCTGAGCTTTGAAGATGTAGCACCGCTTAGACAGAGCGACAGAAGATGGTTCGGCATCGGCCAGGGCAATCTGCGTGTCACGCCTCTGCAGGTCGCAAATGCAATGGCCGCCCTCGCACGGGGCGGAATCTTCAAGCGGCCGAGGTTAATAAAGGAGTCTCAAAATTCCGAGGGCACGGATCTCGGCGTCTCGCTCGGAACTTTGGCCGTCATATATGACGGTATGAATGCCGTTGTCAACGAGGCCGGCGGAACAGCTCACACTCAATTCGAACCATTCCTGGCGACCCTCGCCGCCGAGGATGTGACAGCTTACGGCAAAACCGGCTCGACGGAAAGGCCCCCGCACGCCTGGTTCGGCGGCTTTGCCCAGGACAGCGCGGCACAAAAAATCGCAATAGCCATCGTCGTCGAAGGCGGACAGCACGGATCGAGCGACGCCGCTCCCCTGGCCCTTGAAATAATCCAGTTCTGCATCGAAGCCGGGTACATCGGCAAATCCATCCTGACTGCGGAATAGACTAATCCGCCCGTGACTCAAAATTCTCATAAAATGTTCTGGTAAATCCCCACCGACGGCCTATTATATACTCTATGTGAGTTGTGGAGTTGTGCTGTCCGAATAATCAGAATTGAAGGGAGAATTCAGATGTACTGTTCAAAATGCGGTCAAGAAAATCCGGATGATTCACAAGTGTGTCGCTCCTGTGGCGCTGTATTAATCTCACCTCCGATACAGGCGCCAAGTCTGAGCATTAAAAGCAGTGGCATGGCCATTGCTGCACTGATTCTTGGTATCCTGAGTATTTTTACCTGTGGCCTTACAGCAATACCGGCAATAATCCTTGGGATTGTAAGCTTGGTAAGAATTGAAAAAAGTGGTGGCAGCTTAACCGGTAGAGGCTTTGCAATTGCGGGAATCGTCGTTCCATCTGTTGCGTTGCCTGTAATAGCACTGCTGATGGGAATTATGATGCCGGCTTTGGCCAGGACAAGACAATTAGCGTTCCGAATGGTTTGCGGGACGAATCTGGCCGGTATCGGCAAGGCGATGCAAATCTATGCGAATGACTATGACGGTGTATTCCCGCGTTCGGGGGGGAAAGATTGTATCTGGAGGGGGCGAATAGCAAACTGGCGGGCCGAGAATCGATTCGCTGCATACGAACTGAAACCCGATGGCACCGGCGGCAGTGGCAATATCTCTTCCAGCTTTTATCTTCTGGTCAAGTATGTCGAGGTGACGCCTAAGTCGTTTATCTGCAAGGGCGATGTAGGTGTCACAGAGTTTAATCCGGCCGACGATGGTTGCAGCGATAAAGACCTGATCAATCTCTGGGATTTCGGCATGGCCCCGGGCACGCATTGCAGCTACTCTTATCATATGCCATTTGCCCATTACGCTCTAACGACATCGAGCGAACCCGGCTTGGCGGTGGCTGCCGACAGGAATCCGTGGCAGGATTCTCCCTCTGCAGCAGCCAAGCAGTACCCCGGCACTTATCATCCTGACGGCGGCAGAAAAGCAGAAAGAGCCGGCAATACCATTGCTCACCAGGGAGAAGGACAGACCGTGCTGTTCGTGGACAGCCACGTGGGCTTTGAAAAACGCTCCTTCTGTGGCATCAACGATGATAACATCTACACCTTCTGGGACGGCGGAGATATTAGAATGGGTCAACCGCCGATAACTGGAGTAAGTATGCCGCAGGCCAGATTGGATTCATTACTGGTCCACGATTGACCATAGTCGGGTCGAAGGAGTCTGTTTATAATAGATTTCTCCGCTACGCGTCCCTAAGGGACGCTCCGGTCGAAATGACGTGGTTTTAGTCCAACAAAACCATTGAAAATTGACCATTTACTAATCATAATTGACACGAAATGGACGAACAAGAAGAAAAACAAGTCGAGAGCTGCTACGAACAGAGATTGTTGGATGATACTGTTAAACCAAAGATTAGCAAACTGGCGATTCTCTCTCTGGTGTTGGGGATTTTCAGTCTGTTTTTCTTTGTACTGGCCGGGATACCGGCGATAGTAATCGGGATTTTGAGTACTCTCAGAATCCGGCGCAGCGCCGGCACATTGACGGGCAAGTATATCGCGCTGGCGGGTATGAATATCTCGATTGTTTTTATGAGTATTTTCTATCTGTTTTGGAGCATTGATGCACCGCCGATACCCAATGACTACACAGTTGCGGACCTGCGCTCGGCACCGGCAGAATGTGCCGAGAGCTTTGAAATTCTCAAGACATTGTTGGGAGAGGAGACTGATTCTTCTGGTGTCTCTGCTATTGAGATAACAAAAAGTGACAGTAGCATGATTGCTGAAGTAAGTGCGATTATAAAAACGGGAACTACATCAGAAATCTCCAAGGCGCTCAACTACTGTGCGGAAGAAATAAAACAGATATGGTCGGATAACAAAACAGCCAGAGACATAATCGGCCGGCTCAATGAATTTCCTGAGATAGCCGACCTGACGAGTCCGAGCATCGATTTCAAGATTTTGCAACTACAGGATCTATCACAGTTGGCCTATCTTTATGAAGTCTACTCACATTTGCAGACCGAACAAGACGATATTCACGCCGTCACTGTGCAGTTGATCGAACTGGATTCTGTATTCAGGAAACTCAGCCTGAACGCCCGGCCATTGTTCAGTAAATTAGTCTATTATTTCTGTATGACTGCCGACATGGTAACTGCGAACTCGATTGCAAACAATGCACGTGCTTCGCAGGAGTCTGTTGAAATGTTAGCAGGGCACTTCACACCCTTGACGAAGGAGCAACTGTCGCTGCGAAATAGCGTACTGTTTGAATATCTCATTAACAGGAATATAGGTCAAAGTAAGGTTGGGAAGATTCCACTGCTCAAAAGAAATTCCACGCTAAGGTTATACAGGAACGTCTGCGATGGCTGGATTAACACTATGGAAGGTGTCGAGGATTCCAATATTGTGAGATTCCCGGTCTGGCCGTCTATCTATCAATGCATGGAGCCGGTTTCATTCCAGGCCCGCAAGCCGCTGCCTTTACTCTATATCTGTTATAATCCTGTCGGCTCACTTCTTTTACGAACGAGGTTTTTTTCGTATGAAAGCCTTTTAAAACGAAAGACTGAAATAAAGATACAGGATGACCTTCTGCAAATTGTGCTGAATAAGAGACTCGGCAAAGAAGTCAGCTTGAAGGCCAGTGCTTATAGTGATGAATATATCGTAGATGTTGAGAACGGGAGGATTTTCAGTCTCGGGCCCGACGGCAAGGCAGACACGAGGGATGATATTATTCTGCGGATCAATCCTGATGTTTTAGGCTGGCGGAATTGAAGCCGGTCTGCGATAAGGTCACTGGGGGCACTCGATACTGATAGGGGTGTCAAGCTTGCTTCGCTCATGTTGGAGGATGTTGAAGAACCTTTTTTAAATAGATTTCTCCGCTTTGCGTCCCTAAGGGACGCCCGGTCGAAATGACGTGGTTTTAGTCCGGTTTGACTCCGAGATAGGTGAGCGTTTTTTCGATTATTATTTTTGCCACCGGCGAGGCAACGACTCCGCCGGTATGGCCTTTGCCAAGCGACCGATTCGGCTTGTGTACCGATACAAGCACCACAATAGCAGGGTCATCCGCCGGCGCGCCGGATATAAAGGAAGCGACATAATCACTGTCCGAATAACCTCTTGCGTCGCTTCTTGCGATATTGGCTGTTCCGGTTTTTCCGAACACCTGCCATTTTTCAAGCTGTGCTCTCTTGCCCGTTCCCTCATTCACTACGCCGGCCATGGCTTCGCGTACCACCCATTCGGCAACATCAGGTTTGATAATATAGCCGACCGGCGGTGGTGGTCGTTTCAATTCGGTAATTTTTCCATCATTATCGACAACCGCTCTGACCATGAATGGCCGAACGAGCCGGCCGCCGTTTGCAAGTATGCAGAAAGCTCGGATTAATTGCATACCGGTTACGCAAATTTCCTGGCCGTAGGGTATGCGGGTGATGCTGAAGCCGTCCCATGTATGTGGCGGCCGCAGGAGCCCTTCGATCTCGCCGGGCAGCTCAATTCCGGTTTTTCTGCCGAAGCCGAATAGCCTGAGCCCATCGTAAAGTCTGTCTTTGCCGAGCCGTTGTCCGATTTTGGCCATGCCGATATTGCTGGAGTTGATCAGAATCTCCTTTACGGTCAAATCGCCGAAGCCCCTGCGGTATTCGCCGATCCGCCCGAATCCTTCGCCGTTGTATCTGCCGCTGTAGCTGCCGTTTTCGCAGAATATCTTCTCTGTTCTGTTCACGACGCCGGCATCAAGCGCAATCGCTACTGCAATTGGCTTTAGGATACTGCCGGGTTCGTACCAATCGGTGATAGCCCGGCTGCGGAAATTATTCGGGTCGGTCGTTCTGTCGGCGGGATCAAAATCCGGCAGCGAGACCATCGCCAAAATCGCGCCGGACCTCGGTTCGGCCACAATCGCAACAGCCGACTCCGCCTCATATTCCAGGTACTGCTTGATGAGCTGGTCTCGCGTGAATTGCTGGATAGTAGCATCAATAGTCAGGATAATCCCCACACCGTTTGTTAAGACGCCATCCTGTTGTTTTGCCCGAATGGGCCGGCGATAGGCGTCCGCAAGGAATATATTTCGTGCCGAAGAACCTCTGAGCTCTTTGTCGTATTTCAACTCAACGCCTTCCAAACCCTTGTTGTCAAGACGGCTCGTAAAGCCGACAAGGTTTGACGCGAGACGTCCCATCGGATAATGTCTCTGCCATTCGGACTGAATGCCGATACCGTAGATCTTCCTCGCGGCGTTGCATTGACTGGCGTCAGCGTTAGTTATGATTCTTACAAAGCCGGGATTATTACTTTCCAATATTTGCTGGCAAATTATATGTGCGCCTATATCAACAATGGGGGCAAGTTCCGAGGATGTGGTCTTTGCATCTTTAATCACTCTCGGTTCTGCAAAAATGGTTTGGACTTTGTTGCTTGCGGCAAGGACTCTGCCCCGACAATCCAGTATTACACCGCGCTGAGGCTGCAGATTCATGAAAGACTGCTGCTGTGTGATGCAGGCATCGAGATATTGTTGAGTCTTGAAATACTGGAGGTAGAAACACCGGCCGGCAAGTGCCAGAAATAAAGCTATTAGAAACAAACAGAAAAAAATGGTTATTCGAACGTTTTTCATTTCTTATTCGTCGGTATTCGATTCGTCAATTCGCTGTGAAATTGCGGCGGGATTGATCAGACTTTCCAGCAATAACTGTTTGGTGCCGAGCTCCTGTTTCAATTGGCTCTGCTCGACGTTGCATGCACAAAGCTCATAGAAGACGCTATTGTGGGCACTCCGCAGATAAACAGCAAAAATCAGAACAGCCGTAAAACAAAAAACAACAAAAACAAAACGAAACTGGGACATTGTAAAAGTATATCGCTATTCGTTCAGGAATCGATTCATTATATCCGACGCCCGTTCTAATTTATGGTTTACTGTTACCTTATCGAGCCGGTACTATCAGAAGCATCCCGACAACAAGACTATCCTCATTCTTTAAGATATTAGCATTTAGTTTGCTAATCTCTTCGTATCGACTGCCGTCTCCAAGCTGTTTCTCGGCAATACGCCATAAATTGTCGCCGTCACGCACAACGTATTGTTTGCCCTGTGGTTCTTTATCGGTATCAGTCGATAATCGCCTCCTGCCGATGGATTTCACTTTCTCTAATATTGAACTTGTGAAGGAAGTGCTGCTATTTTTGTCCGGATCCGAAGCGACCATCGGCGGTATAATAAGCTTTTGCCCGACATAGATTTCATCAATGGCTTTCAGCAGTTGGCGGTTGGCCTCGAATATCTTCGTGACGTTTGCCCTCTTATTGCCTAGTTCAGACCCATAGAACTTCTTGGCGATCTCGGCGAGAGTATCTCCCTCGCTGACAGTGTAGATTTTTGACAGATTCGGCTTCGCAGGCTCGGGTTCCCTGGCCACAGTTTTTTCTTCAGGAATCTCTACCGGCCGAGCCGGCTCTACCGGTTCGGGTGCGGTTGGCTCGATTTCGTCGGGAGTTTCAATGACGGAAGTATCTTTTGCAACAGTAATGTCGCTTGGCAATGGCATTTTAAAGCGAATGTTTTCCTTTTCCTCTATAGGAGCACGGACTTCTTCAATTGGTCCTTCCTTAGCCTGTCCTGTCCAGTTAAAGACTTCCTGAGCTTTGCGTTCCTTGCCCCCAATACCCAGCGAATCCGGAGAACTGACCATGTTTGTAGTCAACTCGCTGCTGTTGGAGCGAAAACGAGGCAGACCGTTAATTGCAAAGGCAATTATAAATATGAATACTAAACCTAACAGCAATCCAATCTTCGCATCTGAAGTCATAATGAAACTCCATTTTCTTGTGAGAATAGCACGACGATGTTATTTTTTTTGTGCGATCCTCAGTTTTGCACTTCTTGCCCGCCGATTTTCTTTGATTTCTTCTCGCGTCGGTACAATCGGCTTTTTCGTGATTATCCTGTAAATATCTGACTTTCCATTTTGCCTGAAATCGTTTTTGACCAATCTATCTTCCAGGCTGTGAAAGCTGATAACTGCTATATAACCATTTATGTTCAGCAGACCCGGTGCCGAAGCGAGCAGCTTCTTCAAATTCTCCAACTCGTCGTTGACTGCAATTCTCAACGCCTGAAAGGTTCTGGTTGCCGGATGTATTCTGCTTCTTCGGCCTCGCTTTATTTTGCCAAATGCCCTGCAGACTATCTGTGCAAGTTGGCCTGTTGTATTTATCGGCTCAATTTCACGTTGACGGACAATAAAACGCGCGATCCGTCGCGAGGCCCTGTCCTGACCGAAGTTGTAAATCAAATCAGCCAGCGATTTTTCATCCGATTTATTAACTATATCGGCTGCGGTGCGTTTTAATCTTTTGTCAATTCTCATATCAAGAGGCATATTTGTCTGGAAACTCAGGCCAAATTCGGCATCGGCCAACTGTACCGAGCTGATACCCAAATCTGCCAGTATGAAGTC
>Ga0307378_10012174_pt1 | contig 11013 bp, 6 predicted proteins | sample UN1MG_FD_202238 | JGI IMG/M metagenome (GOLD analysis project Ga0307378, IMG submission 202238) | Soil microbial communities from Risofladan, Vaasa, Finland - UN-1 | ecosystem: Environmental > Terrestrial > Soil > Coastal area > Acid sulfate soil | place: Finland: Risofladan, Vaasa | collected...
TGAGCTATCCGGCATGGCAGAAAGTTTACAACGTAGGTTTCAGAATAGTGTTTGAAGCCGACAACCAGGCTCAACAGTTCGTCAGCAAAAAGTGAGCAAGCTCCAGGCCCCAAAACAGGACAGCCCGCAAGAATCACTAACCATCGAGGGCTGTTCGACAGAAGAGAGTAAGTGCCTGAAGAACACGTTCTCGTTTCTCGGCGATTTGAAGGAAAGGTGTCCGGGAAAGCTCGACCTGGACCCAGGGCAGCTCGGATGAATGCGAACGGATAATATAGCCGCCTTTGAACGGATGATTGACCGAAATTTCACTATCGAATGATGTTTCCAAGCTGTGCAACATCTTTTCAAACCACTCCTGTGGGCATGTCCCATGTGCATTACTCAAACAGATGTTTGGCCGCTCACAACCTGAATCTGTCGCAGAAGGTGGGCCGACGGCGGCCATAGTGTGACAATCGACACCGATTTTGGCATCGGCCGCAGATTCTGAAAGCCGCTGATGATAAGGGCGGTAGTAACGCTCCAGAAGAATCTCGACCACATCTTCGGAGACGGGCTGACGATATACTCGAGAGTTGTAGCAGGTATGGGTCTTGACGATACCGTCCCGACCTCTATCATCTTCGGCCCGATTCATATCCACTATTGCCCGGGCAACATCCGTTGTGATATGTGCTGCCACCTCGGATTTCAGGTCGTAAATCTCCGCTGCCCCCTCGTCGCTGTCGGCAAGTATCTGCTCCGGCGTCAGCGCACAGTAATCTCGTGCTTCCTGAGGCACAGTCAGACCGGCATGAGGAACCGAAATAATTAGTGGCAGTTTCATTTGGTCGGACCTCCGGCCTCTCCGTCACGCCGGGGATCCGCAACGCCGATAAATTTATTGCCCTCGTGCATCACTAATTGGACGCAGCCGAGGTAAAACGAATAGGGCCCTCTTACGTCGATACTAAATCCATGCCTTTCCAGCGCAGTCGGAATGTCACTGCGCATCCGGGATGCTTCCAATGATACCGTGCCGTCAGTAGAACAATGCAGGCGCGGCGCGTCCACGGATTCGAACGGTAACTGCTTGGCAAGCCGAAGGAAGACCTGTGCGATAGATGAAACGATTCGCTGACTCCCCGGAGAGCCAATCGCCATCCAGGGTTTTCGGTCTTTGAAGATAATTGTCGGCGCGACACTGGCCCAGGGTACGGCATTCGGTCGCAAATAGTACGGATGTTTCATGTCCTGGTCTTCAAACGCCAGCATATAGTTATTGTATAAAAAGCCGAGTTCGGGCGTAGCAACACACGATCCGTACACGCGCTCAATAGACTGTGTTAAAGCTACCACGTTTCCAAACCTGTCCATAACAGATAAATGTGTAGTATCCCCGCCTGTCTTTATGTTTCTCATCGACCAACGGGCGATATCTCTGGCATAGTCCGTACTCAGCATTCGTTTCTGCGGGACCTGTGCGTAGGAGTTTGGATCGAAAGGCCTGTCTTTGCGGTCGCGATTGGCCTGTCGTATGGCCTGGGCAAGCGTCAGTGCTCCTTCAGGCGTGTCCACATTTCGATACTTCTTTGGAATATGACTTATAATATTAAGCAGTTCTACCAGTGTTCTGCCTGCCCCCGGGGGAGGAAATGTTACAATCCTGAAATCTCCAAACCGACTGGAAACAGGTTTTCTTTCGATAGGCCACGGTATTTGGGCCAGGTCCTCTTTTGTAATAAGCCCTTTGTTCCGCGTCATATCTTCATAAATCACCCGTCCGATTTGCCCATGATAGAAATCAGTAACTCTCCTGCGCCCGAGTCTTCTCAGCGTAGCGGCCAGCGCAGGCTGGGAGAATTGTTCTCCGACCTTAAAGGTTTTCTTGCCATCCTTCAAAAATAGCTGTGCTGCCGGCCCTTGCCGCAATTGCTTTCTTACTCTTCGAGTCAGCTTACGTTGGAGTTTGCTGATACGATACCCATGTTCAGCAAGTTGAATGGCAGGTCGCAGGATTTCACCAAACGTGATAGTTCCGAAGTGTTCCAGCGCATAGGCCAGAACCGCCGGAGTACTGGGTACTGTTGTAGCTTGGAATCCTCGAAGACGCTGCTCCATGCTCATGTCCTGCACCGAAGTTCGGTTCGGAGCCCGGGAAGACCCGTCCAATGCAAGCGTTCGGTGTGAACGGGCCAGGTGGATTAACATCATTGTTTGACCGCCCAGTCCGGAGGCTGCCGGTTCACACACGCCCAGAGCGAAAGCAGCGGCAACGGCCGCATCGATGGCATTACCTCCCGACTCAAGAATTTGGACCGCCGCTCCGGTTGCCAGATAATGCTGTGTGCTCGCCATGCCGTATTCCGAGACGGCTACACGCTGAGGCTGGTAAACTTTTATAGGGCTAAAGTCTCGTACATCTGTGTCATCCTGCTGCTTCGGCGCAGAAGCCATGATATATTATCCCTCTGCTTGTTTAGCTAAAAATTCGGCAATCAACAACGTTCTTTGTAGAAGGCTGATCCTCTCCACCGCCTCGTTTGGTGTGTAGGCGTCCCTTGTAACGGGTCCTAAGCCGCAAACAACAGGTGTCGATGAAGGCACAAGTCCGGCAACCGAAGGCCACAGGGAAGACTCTTTTCCGAACGGTATTTCCCAGTTGGATGCAACCTCTGCCAGATCGGCAATAAGCCGCTTGTTTGCTGAACGGTTTTTCATTGCGGGCCGGTCCGAAACGTTCTCAAGTTGACAGCGAAAACCATACTCGACGAGCATCTCTCTTATTGATGCCTCTGTATCATCTGCCATCTCTTTGTCACTGTAGCTTAGCAGGATAGTGGCCTCGACCTTATGCGGAAGAAGCATGGGGAACGTAGTTGGGTGGATATCTGAAACAGCAATGGAAAGGCGGTTCTGCTTGGAAGAGAGTTTCGAGATATCCTCCAGTTTGTTGCATACCCAGCGCAGGATTTCCGGTTTTTTTCTGGCTTTGCCGAGTCGGGCGGGTAAGTCCTCTGCAACAAGCTGATATTTCCGCCAGCCCCGCCGCTCTATAACCACCTTGTTCTGAGGATTACCCGGCCTGAGAACCAGAACTCGCCTGGCTCTTTCCGCAGCGGCTCTGATTATACTACTGCTTTCTATGTTATCTCTGCCTTCATCGGCATAGTAGAGAACACCAACGGGCACCGAATTCAACTGTCGCAGACTTTTTAACGACTTTAAAACGAATTCCAACATCACCAGTGGAGCACGCGAAAGACCTATACCTTCTCCAAAGAGCCACTCCGGAGTCCGGCGGAACACTTGTATGGGTATCTCAGTTGTGAGTGGCACGTCCAAATGCCCGACAAAGAGAGTCCCGTCTGCCAGGCCGGACTTTGTCTGCCAGGTCCAGGCGGTTTTGTTGTCCGTTAAGTCCTCGACGGCTTCAAGGCCTATTTCCTCAAATGTTCGGCCAAGCTTTATCGTCGCCTGTTGAATGCCGAACGGATCCGAAGTCCTGCTATGCAGGTTTGTCCATGTCCGCAGCCGCCTCTCGATTTGATCCCGGCGCTGAGTTAAGAATGACATAACTAACTCACCGGTATCGGAGGACTTTTTTGCTATCATGACCGGTTTCGGCGTACCGAAATAACGGGTACTTGCTACCTCAACGAGACGGTTGACCAGCGCCGGAAAATCAAGACCTACATATTGAGCGCCGATCGTATATGAACCATGTTCACCCAGACTCGGAAGGCTGTTCACTTCGAGCAGTTGGAGATTTTCCTCGGCATCTAAACGCATGTCCACACGCGCGCAGTCATAGCAGCCAAGAACCTCGAAGGCCCTGCGGGCAAGGTTCTGGGCTTTTTCTGCTGTCTCTTGGCTCACTCTGGCGGGACACTCGAATCCGATTTGGCGTCCGGACTTATGAACCTTGTCTTGATATGTGTAAATCGGCGGCCCGTCCTCCGGGAACAATAATTCCACCGGTGGGAAAGCCTCGGAAGGATTGTTCCCTATTAAGCCGACATTTATCTCACGACCTTCGATATATCGCTCCGCAATTATAGGCTGTTTGAAAGCCTCAAAAATCGTCCGTGCAGCATCTCTCAGTTCACTCTCATTATGGACTACTGTCACGCCAAAGGACACGGATTCATTTTTTGGTTTTACCACCAGGGGAAACAGCAGATCGGCTGCTAATTCATCTTCCCATGAGTTTAGTACAGCGAAGTCCGGCGTCGGCAGGTCGTGCTGACGAAAGATTATTTTGGCAACGACTTTGTCGAGGGCAAGACCATGTGCAAGGGGGCCAGAGCCCACGTAGGGGATCCCGACCATCTCGAGAATGCTTGGCACATGTGCATATCTCGCCTGGCCCTGTATCCCGTAAGAGACGTTGAAAACCAAGCCCGGGAGTTCTCCTTTCATGACCTTCGGCATGAACTCCTCCAGCCGCTTGATGAGGTCCTTGTCCCCCTCAACCTCTTTTACCTGATGTTTTCCAGCCTTGAGTGCGTCGGTAATTCGCTTTATTGTCTTATGGCCGATTCGTTCCCGGTTTGGAATTCCGAAAAGGTTTATGACGTTTTGAGAATCACGATTGTAAACGACTGCTATTTTCATAGAACTGCTACATTATTCGACGCCGCAGTAGACGTATAGGGTTTATATTTCACGCCGACTAAAACAGACTCTTCCGGGCGATACCAGGTATAGATTCCACGAATATCATTAAAAAAGTTACTGAAGGCAGATATTAGCAACACCTGTTTGCTGAATCAAACAAATTTCTGCTAATATCAGAAACAATGGTCATATATAGATTTTTTCATTGACAACAAAGCAGTTAATTTGGTATAGATAATAATGGTGAAGTTTGTATCCGCACAGCCGGTTATCAGTGGATTCTTACCTTCGTATAGGAGTGATTTGTACAATTTTCCAAATAGAGGAGGATGTTTTTATGCCGGGTGTAAAGTTTGTTGTGACAATGACTTTGTGTCCCGGAGTTTAGCTTTCACATTTGAGCTAAAAAAAATCATCTTACGAAAACAACGATCATTTTGGTGTGTGCCCAAAGCATGATTGGTAATTATTGTAATTTATTTAAGGAGGACTATTATGTCTAACAAATTGATTTGTCTGGTTTCTTTTGTTTTAGTGCTGAGCCTGGTTCTAACGAGCGTAGCGGCGGCTGCCGACGCCGACCTTATCGGGTGGTGGAGGTTGGATGAAGGCTCAGGGGATACTGCTATTGATTTGTCCGCCTCCGGCAATGATGGGACCATCAACAACGTCGCCGCCGGCGGTCTGGGTAATAACGGTTCGGCCTGGGTCAATGACCCGGAGCGTGGCATGGTCCTGAGCTTCAACGGGGACGACAGTACTGGCGCAGTTGTCAGTACCGACCTGATTATTCCGGCAATGACCATGGACAACGATTTTACATGGGCATTCTGGGCTTTCCAGGATCCCGATCAAGCCACGGATAATGATACGATCTTAGGCAATCGCTATGGTGGTACCACAGCGCCGCTTCAGTTCATCAAGTTCACACCGACGAGGTTTGAGTTCTACAACGACGATGGTAGTTACACAGAGAGCATTAATTACGATGCCGTCCCAGGTGGCGTGTGGGTGCATCACGTTGTCGTTAAGGATGGAACCAGCTTGACCTATTATCGCAACGGCGAGGAATCGGGAACCAACACGATTTCGAAAACCATTGATGAAAATCCCTTTGGATTTGGTGGCGACGGCCCAAATAACACGGAAAAATGGCGAGGCTACCTGAGCGACGTGCGCCTCTACACAAAGGCGCTGTCGGCAGCTGAGGTACTTGGTGTCATGCAAGGGGCAGAAGGGGGCTTATGGCCATACGCATCCGGGCCAACGCCGGCTGATGGCGCCCTGCATGCCGATACATGGGTAAATGTTTCATGGAGACCGGGTGGCTATGCAGTCTCGCACGATGTGTATTTCAGCGACAATTTTGACGATGTTGACAGCGGCGCTGAGAGTACGTTCCTCGGCAACAAGACCGATACATTTTTTGTTGCCGGTTTTCCCGGATTTCCCTTTCCGGATGGCCTTGTTCCCGGCACCACGTACTACTGGCGGATTGACGAAGTCAATGACACCGAGCCGAACAGTCCATGGAAAGGTGATGTCTGGAGCTTTGCGATTCCACCCAAGACAGCATACTTTCCCGACCCGGCTGATGGTGCAGAGTCTGTAGATCCTGATGGCAGCCTTAGCTGGACGGCAGGTTTCGGTGCGAAACTGCACTATGTATATTTTGGTGAAAATTTTGCCGATGTGGACAGCGCCGCCGGTGGACTCCCTCAGGGAACTACGACATATAATCCCGGCCCGCTTAAAATGGCCAAGACTTACTACTGGCGGGTCGATGAGTTTGATATTATAGAAACCTATAAAGGCGATGTCTGGAGCTTTACAACTGAGGGTGCGGTCGGCAGCCCGGAGCCGGCTAATGGAGCTGTGGATATTACGCAGACGCCTGTTCTAACCTGGACACCGGGATTTGGTGCTTCACATGAAGTTCATTTCGGCACCGATGCAAGTTTACTTGAAAATAAAGGCAGCGGCAACCTCGGTTCCGAAATTTATGAACCCGCACAGCTTGAATGGGATACCACTTACTATTGGCGTATAGATGAGGCCAATAACGCCAACGCCGACAGCCCGTGGACAGGTCCTCTCTGGAGCTTCACTACAGCCAACTTCCTTATCATTGACGATTTTGAGAGCTACAATGACATTAATGAAGGTGAACCGGGGAGCAACAGGATATATCTTGCCTGGGAAGACGGTTTTAATAATCCTGCAATAAACGGTTCTACCGTTGGTCATTTAGATCCTCCGTTTGCCGAGCAGACTATCATTCACGGTGGTAATCAATCAATGCCGCTCGCATACGACAATGCTGTTGGGAAATCTGAGGCGACTTCTGTCTTGACTTCCAATCGTGACTGGACAGTCAAAGGCGTTGAAACACTGACGATTTGGTTCAGAGGTGAAGCATCCAACACTGCTGAGACCTTGTACATTGCTCTCAATGGCAATGCCGTGGTCAATAATGATAATCCGGATGCAGCATTGATAAATCAATGGACCCAATGGAATATCGACCTGACGCGCTTTGCCGACCAGAGCGTGAACCTTGCCAATGTAACTTCGATTACTCTCGGTCTTGGCAACAGGGCCAATCCTGTAGCCGGCGGTTCTGGTATGATGTACTTTGACGATATTCGGCTGTATCCACCTGCACCGTAGGCAGCAAGGTGCAATTAGCTTTGTGGTTGATTTAGCAGATTCGTATTAACCCGGGGCCTATACCAATTCAGTATAGGCCCCTTTTTAAATCGAATATTTATGAGATTACCGCCTATTGAGTATAACAGGCAGTAATGAAGAGTTTTAGTTTTTAACCCTGTTCCTTTTTCGATTAAGGTTTTATATTGACGATGATTCTGCGATAACCGTAAAGGCTCGGTTTACCATCGTCTTTTACCTCCAGGATTATATGGATAGCGCACGGCGACTTGACTTTTGGTGCAATAAAATGAGCTTGCTGTGCCGTATCATTTTTGATATTGACTGAACCATCATAGTTTCCTGCTTCTTTATAGACAAACCATCGACAGGAGAATATGTCACCATCGGGATCATAGGTTCCGTCGGCGCTGAGTTTAACCGTCTCTTCGGATTTGACGGTCAGATTTACTACCGCCTTGCCCTTGTCAAGATCAAAAGCAGCTATTGGATTGTGATTAGCTTTCTCATATGTCTTGGCAACACACCAGTCCATACGGGCCGCGAAATCGTGCTGATAAGCCTCGCGCCATCGCCAGATAGTCGCCTGGGCTGATGAATACGTCATCCCGTTTTCGGCCACTACTGTATCGTAACAACCCCTTGCATTAGTCCAGATTGGGCGAGTCTCAGCGTATGTTTGATGAAGGACGTAACGTCCACCCCATCCTCCGTAGGACGGACTGATCCGGCTGCCAAGGCCGTTGCTGATTAGATTAAAGAACGATGGTGTGTCACCTTCCATGATGTATTCCAGTTTGGGGTATAGTGCTCCAAGTGGACCGTGATCTTTAATAATGTTTTTTTCAAGCCACGGATTATCGACCAGTTCAAACTTATGCATTGGCGCATTTTTGTAATGGCGGTCGCCGGAAATGCCTGTCCAGGTTGCTTTATAATATTCCATATTGTCAACACTGCCGGGGGTTACAATATAAAACAGCTTTGGAAATGTCAGACGCATCCAGCGTCCGGAATTGTCCTGGTCCGAGATGGTGTAAACCCGCAGCTTGGAGACAAAAGCATCCAGCTTTTCTTTGCTGCGGGTATTCTTTACATCCCAAAGTGCCTGCGCCAAACAGTTAGGCCCGCCCCAAACACTTATCCAGACAGGACGGTCATCCGATTTGTCAACAACCTCAATGATGTGACGGGAGCCTTGTGAGCTTTTACCAGGGCCAACTCCCTGCATACCGAACTCGGGCAGACCTGCTTTTGTGACATTAAGCAAATGTTTCATGGTCGGATAACCGGATGCGTGTTTTAGGAGATTGTTGCGAACCTGACCAAATGCTTGAATACGTTCACGAATTTTGTCCGGCCGGACTTTGTCCCTCAACCAAACCGATGTGGTCGCAATCAGACCTTCGACATCGAATTCGTTGGAATAGACCAGAAAACGAACCATGGACTCCTCATCATCCGGTTCGTTCGTAATGTCTGTCAGTACAATTACACGCGGCTTAGCAGGCTTATCGAGGACTAACTTTTGTCCGGCAAAGCTTGTTTGAGAGGCTATAAGAATGCCGCATAAAGCGAACAAACATCTTGTAAAGAGGTACTTCATTTTTTTCGTCATCAGAAGTTTTTCTCCTTTGTATTATGTTTTCAAAATCTTTTTAATTTTCGAAACCAAATAAATAAAGTATCCAAAGCTGAAACTTAAACACCCTGCCGAAAAGGTTATTATCTACATTTTTATTACGAAATAAATGCATTTTTTAAGTTTATTTTTACCACTCTGCAAACATCTGTGCAAAAAACGCACTTATAGCCACGCACGCCGGAGATATATCAAGACTACAACTGCGAATCCTCACTTTGAGACGCTCTGGTTGCATGAAGAGGATTACTTTGTTAGTATTACACTGAAAAATGATGGAAAAGGAAGGTATGCTATGAATTTATTAATAATCCCGAAATTGATTCTGACCGTTCATCTTTGTACTTTTACGAGTGTCTCTTCTGAGGTTACAAGTCCGGTCATTGATACCGGTCAGGTCAAATGCTACGACAATTACAAACAAATCAGTTGTCCTCAACCCGGAGAACCTTTTTACGGACAGGATGCTCAGTATGACGGCATCCGGATGTCTTATCGGGAGAACGGTGACGGAACGGTCACGGATTTGAACACGTCTTTGATGTGGCAAAAGACACCACCGGCAGAGCACTACACCTGGGATGAAGCTGTAACGTATGTCGAAAACCTGCAACTGGCCGGTTACGATGACTGGCGAATCCCAACCATAAAAGAACTCTACTCCCTCGTTGCCTTCTATGGGAGCATAAGAACTATGACTGCCTACATTAACACTGACTACTTCGACTTCAAATATCCGGATACATCTCAGGGATACCGCATTATCGACGCCCAATATTGGTCCAGTAACAAATACGTTGGAACAACTATGCGCGGCGACAAGTCTGCCTTTGGCTTTAACTTTGCCGACGGCCGTATAAAGGCCTATCCGACCGGGCAAAGGGGCGGCCCAACAAAAAGGAGCTACATTCGATGTGTAAGAGGCCCAAAAGGATACGGCCGGAATAAATATGTGGACAACGGAAATGGTACTATTACGGATATTGCCACAGGACTTATGTGGCAAAAAAACGACAGCGGCATAACTATGAACTGGAAAGATGCCTTAAGCTATGCCGAGAACCTTAAATATGCGGGATATGATGACTGGAGACTGCCGAATGCCAAAGAGCTTCAGAGCATCGTAGATTACACAAGGGCGCCGGATGCTCCTGACCCTGCGCATCGGAGTGCCGCAATCGATCCCATATTTAATATTACCGGGACTGAATCCTGGTTCTGGACAAGTACGACCCACGGTGACAATCTTTTTGGAATTTATATATGCTTTGGCCGGGCACTTTCGGCCTGGCAGTGGAACGGAAAATCTATGAACGCACACGGCGCCGGTGCGCAACGAAGCGACCCTAAAAGCGGCAACCCGGCCAAATACCCGCGTGGCTTAGGCCCTCAGGGTGATGAAATTCGTATCTACAACTACGTTCGTTGCGTGCGTGACGTTAATCGTAAAACCTAAAAGTTTTGATAGTGCCAAAAACTTTATACAAAAGAATCAGATATATAGTTTTGGTCAAATCGAGAGGTTGCTACAACTGCCTTTTTACAGCCTGGGCATGGATAAGCTCGAATACGGCTTTGATGAATTCGCTCTCCAGGCCAAGCTGCTGCGCTTTAGTCATGTGGTCCTTAAGAAGGTGCTCCCATCTGTTAATCTGAAGAACAGAAATATTGTGCTCCTGCTTGAGTTTACCTATTTCCTCGACCCACTTCATCCTTTCCGCCAGGTCCTGAATAATTTGTGAATCCGCATGGCTGATCTCCGTACGCAGGCGGGCTATCTTTCTCTTTACCTGTTGGTCTGTAATAGCCGTATTTCTTGCCCGAAGCTTGTCGAGCAGCTTCATCAGGACATTGGGTGTAATTTGCTGTTTCGAGTCACTCAAAGCATGGTCCGGATCGTTGTGAGTTTCTATCATAAGACCTTTGATGCCTAAATCCAATGCAGTCTGAGAGATAGGTTCTATGAAATCCCGGTGGCCGCCTATGTGGCTCGGGTCACAAATAAGAGGCAGGTTTGGCAGCAGCCTTTTCAGTTCGATAGGAATCTGCCAGTTTGGATTGTTGCGGTATGCCATCCGCACGTAAGTTGAGAAACCTCT
>Ga0307378_10012182_pt1 | contig 11009 bp, 7 predicted proteins | sample UN1MG_FD_202238 | JGI IMG/M metagenome (GOLD analysis project Ga0307378, IMG submission 202238) | Soil microbial communities from Risofladan, Vaasa, Finland - UN-1 | ecosystem: Environmental > Terrestrial > Soil > Coastal area > Acid sulfate soil | place: Finland: Risofladan, Vaasa | collected...
TCTCCCCGGCGGACCATGGGAAGACGACGCTCTTCGGGGTGGTCGTGCCGCTCTCGGCGATGCTGGGCGATCGGAACGTGCGGATCGGGTACGTGACGGCGAACGGTGCGATCGCAGAGTCGGTGCTGCGTACGGTGCGGCAGACGCTGGAGGGGCAGGACTTTCGAGAGAGGTTCGGGGATCTCCGGCCGCGCAATCCCTCCCGGTGGACGTCTTCCGAGATCCAGATCGAGCGCCCCCGGATCCTCAAAGACGCGACGATGTTCGCCGGGGGGCTGTGGTCGGCGATCATCAACCGGCGGTTCGATCTCTTGATCTGCGATGACATCTGCGACGACGAGAACATGGGGACGCCGGAGAGCCGGCGGAAGGTGAAGCAGCGGTTCTATGAGGTGATCCTGCCGTGCGTGGAGCCGGGGGGAAGGGTGGTGGTGATCGGGACGCGCCAGCACTTCGATGACGTGTACTCGGAGCTGCTGGCCAACGACCTGTGGGAGACGATCGTGGAGCAGGCGATCCGGAGGGAAGGGGTGCTGTGGCCGGGGCGGTGGAGCGTGGAGTCGCTCAGCAGGAAGCGGCGGGAGGTGGGGGAGGAGGCGTACGCGAAGCGGTACATGAACATCTGCAACCCGGAGGGGCGGGTGATGTTCCCGCTGGAGTGGATAAAGGGGTGTCTGGACGAGACGCTGAGCATCTGCCCGACGAAGGAGAGCCTGCCGGCGGCGCTGCGGGAGGCGCGGATCGTGCAGGCCGTGGACGTCGCCTCCTCGAGTAGGACGGGAGGCTCCCAGTTCGCGCACGTCACGGTGGCGGTGGAGCCGCCGGTGGGGGAGGAGTTCCATGCCAAGTTGACGCTGCTGAACCTGGTGCGGGGGCGGATGGCCTGGCCGAAGCAGCGAGAGGTAATCCTGCGGGAGGCGGAGGTGTGGGCACCGGATGTGGTCTTGGTGGAGTCGAACGGAGTCCAGCAGCTGCTCGTGCAGGACCTGGCGACGGGGGAGGGGGAGCACCTGCCGCTGGAGGCGACCTATACGGGACGGGAAAAGGGCTCGGTCGACGCGGGCATTCCCTATCTCTCCTCCCTGGTGAAGGCGGGGCGGATCCGGATCCCCTGGCGGGACGCCGCGACGCAGCGGGTGGCGGGGATGCTGCGGGAGGAGCTGGAGGGATGGCCGAAGGGGAAGTCAGACGACATCCTGATGGCGCTCTGGTTCGTGGTGAAGATGAGCCGGTACAGTCGCGTGCCGAAGGCCGACCCGGATTTCCACATGATACGGCCGAGGATGCGGTTCAGGAAACGGACATATCTGCCGCGCGAGGAGCGGCGGGCGCGAAGGGTGGTGTAGGCGATGGCTTTGAAGGCGGATGGTCTGCTCTCGAGATACAATGAGCTGAAGGCGGCGGCGACGGGGCGGAATGCGGCCTGGGACGAGCTCTGGCGTCGCTACACCGGGGAGTATTACGCGAAGGGGGCGACCGAGGGAATGGGGGGTATCCGCGTGTCGGCGCCGCTGATCTCCGCCCGGGTGCAGAAGCACACCGAGCTCTTTGCTTTTCCCGTGGCGATCGAGGTGCCGCCGCAGGATGAGTCGGCGACGGGAAAGCGGCGCGCCGATACGGTGGAGAAGGCGCTCTACGCAGTGTGGGAAGCGAACCGGATGGACCAACAGCTGCTCGTGATCGGCTGCTACCTGTCCTTGTTCGGCGTCTTCTTCATGCGGGCCTTTCCCGATCCGACCTGGGAGGGGAAGGTGCGGCTGTATGCGCCGGATCCGCGGGAGTGCTACCCGGAGCTGTCGGCGCGTGGGTGGCAGTCGATTCGCCGGATATTCTGGGAGCACTGGCTGATCGGGGAAGAAGTGAAGGAGCTGTACCCGAAGGCGAAGGGGACGTATGAGGATTTGACAACCTACCTGGTGGTGGAGTGCTGGGACGCGAGGGATTACTGGCTGATCTCGGGAGAGTCGGGCGAAGTGCTGTGGCACGCAGCGCATTCGCTGGGACGGGTCCCCTTCGCGTTCGCGCAGAACCGGCCGCTGCCCAAGAAAGAGTACGGCCTGAGCGACGTCGAGCACAGCGTGGGAATGGAGGACGTATTCAACGAGCTGCTGAGCGCGCAGGTGGACATCACGGAGTATTACGCGGATCCGACGCTGGTGATCCGGGGACAGAAGTATGGGACGGAGCTGCGGCCCGGGCCGGGTGGGGCGATTCACGTGGACCAGGGCGGGGATGCGAAGTTCCTGCAGCACGAGGGGACACCGCCGTCAACGGAGGCGGTGCTGAACCGGGTGCTGGCCCTTCATGCGGATTTGTGCGGGACGACGGAGCCGTTGATGGGGAGAGTCGGTACGGGCGGGGCACGGACGGGCGCCGGCGTGACGCAGCTGCTCGTGTCGGGGCAGACGCCGCGGCTCACGTTGAAGGAGACGCAGGCGGGCGGGGCGCTGTCGGACATGAACGAGGTGGTGCTGCGCCTGTTGGAGGGGCTGTGGGGGGAGCGCGGAGTGAAGCTGCGAGGGCAGAGGAAGCGACAGCCTTTCGAGATCGAGCTCAAGGCATCGGACATCGGGGGGCGCTACAAGAACTATATCAACTGGGGGCCGGGGATCTTCGATTACGCACAGCGATTGGCGAGTGCGCTGCAGATGGTGGGAGCCGGGCTGAAGAGCCGGTATACCGCGATGGAGGAGTTGGGGATCCGGTCGCCGGCGGATGAGAAGAAGCGGATACTCGAGGAGCAGAAGCAGGACCTCGCAGCGCAGCAGGCGCTGGCGAAGTTGGCGGCGGCCCGGATGCCGGGAGAGGTCGCGAAGGAAGGCCGGACGCTGGAGAAGGGCGGCCTGCCGAAGCGGATGCAAAAGCTGGGCAAAATGGCGGAGATCGCCGGGGGAGCGGGCGGCGAGGAGGGATCGGAGGGGGAGGAGGAAGAGTCGGAGGAAGAAAGCGAGCCGCGGGGTGGGGAGCGGAGCGAGAAGGCGGGCCGGCTGCACTTCCATGAGATCATCCCGCAGCTGGTGAAGATCCACAATCTGGCGGGGAAGGCGTACATCATCGGCGGGATCGTGACGGAGGGGTACACCGATCGGGATGTGGACGTCCTCCTCGAAAAGCGGAGTGACGCGCCGAAGATCCTGCGGGTGGTGAGGTCGGTGCTTGGAGAAGCAGGCGCGAAGAGGATCCACTTCTCGCCGACGAAGACTGCGCCGACCTCACCGCATGTGACGATCGGGGAAGTCGTTGCGGGCGGAGGCTTGAAGGCGGCGGCTATCAAGGTGTTCCGGCTCGTGCCGGTGGCGAAGCCCGAGAAGAAGGCGCTGACGACGAACGAAGCCTTCTCGCTGAAGGGCCTGCGGGCGAAGCTGCCCCAGGGCCACACCTGGGATGTGTCGGCGAAGATGGACGGGATCCGCTGCCAGCTGCATCGGGTGGGGAATCAGGTGCGGCTCTTCTCGGACGAAGCGCACGAGATACCGGAAGCGAAGATCGCGGCGGTGGCGGCCGAGGCGCGCAAGACGCTTCCCGAGCGCTGCATTCTGGACGGGGAGCTGATGCTGTACCTGGGCGGGGCAAATCAGCATCACGAAGGGGTCGTGCGGTATCTGCACACGAAGGCGACCGACGCCCGGGAGGCGGCCGGAGTGCGATATGCCTGCTGGGATATTCTCTGGAATGGGACGGACCTGACGGGCCGGCCGTTTGCGGAGCGATCGCGCATTCTCGGCGAGGACCAGAAGGGCCGGATCCATCGGGCGCCGCACACGCGGGCCTCGCTCGAAGGGCTGCCGGCGGCGATCCGAAAGGTGGGGGCGCCGGAGGGGGCGATGATCCGGGCGGAGGAGGCCGCCTACTGGGCGACGCACCTCATGTTCAAGTTCAAGAAGATGTACGACGTGGATGTGACCGTGGTCCAGGTGCGGCCGACGAAGGGAGGCGCGGAGACATACGTGTGCGCCGATCGGCAGGGGAACATCGTGGGCGTGACCTATGCCGCCTCGCACCTGAAGGGGACGGTGAAGAAGGGCGACGTCATCACGGTTTCAGTGCAGAAGGTGGCGCGCTATGTGAAGGACTCGAAGGAGAGCTTCCACTGGTTCTCACCGATCCCCAGCCGGACGACCGCGATTCGGCGGAAGGGCGCGGACCCGTCGAGCGTGTTCGCGGAGATTTGGAAGGAGACGCGGGGGAAGTATCTGCGGGGCGGGCTGAAGGCGCAGGAGGTGGCGCGAGGTGGCTGACAAGCGATCGGGGACCAAAAAGATGACGTTGGCGGAGGCCGTGCGGCACGGGTGGAATCAGGGCGCGGAGTTCTACCATACTGCAACACTCGGCTGCTATCTGGTGGTGTTTCGCCCGAAGCTGCGCAAGAGGTGGCGGCTCTTCGGGCGTGTCATTTCCACTGCATGGGAGCGACAGATCTATCAGCGAGACTGGCCGCTGTTCGACAAGGAGCATGTCTGGTTTCTCATGGACCCCTGGCACCGCCTGCCACGTCGGGACCTTGAGTTCGCGATGACGACCTGCTTCGCCAGCATCGGCCGTCATCCGGCACTGACAGCGGGCGACGGGGCGCAGGAGGCCCAGGGTGGTTGAAGTCATCCGAGCCCGAGGGAAGGTCCGCCGGCGCATGCGCAAGGCGCGCCGGCTGAAGCCAGAGGAGCTTCGGAAGGTGGCATTCAAGCCGGCCTTCGAGGAGCCGGAGGCGAAGCACGCGCGGGCGGAGGCGCTGCGACGGGCGCTCCACATCGCGGGGCGGGAGAACGTGCATCTCGAGAAGCTCGACTTCGTGCCGGCGCACTTCATCATCCAGTGGCACGGCTGGGGGGATGCAGAGTTCTTGAACTCGCTCGGGGTGCAGGGACGGGGCAAGGGACACTTTGACCTGCGGGTGCAGAAGCTGACGGCGCCGACCTGGTTTGGACTCACGCTCTTCACGGATCCCACGAAAGCGCCGACGAAGGGGAAGCGGCACCTCGGCACGGTGAAGGGGTACGAGTCCCTGGTGTGGGGCGGGAAGAAGCCGGCGGAACACGGCGCGAAGGTGAAGGAGAAGGCCCGGGAGGTGTCGCCGCTGCGGGGCGGTCATGCGGTCCCTCAAGTGCGGAAGAAGGGCCTGGAGAGCATGGGGGAAATCAAGTGGATGTCCTTCGAGGGGCGGGTGCGGCCGGGAGGCCCGGGCAACCCATCGCGCAACCTGTGGTCGCGCATGAAGATCGTAGACGAAGGGCCGGCGGTGGTGCATCGGCGGGAGCTCGATTTCGTGGACATGACGCTGCTCGGGGACAGGCTGCGGGGCCGGTGGTTCATGCGGCTGGTGAAGGGAGCGACGAAGGAGGAGCGGGAGAAGCCGGAGACGGAGAAGCTGCATCGCAAGGCGCACAGGTGGTACTTCTTCCGCTGGACGAAGGAGCCGAAGGAGTGGGTGCGACGGATGGTGCCTGTGGCGCTGAGGAAGAAGGTGCTGCCGTCGAGGGTGATAGGGAAGGGGAACTGATGGCGAAGGGCTTAGCGGCGTTGAAGGCGGATCTCACGGTCTGTCAGATGTGCGGGCGGAGGAAGATGGTTCCTCCGGAGGGATCCTTGAAAGCCAAGGCCTTCGTCGTGGGGGAATCGCCCGGGGGAGAAGAGGTCGAGCGGGGACGTCCCTTCGTGGGGACCGCGGGGCGAAGGCTGGCGAAGGTGCTTGACAGCTTGGGGCTGGCGAGAGAAGACGTGTACCTGACGAACGCGGTGAAGTGCTACTTCGGGCGGAGGCCGACGGGGAGAGAGATCGAGAACTGTCGGGGCTGGCTGCTGCGGGAACTTCGCCTCGTGGGGAAGGGGAAGCGCGTCGTCGCCCTGGGGAAGGTAGCGGCGCGCGCGCTGGCGGGGACCCGGGCGCGGCGAGCTCCTCATCCCGTGGCGAGGCAGCGGCGGGTGGCGGCGAGGATGCGGAAGGCGCTGGGATGATGCTTGCCGGAACGAAACAGAAGTTCTCACAGGCATATCAGCACGCGGCAGAGAGCCCGTGGGGGCGGGCGTGGACCGCGTATTGGGGGGAGAAGGGTGCGGCGGGGAAGATTTGGGGCCTGGTGAGTCTCGGGGAGCCGCTGTACGCGGACGCCTGGAGAATAGTGCACAGCAAGGCGTTCCTGGCGAAGGTGCCAAAGGACATCCGCTTCGTGGATATGGGAGGGGGGCGGCGCGCGCTGGACGCGCGCGATCTGCCGAAGTACTACAAGTGGGCCGTGCCGGCGCTGCGAGAAGAGCTCGAAAGGAACCCGCGCCGCGGAGAGGAGTTGAGAGCGAAGGAGACGTGGTGGAAGAAGCTGGGGACGGATCTGGTGTTCAGTCCTTGGATGTGGTCGAAGTTCGTGCCGGCGCGGGCGCTGGTGGAGTATGCGGCTCCGAAGCTGGCGAGGGGAGTTGGCGTGCCGATCGTGCGTGCGATCGGGAGGCGGCCGACTGCAGCGAAGGTGTTGCTGACTCCTGTGAAGCGGATCGAGCAGATCGGGGACGAGAGGCTGATGTATCTGCTGAACCGGCTGCAGGGAAGCGTCGGAGCAGTCGGGGGACTGAAGCGAGCGGCCGTGCAAAGAGCGAGGATCGAGCTCAGGGGGTACTCGAAGACGGAGCTCGAGGAAGCGGCGCTGTTCGCGCAGCGGTATGAGACTCGAGCGGAGTATTCCGTCGCGGTGAGACTGAAGCAGGCCGCGCGGGTGTCATCCAACCGAGTGGAAGAGCTTGCCGAGAAGTGGCGTCGGTTGTCGAGGTGGTGTTTCCAGCAGATACCGTGGGGAGAACGGACGGCGTTGCCGGGGACGGCAGAGGAAGTAGCAGCGATCGCACGCGTGCAGGCCGCCGGCGGGATGACGAAAGCGGCGAAGCTGCCGTTGAAGCGGGGTGCGTATCGGTTGCCAGGGGAACTGAAGGGTGTGATAAAGGGCGGGAAGCTAGTGGATCGGGTGGACCAGGTAACGGGAAAGCCCGTCACGGTGTACCGGCAGAGGTACTATCCGGTGCCAGGGAAGGCGAGAGTAGGGGTGGGGCAACAGGGAAAGGGAACGGTACGCCCGGGGGCACGGAGGCCGCGAACGGTGGCGCGGGGGCCGGTGGCGCGCACGGCGAAAGAGGTCGAAGAAGATACCGCCCGCATGATTATGGGAGAGCCTAAGTACAGGGTGCTGTCGGGGATCAGAGCTGAGTTGGCGGAGGCAATGGGGAAGAGCAAGAAGCTGGCCGATCCGGTTCAGCGGGCAGCGGCGCTGGACGTGTTCGCGAGTCTGGAGAAGAAGCTGGGGCCGCCGGGGAAGGGAGTGATCCTGCGGGGGTTGGAGCTGCTGGATCGCTGGGGAGTGACGGTCCCGAAGCGGTTCTACACGGTCTATAACTTCGCCTGGTATGTGAAGAACTACGTGGACACGGTGTGGGTGAAGACTCTGCTGGCGGGGATCCCGGCCTCGAAGCTGCACACCTTCGCGCGGCGAATGCCGCGGGACGCCTTCGGGAGAGAGGTGGATGTCGGGGTGACGTGGACGCGGGAAGCGACGGGCATGGATGTGGGCACGAGCTGGTTTGCGAGGCAGGGGAATGCGATCGAGAACACGGGGCGGCGGGCGGTGTTCGATGACGTGTACCGGCGCGAGTTGCTACGCGGGGACAGGGCTGGGATGACGACGCAGGACGCGCACGAGAAAGCCTACAATGCCGCGATGGCGAAGGTGGCGAAGGTCCATTTCAACTATGGCGACCTGAGCAAGCTCGACGAGGTGATGCGGCGGATCGTCCCCTTCTGGATGTACGAGCGGAATCAGGTGCGGTGGATTATGGAGACGGCGGCGGCGCGGCCGCGGCTGGCCTATGCGGGGTTCCGATTCTTCCATTCAGGAGAGGAAGGGGAAGGCCCGCCGATACACGTGCTTCCGACGCTACATTTGCATGTGACAGAGCTGCTGTCACCTGAGCGTTACCTCAAGACGATCTGCCAGCAGGCGGGCGACGAGGAAAGCGAACGGCGGCGGTGGGAAGAGGCCGGCGCGGTGGGGAGGCTGTTTATAGTGGGGGAGAAGGGCGGGTTCTATGCGCACCCGCTCCTCGAGCAGGGCCTGGGTGTGATCCTCAGAAAGACGGATCTGATGAAGGCGACGAACTGGAAGCAGGTGATGCCGCTGGTGGGAGCGGTGGGGAAAGTGCTGAAGGCGGACATGACATACATCGGCGTGTGGCGGACGATGTTCCCGGAGGAGCGGAGGAAGCCAGACGCGAGGGTGTTGCGGAGCGGCTTCAAGCGGCGGGTGATGATGCGGCACGCGTTCTCGATTCTGGACGGAGAAGAGTGGAGCGTGGCGAGGTGCATGGCATATGTGACGCGGGAAATGCAGGTGGCGGGGGTGTGTGCCTTCTTGGGATTGTTCCCGAAGGTGCGGGAGCCGAAGTATGAGGCGATGCAGGAGCTGCTGGAGAAACGGAAGGGCCTGTCGTTCGCGGACAAGAATGAGTTCGATCTGGCGCACCCCGAGGTGCAGATGTACCTGGGCTCACTCTCGATCAAGCAGAGGTGAGAAATGGTATACGTGCGGAGCTTCCCGAAATTGCCGAAGCGAATGCCGTTCGTGATGAAGCCGGAGACGCCATGGGAAAAGCTGGAGGCGTGGGAGCAGGACCATATCGAGCGGTTTCTGCTGGGGTGGAAGAGTCAGACCCAGGACCCGAAGGCGAAGTGGGCGATGGCCGCGAAGAACCCGAAGACGATTGCCTGGCTGCGTGCGCAGCGGCCGGGCGATACGCGGTTCCGCCAATTCGCGCAGGGCGGGGCCGTGCTAACGGAAGGGCAGCGGGCGAAGATCGGGCTGCCGCGAGGAGCGGGTCCGGCCTTCCCGGGAAGAGAGACGACGGAAGAAGCGAGGAAGCGGTACGCGGCGGTCGCTGACATTGCGGCAGAAGAGTACGATCGTGCGTTCAAGAAGCGGGGCCGCGGGGCGGGAGAGACGGCGGAACAGACGAGAGCGCGGTACGCGGCTGCGGCTGACATCGCGGCGGAGGAGTATGCGAGGGCCTTTGCGGAAGCGAGAGTGCCGAGGGAGAGTCCGGAGGAGCTGAGGGGGAGAGTCCGGCAGAGCGCCGAGATCACGGCCGAAGAGTATACGAAGGCGTTCGAGAAGACGAAGAGGAGGGAAACTCCTCAGCAGTTGCGGGCGCGGGTGCGGCGGAGCGCGACGATCACGGCGCAGGAGTATGAGCGAGCGTTCAGAGTCTCGAGAGAGAAGGGAGGGGGAACGCCGGCAGAGAGGGCGGCGCTGGCGAGGCTGAAGTCCAGCCGGTATTCGGTGAGCGTGGCGGTGCGCGTCTTCGACGAGGGCCGGTGGGCTGCGATGGAACGGCTGGATCCGGGGTGCACCGAGCGCGTGTTCAACCGCTATCTGGAAGGCGAAACGAGCAAGTGGGCGGGGCGGCTGCTGCACGGAAAAGCGCCGTATGAGATGACGAGGCGGGACGTGGAGCGGTCGGGGCTGAATGCGGTGCAGCGGGAGTATGTGGCAGCGGCCAACAAGGGGATACGGGATCAGTTCGCGAGCCTGGGAATCAGGGTCGGTCGAGCGCGGCCGGTGTCGGATTTCCTGAAGAGCTTCTCGCAGTTGGGAGCGCAGGCAAGAGGCCGGGGCGATGTCTTCTGGCTGACCATTCCGGGGCCGCTGCCGTTGCGGGTTCCTATGCCGGCGGTGAGCACGTGGGCGAAGCCGCGTGGGGTCATGCCGCAGCGACTCGAACGCCACTGGGAGCCCCTGCGGGAGCGGCAGAGGCGGATGAGAGAGGCGGGGCTGCTGCCGGCGGAGGCGGCGTTCGGGACGAAGGCGCTGGAGAAGAAGGGAGCGCCGGCGAAGATCCCGGTGGCAAAAGCGGTGGGGCAGGCGATGCCGCAGATAATCGGGACGGCGATCCAGACGGGGGCGATCCCCGCACAATCGGGATTGGCGGAGGTCTATGGAAGCTATGCGCTGAGTCAGATGGCGAAGAGCGCCCTGGTGCAGGCCGGCGTGGGGGCGGCGGTGGCCGGACCGCTGGGTATCGTCATTGGGATGGCATCGCTGTTCAGTGGGTGGAAACGGGCGCGGGGCGCGCGGAAAGAGAGGCGTGCGCGGGAGGCGGGCCTGAGGAGAATGGCAGCGGCGCGCTTCTTGACTGGTCAGGTCGGATACGTGCCGAGGACGGCGGCGACGCGGTACGTTCCGAAGCGGAAGAGAGGGTACGCGCGGCCGTTTTCCTCGCTGTACGGTTCGCGGCTGGGATTGGCGGCGGGGACGCGAACGCCGCTGGCGAGGATTTGACACGGAGAAAAGCGTGGTATAGTGTGGAGGAAGGAGAAGAGAGCCGATGTCCGAGGACGAGGCGCGCAGGGAAGAAGAGCGCAAAGAAGAAGAGCGGAAAGAAGAGGAGCGCCAGGAGGCGGAGCGAAAGGCGGCGGAAGGTGCTGGTGGCGGAGGGGGCGAGGAGCTGGCGACCGCCCTAGCAGAGGCGGAGCGGCTGCGGGAAGAGAACGCCGCACTGGCGGATCAGAACAGGGAGCTGCTCGGGTCGCTGTCGGAGGAGGGGGACATCGGAGCCGAGTTGGCGGAGGAGCGCACCGCCCGTCAGGCCCTCGAGAAGAGGGTCGAGGGAATGGACCGGGAGCGGACGGTGGAACGGGAGCGGGCGGCGATCCTCAAGGAGCAGCCCGAGCTGGCGGAGCACCTCGATCTGATCGGAGAGGATGATCCGGAGAAGATGAGGGAGAGAGCAGGGAAGCTCAAGAAGTTCGGAGAGGACAGACTGGCGGCGAGTCGCGCCGCCATGGAGAAGGAAGTAGCGGGCAAATACGGCGTGCCACTGGGCAGCAGCCCCGAGGGAGCCACCCCGCCCGAAGAGAGAGACGCGCGGGAGAAGGCCATCAATTCCGGCGATGCTGCGACAGTGGCGGGCCAGATCGTAGAGAAGGACTTGGACAAGCTGTTGTAGCTGCGGGATGCAATTCCCCGCGGCCGGGCTTCGGGCCG
>Ga0307378_10012184_pt1 | contig 11008 bp, 11 predicted proteins | sample UN1MG_FD_202238 | JGI IMG/M metagenome (GOLD analysis project Ga0307378, IMG submission 202238) | Soil microbial communities from Risofladan, Vaasa, Finland - UN-1 | ecosystem: Environmental > Terrestrial > Soil > Coastal area > Acid sulfate soil | place: Finland: Risofladan, Vaasa | collected...
GTCGATATTCTTCTCGCGCGCGGTGTCGAGGATCGTCTGAGAGTGCACCATGACACCGAGATCGGTGACCTCGTAATTGTTGCACTGGAGCACGACGCCGACGATGTTCTTGCCGATGTCGTGGACGTCGCCCTTGACGGTGGCGAGCAGCACCCGGCCGGCGGGCTCCCCTTGGGCGAGCCCCTGCTCCTCCTTCTCCTTTTCCATGAAGGGCATGAGATAGGCCACGGCCTGCTTCATCACGCGCGCCGACTTGACCACCTGGGGCAGGAACATCTTGCCGGCGCCGAACAGGTCGCCGACGACGCTCATGCCGGCCATCAACGGTCCTTCGATGACATGCAGCGGACGCTCGGCCTTTTGCCTAGCTGCCTCGGTGTCCTCCTCGATGAAATTGGCGATGCCGTGGACCAGTGAATGGGTCAGACGCTCCTCGACCGGCTTTTCGCGCCAGGACAGGTCGATCTCGCGCTTCGGCCCGCCGCCGCCCCTGTAGCGCTCCGCCGCTTCGAGCAAGCGGTCGGTGGCGTCGTCGCGGCGGTTGAGGATCACATCCTCAACCAGCTCGCGCAGTTCCGGGTCGATATCGTCATAGAGCGCCAGCTGCCCGGCATTGACGATGCCCATGTCCATGCCGGCTTGGATGGCGTGGAAGAGGAACACCGAATGCATGGCCTCGCGCACGCGCTCATTGCCGCGGAAAGCAAAGGAGAGGTTCGACACACCGCCCGATACATGGACGTAAGGCAGCTCGGCCTTGATGCGGCGCGTGGCCTCGATGAAGGCGCGGCCGTAATCGTTGTGCTCCTCGATGCCGGTGGCGACAGCGAAGATGTTGGGATCGAAGATAATGTCCTCAGGCAGAAAGCCGACCTCCTTGGTCAGGAGCTCGTAAGCGCGCTTGCAAATATCGAATTTCCGCTCGGCCGTGTCCGCCTGGCCCTCTTCGTCGAAGGCCATGACCACCACGGCGGCGCCGTAACGCTGCACTTTGCGCGCGTGATCGAGGAAGGCCGCCTCGCCCTCCTTCATGCTGATCGAATTGACGACGGCCTTGCCTTGCACGCATTTCAGGCCAGCCTCGATGACCGACCATTTCGATGAGTCGAGCATGATCGGCACGCGCGAGATGTCGGGCTCGGCGGCGATGAGGTTCAAGAACGTGACCATCGCCTTCTCGGAGTCGAGCATCCCCTCGTCCATATTGATGTCGATCATATTGGCGCCGTTCTCGACCTGCTGGCGCGCGACTTCCAACGCCGCGGCGTAGTCGTCCGCCTCGATCAACTTACGGAAGCGCGCGGACCCGGTAACGTTGGTTCGCTCGCCAACCATGACGAAATTCTGAGCTGCGGAAGATGTCATTCAGTCGGATTCCATTTTGAATTTTGGGAAACAGGCGGGCACGCTCGCTCATGCAAAAGCAAGCCAGCCCTTGATAGCAAGTCCGCGGAAAATAGGCGTAAGGCGATCAAATCCTGCGCTCGTCAGCAGTTCCTCTTCACGCTCGGTCGACACCACCGCGACCTTTTTGAAGTTCTCCGCGTTGCTCTCGGCAACCTCTTCCGCAGCGCCATTCCGGACAGCATGTCGCTTCCAGATGCGCCGCAGAAGCTCGGTCTGGGCTTCGCCTGAAACGCCGACGCCGTCGACGATTGCGAGAGGCGCACCAGGCTTCATGCGCGCGTGAATCGCCTTCAAGAAAGCTAGCTTTGCCCCATCGTCCGGAACGAAATGCGCAGTGAGGATACATGTCGCGGCATCGAAATCCTTGTCGTCGAGGGTCTCGGTTGTCTTTTCATCGACTTGGCTTCGTGCCCCGACCGGCGTGTCAGCAAGACGCCGGCGCGCCAATTCGACCATGGGCTGATACGTATCTATGCCGACGAACGACCAGTCGGGGGTATCCAGACCAAGGCGCAATATCTCATCACCCCCGCCGGCACCGACCACCAATATCCTGGCCGGACCCTTTGGAAGAAGTTCGAGAAACGACGCTTCGATAATGGCGAAGATCGCCCGCCGGCCCGGAATGAATTGCTCGGCGAGCGTGACATAGTCACCGAGATCGGGAAGCTTCTGGTCTTCAAACTTCAGCGCTGTCATTCCGTCACCCATGCACGAATGGTTCGAGACCGGAGAGGCGCAATTTGTGCTCCACCTCGGGGATTTGGCGTGGCGGATATTTGGCCACGGCAACTGCGATGGCGCGGATGTGATCCGGCGTGGTGCCGCAACAACCGCCGACGATATTGATGAGGCCGTCCTTGGCCCAGCCCTCGAGAAGCGCGGCCATCTGCTCGGGGCTCTCGTCATACTCGCCCATCTCGTTGGGCAGCCCCGCGTTGGGATAGACGCTCACATAGGTGTCGGCCACATGGGCCATCTCGTCGACGGACGGCCGTAGCTGTTCGGCCCCGAAGGAGCAATTGAGCCCGACCGAGAAAGGCTTCAGATGCTTCATGGAGTACCAGAAGGCCTCGGGCGTCTGGCCAGACAGATTGCGCCCGGAGAGATCTGTGATGGTGCCGGAGAGCATTATGGGAAGTTGCACGCCCATCTCGTCGAACACCTGCTCCACGGCGTAACCCGCCGCCTTGGCGTTCAGCGTGTCGAACACGGTCTCGATGAGAATGGTGTCGGCGCCCCCTTCGATCAGCCCGCGGGTCTGCTCGGAATAGGCTACCACCAGGGCGTCGAAGCTCACATTGCGGAAGCCCGGGTTGTTGACGTCCGGAGACAGCGAGGCGGTGCGGTTGGTGGGGCCAATGGCGCCGGCCACGAAGCGCGGCTTATCGGGCGTCTTTTCGGTCCAGGCGTCGGCCGCCTCTCGCGCCAGTCTGGCGGCAGCGGCGTTCATCTCCTCGCAAATGTCCTCGAGGCCATAGTCCGCCTGGCTAATCGCCTGGGCGTTGAAGGTGTTGGTCTCCACCATGTCGGCGCCGGCCTCGAGATAGGCGCTATGGATCTCGCGGATGATGTCCGGCTGGGACAGCACCAGAAGGTCGTTATTGCCCTTGAGGTCGCGCGGATGATCCTTGAAGCGCTCCCCGCGATAGCCGGCCTCGTCCAGTCTGTAGCGCTGGATCATGGTACCCATGGCGCCGTCCAGAATGACGATGCGCTCCTTGGCTTCGCGCTTCAGCGCGGTGATACGCTCGTCACGGGTCATGTGGCGGTCTCCACCTTCGCTTCCGCAAAGGCCTTGGCCGGGCGCAGGCCCAGCAGATGGCAGGTGGCATAAACGAGATCGGCGCGGTTCAACGTGTAGAAGTGGAACTCGGTGATGCCTTGATCGACGAGACCCAGGACCTGCTCGGTCGCCACGGCGGCGGCCACGAGATGGCGCGTCTCTTGATCCTCGTCAAGCCCTTCGAATCTATGGCCAATCCAGTCAGGCATCTTGGCGCCGGACCGCTCGGCGAAGCTCGAAACCTGCTTGAAGTTATGGATCGGAATGATGCCGGGCACGATGGGGATGGTGATGCCGGCGGCGCGGACGCGGTCGAGATAGCGGAAATAGACCTCGTTATCGAAGAAGAACTGGGAGATGGCCCCGGTGGCGCCGGCGTCGATCTTCGCCTTCAGCATGTCGATATCGGCCTCGACGGAAGGCGACTCCGGGTGCTTCTCGGGATAGCAGGCGACCGAAATCTCGAACGGCGCGATCTTCTTGATCCCGGCGGTGAGATCGGCGGCGTTGACGTAGCCGCCAGGGGTCGGCTCGTAGGGCTTGCCCGCGCCATCGGGCGGATCGCCACGCAGCGCCACGATATGGCGCACGCCGAGATCCCAATAGTCGCGGATGACCTCGTCGATCTCCTCGCGCGTGGCGCAGACGCAGGTGAGATGCGCGGCGGGCTTCAGCGTGGTCTCGCGCAGCATGCGGGCCACGGTGGCGTGGGTACGCTCCCGGGTCGAGCCGCCGGCGCCGTAGGTCACCGAGACATATTTCGGACGCAAGGGTTCGAGGCGGCGAATCGAGCGCCACAGCGTCTCCTCCATGGCCGGGGTCTTCGGCGGGAAGAACTCGAACGAGACATCGATATCGCCACGGCCAAGGAAGCGGCGCTTGGGCGGTTCTTGATTGGATGGGTCTCGGTTAGACGGGTCTTGGGATGCGAGCATCACGCGACGGCCTCCACTTTGGGGCTGAGCCCCTTTTTCTTAGCGGCCGTGACCGGCTTCACGCCGAGCCACAGCGAAACGGTGAGCTTGCCTTCCGACGGTCCGGGGCTCAGCTCCCGGAAGCGCTCAGGCTTGAGACCGGCGCCTTGTAGCATCCGGCCGAGCTGATCGCGGGAGAAGCCGAGCCGGCGATGAGCCGACTGCTCCCTGAGGAACTCAAGCTCATGCGGGGCGAAGTCGACCACCAGCAGCTTGCCGCCGGGCGCCAGCACGCGCGCGGCCTCAGTGACGGCGGCGGCGGGATCGTCGAGAAAGTGCAGCACCTGATGCAGCACCACCGCGTCGGCGGCGCCGTCCTGCAGCGGCACGTTATAGAGATCGCCGTGACGGACCTGGCCTTGGGTTAGACCTGCGCGTTCGAGCTTCATGCGCGCGTAAGCCAGCATGTCGTGATTGAGATCGAAGCCGAGTGCCTTCGCCGCCCGGGGCCCGAACAGTTCGAGGATGCGCCCGGTGCCCGTGCCGAGATCGACCAGGAACTCGAACGGCCCCTGCCCCAGGGCCTCGTCCATGGCGGCCTCGACTTGGTCATCGGCGACATGGAGCGTGCGGATCCGGTCCCACTCGGCGGCATGCGCCTTGAAATAGAGTTGGGCGGCCTCGGCGCGGGCCTTCTGCACAGCTTCGGCGCGGGCCTGGTCGCGGGCAAGCGTCAGGTCGGCCGGATCGAGGCTCGCCACGATGGCCCCGGCGAGCGCGCCTTCGGCGCCGCTATCGGCCAGGCGGAAGAAGACCCAGGACCCTTCGCGGAAACGGGTGATGAGGCCCGCTTCAGCCATGAGTTTGAGGTGCCGGCTGATGCGCGGCTGGCTCTGACCGAGGATTTGGGTCAGGTCCTTGACGTTCAGCTCGGCGCCGGCCAGCAGCGCCAGGATGCGTAAACGCGTGGCCTCCCCCGCGGCACGCAAGGCGGCGAGGGTATGGGTGCGGGACAGGCCCGGCATCGGGCTGTGAGCTTCGGCATCACCTGACATAAAGATATGTTTATACGTCGCCTAGCAGCAACGCAAGACCGCCAAATGGTTGTTCTTCGTCTTTATTGCAATCAAGGATTGCATTAAACTTTCAGAATGGGCGGTTGGCCAGGGCGCCCTTGTGGTCAGGCAGCGCAAGCAGAGGGGGCGTTACGATGATCCCAATCGATGGACAGGTGATGTTCGAGGTCGCTCCGAAATTCAGCGGGGCGATGGCCAAACGGCAGGCTGAAATCATACGGGACATCAGTCCAGTCCTGGCATCTACTCTCGATGAATATGCCATCAATACGCGGCTGAGGATTGCCCACTTTCTCGGTCAGACCTGCCATGAGGCTGCCGGCTACCGAACCACTGAAGAATTTGCCAGCGGGCAGGCCTATGAGGGCCGGAAAGATCTCGGCAACGTCAAAAAGGGAGACGGTCGCCGGTATAAGGGGCGCGGCCTCCTGCAACTCACAGGGCGCGCCAACTACCGCGAGTATGGCAACGCCCTCGGTCTCGACCTGGAAGCAGACCCGCGGCGGGCTGGCGAGCCCCAGCTCTCGCTTCTCATCGCTTACGAGTATTGGAAGCGCCGCAAGATCAATCCGGACTGCGATCGGAACGACATCATCGCCGTCACCAGGAAGATCAATGGTGGACTGAACGGCCTGGACGACCGGCGCCGCTACACCGCGAAGGCGAAGGCGGCCCCTCGCCCGGATTGAGGGCTTCATCATGTCCGGCTCAAGCTCGGATTCTCGCCCCGTTCTCCATCGCGGCTCAGTCGGCCCTGCCGTGGGTGATCTGCAAGAGCAATTGCAGAAGCTCCATTACCCAATCGCGATTGACGAGGATTTCGGTCCCGCCACGGAACTCGCGGTGATGCAGTTTCAAGCGGACCACCGCCTTACCGCGGACGGAATCGTCGGCGCAAAGACCTGGAATTCCCTCGAGAAGACGACGAAGAAGAAGGCCGCGTAGCCTGGTCAGCAATTAGGCCCGGGCGAATTTCTTGTATTTGATGCGCTTCGGGACGATCGAGTCCTCGCCGAGGCGGCGCTTCTTGTCTTCCTCGTAGTTCTCGAAATTACCCTCGAACCACTCCACGTGGCTGTCACCCTCGAAGGCGAGGATGTGGGTGGCGATGCGATCCAAGAAGAAGCGATCATGGCTGATGATGACGGCGCAGCCGGGGAAATCCTCGAGCGCTGCTTCGAGCGACGACAGGGTCTCCACGTCGAGATCGTTGGTCGGCTCATCGAGCAGAATAAGGTTCGCGCCTGATTTCAGCATCTTGGCGAGATGGACGCGGTTGCGCTCGCCACCCGAGAGCTGGCCGACCTTCTTCTGCTGATCGGAGCCCTTGAAGTTGAACCAGCCGACATAAGCGCGGCTCGGCACCTCGCGCTTGCCGAGCGCGATCATGTCGTTGCCGTCGGAGATCTCCTCCCAGACATTCTTCTTCGGGTCGAGCGCGTCGCGGGACTGATCCACATAGCCCAGCTTCACCGTGTCGCCCACACGAATGGCGCCGTCGTCGGGCTTGTCCTGGCCGACGATCATGCGAAACAGCGTGGTCTTGCCGGCGCCGTTCGGCCCGATGACGCCGACAATGCCGCCCGGCGGCAGCTTGAAGGAGAGCCCGTCGATCAGCAGCCGCTCGCCGAAGCCCTTGCCCAGGCCCTCCGCCTCGATGACCACGTCGCCGAGGCGCGGGCCCGGCGGAATGGTGATCTGCGCCTTGGCCTGCTTGTCGTTGCCGGCCTCGGCGACGAGTTCTTCATAGGCGCGGATGCGGGCCTTGGACTTTGCCTGGCGGGCTTTGGGGCTCGCCCGGATCCAGTCGAGCTCGCGGGTGATGGTGCGCTGCTTGGCCTCGTCCTGCTTACCCTCGACCTCGGCCCGCTTCTGCTTCTGCTCGAGCCAAGACGAATAGCTGCCCTTGTAGGGCACGCCCGAGCCGCGATCGAGCTCCAGGGTCCAGTCCGTGATGTTGTCGAGGAAGTAGCGGTCATGGGTGACCATGACCACGGTGCCGGGATAGTCGCGCAGGAAATGCTCGAGCCACGCCACACTCTCGGCGTCGAGATGGTTGGTGGGCTCGTCGAGCAGCAGGATGTCGGGCTTGGAAAGGAGCAAACGGCACAGCGCCACGCGGCGCTTCTCGCCGCCGGACAGCGCCTTGACCTCGGCATCGCCGGGCGGACAGCGCAGCGCATCCATGGCCTGCTCCACTTGGGCATCGAGGTCCCACAGATCGCCGGCGTCGATCTCGTCCTGGAGCTGCGCCATCTCGTCGGCGGTCTCCTCGGAATAGTTCACGGCCAACTCGTTATAGCGGTCGAGCTTGGCCTTCTTCTCGGCCACGCCCTCCATGACGTTGCCCATGACGTCCTTGCTCTCGTCCACGTGCGGCTCCTGCGCCAGATAGCCGACCTTGACGCCCTCGGCCGCCCAGGCCTCGCCGACAAACTCCTTCTCCTCGCCCGCCATGATGCGCAGCAGGGTCGACTTACCGGCGCCGTTGACGCCGACGACGCCGATCTTGGCGCCGGGGAGGAAGGCGAGGGTCACGTCCTTCAAGACCTGCTTCCCACCGGGATAGGTCTTGCTGAGCTTGGTCATGACATAAACGTATTGCGGGCTGGCCATGGGGTCCCTTCGGGGATTCGTGTTGCCTGATGAGAATTGCGCCCGAGCTTGTAGCCAATCGGGTGTCTCAACTCAATGTAGGAAGCAGGTGGCGCCATGCAATGCGCTTAGAACAGTTCGGGCAGGCGCTCCTTGAGCTCGGCGGCGAGCGCGTCGAGTGGGTTCTCGGCAAGCGGCTCGATCTCGGAAAGCGCGCCAGCAAACGCGTCCGGCGACAGTTCGGCGATCGGCAGCACCCGGCACCAGCCATTCTCCATCAGAAAGGTCCGGTACTCCTGCTCCTCGTCGGTGAAGCGATGCGCCGCCGGCGCCACCCCCACCACGGGCAGCCGCGCGGACACGGCTTCGGAAATCATGGTCGAGGAATCCTCGGTGCAGACGATGACCTCGGCCGCGGCGAAAATCTCCGGCAGCGTCCCCGGGCCGGCCGTGCGGAAATCGATGAAGCGCGCAACCACGCCGTCGTCCTCAGCCAGCTCTTTGAAACGGTCGGCCACGGCGTCCGGCGTGCGCCGCGAGGTGGACACGAGCCACCGCGTGCCCCATGCCTTCGACACCTCAGTCATGAACGCCGCCAGCCGCTCCCACTCTGAGCGCTTGTAGCGGAACGCCCCGGCATTGCCGCCGACCAAGAGCCCCGCCACCTTCGGGTGGTTATCCGGCCCGTAGCGCGGCACCACCGCAGGCCGTCCCAGCGCATCGGGATCGATCGACGACGGCTTGAGCGTGACCAGATGCTGGGAACTGCCGGCATCGCGCGCATAGGACGAGATGATGAGGCTGAAATTCTCAGGGCCCAGGCCGCGCAGCAGCGAGCCGCAAAAGATATTGGGCACGCCTAGCAGCCGCGTGACGCAGAGATTGGGCATATGGGTCTCGCCGCCGGCGGAGATCACCAGATCGGCTTTCGGGATGGTGTCGGCGTCGATGCGGTAGGCCATGCGCAACATGCGCGGGGGAAAGAAGCTCTTGGCGACGATGCGGCGCCGCAGCCACCTTGTGGGCACGATCCATTTGCGCTTCACCTCGATGCGCGTCACCTCGACCGGGCGCAGGCGTTGAAGCGCCGCGATCACGCCTTGCGCCAGGTGATAATGGCCGGGCCGCGTATCGGCGAGAAAAATGACTTTGAGCGGGCTCATCTGAGCGGCTGAAATCCCTTTGACGTTGAGGCTTTCGTGTCTGCCTCATAGCGCAACCTTGGCCGGCGCGACACAGGTTCGTTTTGTCGAGCACCGGCCCTAAGCGCTTCAAAATTGGGGGCAGTTGGCAAAGGGCTTGCGCCTTAGCACAATTGACGGCAGGTGAAAGCCTTGAGGAGCATCGCAATTGGCGGATGAGAGCATGAGTGCAGAGTCAGATTGGGTCTTGAAGGCGATGGTGGCGGTCGCGGCCTCGGACGGCCGTCTCGACAGCCGCGAGGTGGGCCTGATCCAGCAGGTCTATGAGGACCGCACGGGACGCAAGCTCACGGCGGACGAGGTCGCCCGCGCGGTGGACGCCAACGCCGCGGGCGACGTGCTGGCCCAGTTCGCCGCCGCCTCCAAGGTGCTCGACAAGGACGCCAAGGAAGAGATCGTCCGCTCCGCCTATCTGGTACTCTTGGCCGACAACCGGATCGCCGGCGAGGAGCGCAAGAAGCTCAAGGATATTTCCGGCGCCCTGCAAATTCCGGAGATCCATTTCGGCGCCATTCTCGAAGACTTGGCCATCTGGATGTCCGGACAGAAGAACTGACGGCCGCATGATCGTCAGTCACGCGCACAGATTCATCTTCCTCAAGACGAAGAAGACGGCCGGCACCAGCATCGAGCTGGCGCTGACGAAGCTCTGCGGCGAGGACGACATCATCACGCCGCTGACCGCGATCGACGAGGCGCGGCGCGTGGATGAGCGCGGGGCGCAGAACTGGAAGCGGCATGGCTGGTGGAACAGCCCGCGCCCATTCTGGAAGCGGCGGCTGCTGAAATTCACCGCCGCCGATTACGGCTTTTACAATCACATGACGGCGGACGCGGCCAGGACGCTGCTCAACGACGATGAAATGTGGCGCAGCTATTTCAAATTCGCTTTCGACCGCAATCCGTGGGACCGGCAGGTGTCGTTCTATCAGCACCGCTACCGCAAGGAGCCGAGCCCGCCCCCCTTCCCCGACTTCATCCATGGCGACAAGCGCGCGCGGATCAACAATTACGAGATCTATTCGCTCGCCGGCGACGTGGCGGTGGATTTCGTCGGCCGCTACGAGAATCTCGAGGCGGATCTGAAGCACGCGCTGGCGCAGGTCGGGCTCAAGCTCGACGCGGCGCTGCCGCGCGCCAAGGGTACCTTCCGCAAGGACAAGCGGCCCTATCGCGAGTTCTATGATAATGACACGCGCGATATCGTCGGCGACTGGTATGCCCGCGAGATCAAGCTTCTCGACTATGCGTTCTAGGCGGCCCACATGATCGTCAGCCACAAGCATAAATTCATCTTCCTCAAGACTAAGAAGACGGCCGGCACCGCCATCGAGTCGGCGCTGTCGGAGCTGTGCGGGCCGGACGACGTCATCACGCCCTATCGCGAGGAAAGCGAGGGCGACCGCAAAGGTCTGCCGCCGCAGAATTACCGCATCGAGCATCCTGCGAAGCCGCGACGCTCGTTATGGCGCCGCCTGATGCGCCGGCCAGAGCGGTACTATCATCAGACCGTCGGCTTCTACGAGCACATGCCGGCTGAGCGCGTTCGCGCCTATGTGGGCGAGGATGTGTGGCGGGACTATTACAAATTCGCGTTCGACCGCAACCCGTGGGACCGGCAAGTGTCCTGGTATCTGTACAAAACCAAGTCGAAACGCACGCGGCCGAGCTTTGAGACATTCATGTCGAGCCGCCGCCGCGCCTATGTGGACAATCACGAGATCTACATGCCGGACGGGGAACTGGCGGTCGACTTCCTCGGCCGCTACGAGAACCTGGAAGAGGATCTGAACAAGGCGCTGGAGGCTGCCGGCGTGACGCAGCAAATCTCCGTGCCCAAGGTCAACGTCACGCCCAACAAGGACGGCGCCCGCGACTACCGCAGCTATTATTCACCGGAATTGCGCGAGTTGGTGGCGGCGTGGTACGCGCCCGAGATCGAGCTGCTGGGCTACGCGTACTGAGCAGCGAAGGCCTTCCCAATTCAAAGACGTGAAGCAGACGGCGGGCCTGGAGCCCGCCGCCGCC
>Ga0307378_10012189_pt1 | contig 11005 bp, 9 predicted proteins | sample UN1MG_FD_202238 | JGI IMG/M metagenome (GOLD analysis project Ga0307378, IMG submission 202238) | Soil microbial communities from Risofladan, Vaasa, Finland - UN-1 | ecosystem: Environmental > Terrestrial > Soil > Coastal area > Acid sulfate soil | place: Finland: Risofladan, Vaasa | collected...
TGTCTTCCCACCAGGTGGCCCAAACGTCGCCCTTGCCGCCGAACCGCTGCACGCTGGCGTGCGAGAGGTAGCGCACGGCGTCGTAGAGCAACTGCCCGGTCAAGTTGGGAAGCTGCTCGATCACGAATGCGACGGCGCCGGGATCTCGAATCTCCATCACGGCCTGGAGCACGCTCTTGCGAAAGCCGTAGATCTTCGGATAGTGGGGCGACTCGACCAGCCTGGCGATCTCCTCCAGCACGGCAGCGTCGCCGATTTCGCCCAGCGCATCGACCGCCACGATGACGATCTTCCAGTTCTCCGACTCCAGAAGCTCGACCAACATTTCCCGCGCCCCGGCGTGTTCGGGGAACCGGACCAACATCATGATCATCCGCAGCGTGCTCTCCGGGACCGCCGAGTCGGTGTCCTTCTTCTCGATCACCTTGACCAGCAGGTCGGCCGCTCGCGGGTCCTCGCCGTAGGTGTCCAGTCGGACCAACGCGGCGAGCTTCTCGTCCTCGCGGCCGGCGGTCAACACGCGGTAGAGTTCGTGCTCGGGAAACCCGTCGTCGGGAGATGCGTCGTCGGGAGATGCGTCGTCGGGAGATGCGTCGTCGGGAGATGCGTCGTCGGGCGTCGCTTCGTCGGGAGAGGCATCTTCCGGAAGCGGATCTTCGGTCGCTTGCCCCCAGCTCGTCGGAAGAGGCAGGATGACGGCAGAAACGAAAACGGCCGCACACACGCCACGAATCAAGGCAACCATGATCATCCTCCTGATCGCCGAGCCGCCCGACGGCCAACTCGCGGTTCATCCGACCGAAGCGTGCCTCGGATCGGATACAGGGAAGTACCGGTGCCTCTTCTCTATCGCCAGACCGGCCGAAAAACGCCGTATCTTGCCGGATTTCGACCTACACGCCATGATACCCCAGGCCGGCAAAAGCATCAAGAGACTTGGGCGGCAATCCGTCCGGAACAGGCTTCGAGCAGACCCCCGGGCGAAACGCCTGATCCTTCATTTTCCCGCGAAAAGTTACAAAAACCCGGTGGTCTGCTATGCTCGGTCGTGAGCCCCGGTTTCTCCTGAGAGGTGGAACGTGAACATTCGACTTGCCACCGCCCGCGTGGAAACCTGATCTCGGCGCAGAACACGATCGGCCCATCCCGGTCGGGCGCCATGCCGCGTCAGGCACGCGGCGTCAGTGAACGCACTTCATTTCGCCCAGGCTGACCCATTCCTTGTCGCCGCGCGCCAAGTTGCGATACCGATGCTCCGGTTCCTTGCTGTCTCGATCGGGAATGAACGCTTGCAGGCCGCCTTGGTTGTCGGTGCCTGTCTTTTCGGGATTCCCACTGATCTTCACCACGACCGTGCCGTCTATTCCATTGACCGCGGAACGACCGATGATCCGAAACCTGCTTTCCAAGCCGTTGGGATATCGTTCCACCCAAAACTGTTTGTCAATCCTGAGCCAAAGACGCTTCCCCGGCAGCGGGTCGTAGGGATAGTCGAAGTAATAGAAGCTCGGCATCTTGGCAATGTCCTCGTCGGTGACCTTCGCGAACTCGGTGGCGGATTCCTTCTGGTTGTCCGCGGAAGCCGGGTTTTGCGAAAAGCTCGTTGCGGCCACTGCGAGCAAGCCAATTCCCATTACTCGCCAAATCGCGACGTGTGTTTTCATCTTCTCTCTCCGGTTCGTGGTTAGGCGTTCGTGCCAACTCGTTCTTGGCAGGTTTCCTGCTATCCCGCTTGTTTCAGCCTTGTAGGTCAGGCTGCCGACAACAGTCTACCATCATTCCAGTCAGGCACAGCCTGACCTACGGCTATTTGGAATCGAATGCCCCGCTATCGCGGGGGTTGGTGCGTAAAACTGCGCAAAACAAGTAGTGCAGGAAAGCATTTTCGCCCCGGAATTGGCCTGGACTCGGCAAATCGATTCTGGGAAACTCCCGCCTCTCTTCGGGAGTCGCAAGGGCAGGTCCAACCATGTTCAGTTCGATTCGCTTTTCCGGTACGATGTTTCATTTCAGTCGATGCCTGTGCATCCTGGCGGTGGTGGCCTCCCTGGGGCTGGCCGGGTGCCATTGTCTGGACAACTGCTCGGGCCTGAATCTCTGCGGGGACGGTTTCGACGAGACCGCGGAGCCCTTCGCCACGCCGTCGATGCGGATGCCCGATCAACAGAGCAGGCCCTTCGCGCTGACGAACAAGGGCATGCAGATCGAACGCAGTCTGGGCGCCGGCGGCCAATAGCAGGGAAAACGCAGCCCGTTTCCCGTTACGACAAGCCGCCGTTGGCTTGTGCTCTCTCTTGCCGGTCGATAGGCTCCAAGCGTCGACTTTCTCGAAAGGATTTCCCATGCCGGATGACGCTCAGCGACGGTACGAGCAGATCTGCCGACACGGCAACGGGCAAGCCCCTCGTCCCTCAGCCCTCGTCCCTCAGCCCTCACCCCTCGGCGTCACCGGCCGCAACGGGCTGTTTCCCAGCACGAATTTCTTACGGCCGGCCGACGAGGTGAAATCGACCGTGGCTTTTCGGGAAGCGCCGGCGCCGCTTAGGGCGACCACCCGGCCCAAGCCGTATTTGGGATGACGGACCAGCATGTTCTGGTGGAACGCGTCGGGAGAGACCGGCGGGGAAGGCTCGCCGCCGTTGGCCAGTTCGGCCGCCGTCGTGAGTTGCATCGCCAGGGGGACGTGCGTTTGGGGTTCCGCCTGGGGACGCGAGAGAACCGGTTCCACGTAAGGCGGCTCGGCCGCGTACGCATCGGCCGGCTCGAGCATCTCCAACGCCATCTCTTCCCGGGGCAACTCCATCAAGAAATGGCTGGGAATCGTCGTGCAGCGCCGCCCGCGGAAATCGCGATAGCGGGCCAGGCTCAACTGCAACTCCTCCTGCGCCCGAGTGACGCCCACGAACATCAACCGCCGCTCCTCTTCGAGTTGTTCCGGACGCTGGCGGCTTCGTTCGTGCGGCAGCAGGCCCTCTTCGACCGCCACCAGGAAAACGACCGGAAACTCCAGGCCCTTCGAAGCGTGCAGCGTCATCAGCGTCACGCAGTCACGCTCGACCTCCCAATCGTCGGTGTCGTTGACCAGACTCGTCTCCTCCAGAAACGCCTCCAGATACCCCGGGCCGAAATGACGCTCGTCGAACTCGCGGGCGACGGTCAACAGCTCCTCGATGTTGGCCAGCCGCTGCAAGTCCTCCTCGTTCCGGGAATCGCGCAACTGCTGCTGGTAGCCCGTCTCCGCCAGCACGTTGCCGAGGATCTCCTCGACCGGTTCCCCGGCCACCGACGTCAGCCGATCGAACAGGGCGACGAACTTGCCCACCATGGCCGCGTTGCGCCGGCTGAGCGATTCGACTTCGCGGCACTCCCGGGCGGCGTCCAGCAGGCCCAGCCCGCGGCGGGTGGCGTGGTCCGACAGCCGCTCGATCGTGCTCTTGCCGATTCCCCGGGCCGGCGTATTGATCACTCGCAACAGGGCCATCTCGTCCCGCGGATTGTTCAGCAGTTGCAGGTAGCCCAAGACGTCCTTGATTTCCTTGCGCCCGAAGAACTCCACGCCGTGGACCAACTGGTACGGCACGCCCGCGTCGCGCAAGGCGAACTCGAACGCCCGAGAGAGCGCGTTGATGCGGTAGAAGATGGCGAAATCCCGGGGACGGCGTCGGCCGCGTCGGACTTCGTCGGCAATCCGCGCGGCGATGTTTTCGGCCTCGTCTTTGTGGGTGCCGTAGGTCACCAACCGAACCGGGGCTCCCGGACCGTTTTCGGTGTAGAGGTTCTTTTCCTTGCGAAAGACGTTATGGGCAATCAACTCGGCAGCCACGCGAAGGATCCGTTGCGTGCTGCGATAGTTCTGTTCCAGCCGCACGACGCGGACCGCGGGGAAATCCTTCTCGAACTCCAAGATGTTGTTCAAATTGGCCCCCCGCCAGCCATAGATCGATTGGTCCGGGTCTCCGGTCACGGCCAAATTGGGATAGTCGATCGAGAGCGTCCGGGCGATGGCGTACTGGGCGAGGTTCGTATCCTGGTATTCGTCGACCAGGACGAACCGATATTGCTCGTCGAGGCGGCTGCGGATCTCGGGGTTCTCCCGCAGCAGGGTGGCGACGTGGAGCAACAGGTCGTCGAAGTCGGCCGCGTTCGAGTTGGCAAGTTGGGATTGATAGGCGGGATAGATCTGTTCGACCACACTCCCCAACGGGTTTCCCGCACGCGGCCGGTATTTCTCGGGTGAGATCAGGTTGTTCTTGGCCCAACTGATCGCCTTGGCGATCGCGTCGGGCGTGAAATGCGTGGCGTCGATCTTCAGCCGCGCGAGCGTTCGACGCAACGTTTGGCCGCTGTCTGCGGTATCGTAAATCGTGTAGTTTTCCTGGAGCCCTACAAACTGCGCATATTTTCGCAACAGCCGGGCACAGAAACGGTGGAAAGTGCTCAGCCACACCTGTTGACCCGGGGCCAACCGCTCGACGCGGGACCGCATCTCGTTGGCGGCCTTGTTGGTGAACGTCAAGGCGAGAATCTGGTGCGAGGGGACGCCTTGGGACAGCAGCCAGGCAATCCGATGGGTGACTACCCGCGTTTTCCCGCTTCCCGGGCCGGCCAGTATCAGCAGTGGTCCTTCGAGATGGACGACTGCTTCGCGTTGAGCGTCTGTCAATCCTTGCAACAGCTCGTCCAACGGGGGGTCCTTCTCGATCAAGCGGGCAGGCAACCGCACCAACGCCTCTTAGGGGCCGCGCAGAAACAAGTTGTTCGACTGGGGTGGCACGCCCTGAGGAACGAAGGGCGTGGAGAACCTGCCAAACCACGCCCTTCGTTCCTCAGGGCGTGCCACCCTCGCCAAAGGGTTGCGCAAACACTTGTTTCTGGTTCGCTCAGTATATGCGGTGCGGTCCGAGACGCGACCCCCCTGTCAGACGCATACAAGCCGGGATGACCGTCAAACTACCCCGCAGCGGAAAAAACTGCGAAAAATACCCCGTCGCGATGACAAATAATACTACCCGAACTTGCTGGAATCGTTATACTGCCTTCACGACGATGAGACGGACTCATCGCCGCAAGGACACTTTTCACCCCCATCGGACCAGCTTGGGAGGGAACCCATGAGTACCCGTATCCCATTGAGGACGGACGACACGCAAGCGAAGGATCTGGCCGACAAACTGGAGATGAGCACGGCGGAGATCGGCCTGTCGGTTCGCACGACGAACTGTCTGGAGGAAAGAGGGATATTTACGGTCAACGACTTGCTGCATTCCACTCGCGATGATTTGATGAGCATCTCGAATTTCGGCGAGAAGACGCTGGAAGAGGTTTACAAGGCGCTGGAAGGGGTCGGCTTTTGCCGCAGGTCGAATCGCGAAGCGGTGGCCAAACCGCAGCGAGCCTCGTATCCCCGATAGACCCGACCTGCGGGAGCAGCTTCGGCTCGGCACCGATCTTGAAAGCCCCCAAGGCGGAGAGAACACGTTGGCACGCTTCTTCCGGTACTACGGCAAGAAACGCGGTGACCGGCGAACCGGGTCCCGAACGCTCGGCAGTGCGGGCGAGGCGCTCTTCTTCGCCGTCTTCCTGCTGCTGGGATGCGGCGTCGGCACCGCCATGTTCCTGGGTTCGGTCTTGCCCCAGTGGAGGGTCAACTACGAATACGTCCTCCATACCTGCAAAGTGATCGACCGGCGGATCTCCGAGAAGCAGGGGGACAGCGGGACTCTCTATCGGGTGGACATTGAAATCGAGTATGAAATCGACGGTCAGGGTTACCACGAAGTGACCTATGACGTCCAGCGGGCCTACTCGAGCGGAAAAGAGGACAAGCAGGCGATTCTCGACCGTTTCACCGTCTACAGCGACGAGGCCCCCGGACCGTATCCCTGCTGGTACGACCCGGAGGATCCCCGCAAGGTCGTCCTGGTACGTGGATTCAGTTGGTGGATCTGGTTGGTGTTCATCATCCCGGCTTCCTTCGTGGTGATCGGAGCGGGCGGTTTGATCTACACGTGGTTCCATTGGGGCAAGTCGGCCGAGCGCCGCGCGGCGATCGCCCGCCGTGCCCGGCAACGCGATCCGTTCAAGACCAATGGCCAAGCCCAGCGCGATTTTCCGGGCGTGCCCGCCGGGGGCGAAATCACCAACAGTCCGGGCACGAAGCTGCAATTCCGTTTGCCCATCAGCACTTCTCCCGGCTGGGCCGTGTTCGGCGCGGCGATGGTCTGTTTGTTGTGGAACGGGATCGTTTCGGTTTTCGTGGTGGTCGTCGTACGCGGCCACCTCGACGGCGAGCCCAACTGGTTCCTCACCTTGTTCATGATTCCGTTCGTTCTGGTGGGAATCGGCCTGATCGTCTATTTCATCCGGCAGTTCCTGGTGGCGACCGGCGTCGGGCCCACCACGCTGGAAATCTCCGACCATCCTCTCCATCCGGGCGAACAATGCCGGCTGCTGGTCTGCCAATCGGGACGGCTGGACGTGAACTCGCTCACGGTGTTGTTGGTTTGCGAGGAAGAAGCGACCTATCGCCAGGGGACCAACACCCGCACCGAAACCCGCGAAGTCCATCGGCAAACGGTGCTCCGCCACGAAGACTTCGAGGTCCGCCGGGGACTGCCGTTCGAGGCCGAATGCTTGTTGAGCGTTCCCCCCGGGGCCATGCATTCCTTCAAGTCCGACCACAACGAGATCGGTTGGACGCTCTTGGTCCAAGGCGACGTTGCCGGCTGGCCCGACTATCAACGCGCCTTTCCGATCATCATCCGCCCGAACGACGGAAAGGGCGACGCATGAGCGATCCGGGAATCATCATCCGCTTCGACGGCAACGGCCGGGTGTACCGCTCGGGCGAGACGCTCTCGGGCGAATACCTGCTCCGGTCGGTCGCCCCCGAGGACGTCAAGGCGGTCGAGGCCTCGGTGCTCTGGTACACCGAGGGCAAAGGCGACGAGGACCTGGCCGTCCACGAGTTTTGGCGGAGGAGCACCGAAGACGGGGATTTCATCGACTCCAGCCGGCCGGCCCGTTTCACCACGACCCTGCCGCGAAGCCCGTTGAGCTACGACGGGGCGATCGTCAAGCTCCGCTGGTGCGTGCGCGTGCGGGTTTTCCTGCGGCGAGGCAAGGAAGTCGTCGGCCAGAAGACCTTCCGGCTCGGCGACGTGCCGGTCATTCGGGGTTGAGAGAAAGTGGACGGTCGCCAACAACAGCCACCCGGCGAGAACCCGTTTTGCAGCCGCCGAGTGCGACCCGGGGCTTTGCCCTATCGGTTCGCCGCGGGGGAAACCGCGGCGGGGCTGGTCCGGCGGCTCGGCCGAAGCGGCTGGCGGGGACAGATCGTCGGGCCGCACGGCTCCGGCAAGTCGGCGCTCTTGGCGGCCTTGGTCCCGGCGATCGAGGAGGCAGGACGTCCTACTTTCGCAATCGAACTGCACGACGGTCAGCGCCGCCTTCCACTTTCGCTGCGGCGCACGCCCGGTCTGGACGGATCGACCGTGTTGATCATCGACGGCTACGAGCAGCTTTCCCATTGGCAGCGGTTCCGCGTGAGACGGTTTTGCCGCCGCCGGGGACTGGGATTGCTGGTCACGGCCCACACTGCCGTCGGCTTGCCCGAACTGTGGCAGACGGCCTCCGATCTGGAACTCGCCCGGCAGATCGTCGAGCAACTACAGCGGGAATATCCCTCGCGCGTCACTTCGGAGGACGTAGCCGAGCGATTTGCGCGTCGCGAAGGAGACATGCGCGAGATGCTGTTCGACCTCTACGACCTGTACGAGCAGCGCCGCGGCAAATAGAACGGGTTTCCAACCCACGTTCGGCGCAGATTCCGGGATTGGGAAGTGCTGAATAAAACTGCTGACTGGACCAGGACAGCCCATCAGCTTCCGATCAACTGCTGCACTTTGGCGACGAAGGAGGCGACATCGACCGGCTTGTCGACGAACATCTCCGGCTTGACCAACCCTTCGTCGCGCATCTGGCGGATTCCCCTTCTCAGGGCCTCTCGCAGGCTCTCGTAGGGCTTCTCGAACGTCTCGTCCTTGTGTTCCTCCATTTCTTCGAGGATTCCGCTCACCGCGGTGAGCATGAGGATCGGGATATCCTTGTACCGTTCGTCCCTCTTGAGCAGCTTGCACAGGGTGAATCCCGACCTCTTGGGCATCATCACGTCCAGGACGATGAGGTCGGGCACGGTCTCCCTGATCTTCGCCAGGCCCTCCTCGCCGTCGTAGGCGGCAATCGGATCGTATCCGTGTTCGCTCAATACGACGGAAAGGTACTCGACGGTGTTCCGGTTGTCGTCAACTACGAGGACTTGCTTGGCCATCGTCCGCCTCCTTATGGTCTCCGGGGCCGTTTACCGGGAGATGGATTTCGAAAGTGGTTCCCCGCTCGGGTTCCGATTCCACGGAAATCACCCCACCATGTACCCTAACGATTCTGGCGGTCAGCGCCAACCCCAAGCCGGTCCCCAGGGTCTTCTTGGTGCTGAAGAAAGGGACGAAAATGCTCCGCTGGACGGCCTCGGTCATGCCGCACCCGTTGTCGCGGATCCTGATCACGAACGTATCCCTGTCCTTTCCCAAGGAATTCTCCAAAACGATTTCCGGAGTCTCGCCGTCGTGGTAGTGCTTCCAGTTGCAGGCGTCGATGGCGTTGACCAGGATGTCGGTGGTGCCGATGTGGATCAGTTTCGGATCGCACAGCACGGGGGGCAACCCGTCGGGTGTCGCGTGGCGCAGCGTGATCCCGTGGTCCGCGGCCGTCTGTCGGTTCAACTTGCAAATACTGACCACCAGGTCGTTGAGGTCGACGCTCTCCAGCTCGGGCTTCCATTCCTTGGCGAAGTTCAGCATGTTGCGGGAAAGGGAGCTGATCCGGATGATGCCTTCCTCGACCATCGCGCAGCCTTTCTCGATCCGTTGCCGATTGTCCTTGGCCATCCCGTTGCGCACCAGGTAGGCACCACCATTCAGGGCATCGAGCATATTCTTGACGGCATGCTGGATCCCGGTTACCGCCTGGCCGATCGCGGCGAACTTCTGCGACTGGATCAGCTCCCGCTGCAGCCCCTTCTCCCGGGTGACGTCCTTGCTGATCCCGATCGTGCCGATGGGGCGGCCTTCGACGTTGCGCAGACGCGACAACGTCAGCAGGACGTTCCTGACCCGGCCGTCTTTGGCCAGCAGACTGGTCTCGTAGTTGATGACGTTGCCGGTCTGCTCGAGGCGCGCGGCGGCGGCGTGCCGCTCGCGCGGGTCGACGAACAGGCTTTCGATTCGCCGGCCGATCACTTCCTGCCGGCGGTAGCCCAGCGACTCCTCTCCCCCGCGATTGAAGGTCTTGATCAACCCCTCCGAATCGACCGTGATGATGATGTCGGCGGAGTTCTCGACCATCGCTTCGAGGTACTCCTTGGCGCCGCGCAGCTCGTCCTGGAACTTCTTCTCTTGGGTGATGTCCTTGCTGATCCCGATGGTGCCGATGGGCTCGCCGTCGCTGTCGGACAGGTAGGACAGCGTCAGCAGGACGTTGCGGGATTGACCGTCTTTGGTGAGCAGCCGGGTCTCGTAGTTCTTGACGTGGCCGGTCTTCCTCAGCCGGACCGTGGCGTCGTATCGCTCGCGGGACTCGACGAACAGGCTCTCGATCGGCTTGCCGATCACCTCCGCCCGGCGGTAGCCCAACGCTTCCTCCCCCCCGCGATTGAAGGTCTCGATCAATCCCTCCGTGTTGACCGTGATGATGATGTCGGCGGAATTCTCGACCATTCCTTCGAGGTACTCTTTGGCGTCGCGCAGCTCCTCCTGGCTGGCCTGGATCGTGGCCGTCATCGCGTTGAACGACTCTTCCAGGAGCCCGATCTCGTCGTGGCGCTTTCGATCGAACCGGAAGTCGAGTCGATGGGCGGCAATCTGCTTCGTGCCTTCGATCAATTCCCGGATCGGCCTCTCCAGCATCAGTCCGAACATGAACCACAAGGCGACGATCCCCAACAGCAACGGGATCAGCACGTGGACATAGGGGGCCAGCGCAATCGCCGCGGCCAGGATCGCCGCGGCCACGGCGGTGAGTTTCCAGACGAGCTTGGATCGCGATTTCATACCCGGTCCCGCTGGGCAAGCCTACCGGCGGCCAGCACGGTGCCGTCTCTTGGCAAGAGTCTATTCCACTTGGGGGATCAGTGCAAGCGAGGATCGCGGGCCGACGGCGGACGCACCTCTGCGGGGTCTTGCGAAGGCACGCACGTGGCGACTTTCCTTCCTGGTGGGGGCAAGAGTTCGTAGTGACCCGTTTTATCGGATCCCGATGGCCGAGACCGCATGAATGCGGTCACCACAAACGGTCCGTGAATGATACGGGAATGCGTCACCTGAGCCCTACCGGGAAGCCGGGAAAGCGCGGATTTCCGCGGCGCGCGGCGGAATCCCGTGAATTACCTCTGGGGCCGATCCATCCCCCGGTGTCGCGCGAAGACCACCAAGGACTCGGCCGCGCTGTGTTACGGCGATTTCCCGATGCGGCAAGGCCACAAGCAAAAAGGACTTACGTACATGCGCGAACCGTTCTCAGAAGTTTCGACAGACACAAGACTGCAAAAGTCGCTGGTGGTTGGCACAGACTTCGCTGGGTCTTCCGAGCCGAACTCCACACGAGGCAATTCGTGGAAGCGGCTCTCGAAGCTCCAAGGAGTAGTTGACACGCAAATACGCTACTGCAACGATACCAGAGCACCGAGTCTCCAGGCGAGATGCCGGGGGCGTCATCAGGCGTACCGAGAGACGGTATCATGAATGCTGAAGCCAAGCCTATTCTGGTCATCGGAGGGGGCATTGCGGGGATGACGGCGGCAGTGGAAGCTGCCGAGGTCGGTTACCGCGTCGTCCTGGTGGAGAAAGAGGCTTATCTGGGCGGGCGCGTGGTGCGCATGCACCGGTATTTCCCCAAGATGTGCCCGCCGGCCTGCGGGCTCGAGATCAACGTTCGCCGGATCAGGCAGAAC
>Ga0307378_10012191_pt1 | contig 11005 bp, 11 predicted proteins | sample UN1MG_FD_202238 | JGI IMG/M metagenome (GOLD analysis project Ga0307378, IMG submission 202238) | Soil microbial communities from Risofladan, Vaasa, Finland - UN-1 | ecosystem: Environmental > Terrestrial > Soil > Coastal area > Acid sulfate soil | place: Finland: Risofladan, Vaasa | collected...
AGGGGGATTTTATTATTTTGTAGTGTCTCTCTGCCCTATTTTACGAGAAGAGCTTCCGTTAAATAAGGTTCCAGCTATTCGTGTAGGTACTGAGAAGCTGGTTCTCCTCGATGCTCATAAGATTGCTCGACCGCTTCCCAAGGAAGAAGTTGTTCGGTTACGGTGGCCTCGTGGTGTTATTATTACTAACGAGTAGCCGACTAAGGAGAAAGGAGATTCATGATTGTTCTAGACAAACTGCCGACTGTCTTGGACCTCTCTGGGGTCACTCCTCAGGAGGCTTTTAATTTAGGCAGACATTACGAAAACTTTTATGAGTGGGTATGGGATCGAGGCACTGGACAAAAACAGCTGAACTGTTTGCTGTGGCCTTTGGCTCTTGATGACGCAAAACTTCGCGGTATCGAGCTTTATGTTACTGGATGGTTTGATGATTTTGAGTCCATCTTGATGGTTTCTCAAAGGACTCCCTCAGCATGAAGCTGGCAAGTTTAGGGAAAGGAGATGGATATGAAGTATGGTAATCCGATCTCTACACATAGCGGGAGTTCCAGTACTCAGGTTCATAAAACAAGCTGTAGGAATATGGAGAAAGAGCACAATGTCAACTGAAGTTTCTTCTTCAATGTTTCCACGAAGCGAGATGCTCGCTTTTTTCTATGTTCTGCTAGATCAAGGAGCCCCTCCAGGTCTCGTCAAGGCCTGCATGTTGGAGTCCCATCGGAGAGCCCACTCCCAGGACGTAGGAGACGCCATGGACGATGCACACCTCTCTGGAATGGCTGGGCAGCTGACACGACAGCTCATGAAGGTCAGCTCCGAGCCTGTGGTTCATGAAAGGCTTTCAGTCTTGATGGATTTGGAAGAAGCTGATTGTTCCTACGAGTCCCTGGTTCTTCATATGGACGAGATCGTGGAGGAGGCTGCAGCTCAGGTACGCAAGGCTTTAACGGCACGTATTAGAGAACATCACCGTGAAGGGACCCATGGTGATCTTCCTATTATAGGGGAGCATCATATTAATGTTCCCGAAGATCCTGTAGCTAGCGTTGAGGAGCCAGAGGATGACGAGGAACACCGTCTCCGTAGCTACAGCCGTTTTCAAAGTTCTACGGTTTGATCCTGGTCTTAGTCAGCTTCAATGAAAGAATGAAACTTATGGAAGGAGCTGAGCCCATGACGATCGTAAGTTGTGTTCTAAAATCGGGAGGGGAATATACACCAGATCATGTTCATTGCCTCATGAGCATGGTTCATAAGTACCTACCATTAAGGCCGTTTATTTGTTTCACGGATATACCGGATACCTTGAGATGTCAGACAGTTCTCCTTCAACACGACCTTCCTGGGTGGTGGTCAAAGATGGAAGTCTTTGGACACCATGGACCCATTATTTATCTGGATCTTGACACTATTATTATTAGTGATCTTCGATGGTTGGCTGAGATATCTCACCATCAAACGTTTACGATGCTTAGAGATATCTATCGTGGAAGGACGGATCCTTTTGCCAGAGGTTCTGGTGTGATGACCTGGGCTGGGGATATGAGTTGGGTTTTGAGACTTTTCTTGACTGACCCTGTCTCTAATATGAAGAAGTTTGCTTCAAGTGGGGATCAAGGTTATTTAGAATCTGTGACGAAAGCTGAAGCTCTTCAAGATGCAGCACCACATAAGTTAGTTTCTTTCAAGGGGGATAATAAGAAGACAACACCAAAAACTTCTATTGTTGTTTTTCACGGAAAACCAAGACCTTGGAACCAACAGGAGATTCCTTATGGGGCAGTTTAATCTCGTTGGTGATTGGTACGTTCCAACAATAGACGTTGAGAGTTTTCCAGCTGTTATGGATCAGGTGAGTGATCTTGAAGCTATGTTGGCTTTTACAACACAGCAACGAACTGTGATCCAAGCTGGCGGGAACATAGGGATCTGGCCGGTTAGACTGGCTAAATATTTCACTAGAGTTGTGACAGTCGAACCTGACGAAACAAATTTTGAAGCTTTGTGCATGAATACTGATGCACGAAGATTACCAGTGGAACGATTGTTGGCAGCTTTTGGAAGCAAGGAGGGTTCATGTCATGTGGATCGAGTCCAACCAAAGACTATCCGGGCTCTCCAGATCACTCACGCCACGAATGGTGACATTCCTGTTATTCGTATTGATAGCCTCGGAATCACTAATGTTGATTTTTTGCAGTTGGCTGTTAAAGGTTCAGAACATGACGCTGTTCTAGGGGCAAAAGAAACCATCAAGAAGTTCCAGCCTGTTATTGTTTTGGAACTCAAAGGTCTTGGGGAGCGTTATGGTCACCTCAATGCCGATACAGAAGAATTACTAAGTTCTTGGGGCTATGATGTTGCGGCCCGAATCCATAGGGATGTTATTTTCATCCCTTCTCGAAAAGGAATCACAGCATGTTAGTATGCCCATCACTTAAGATCTTGTTTGCCCATGCAGGCAGAACTGCTGGAAGCTCTATCACCGCAGCACTTCGTCCTTGGACAACAACCGCAGTTCCAACGGATAAGCAGCTCTCTACAGACGATAGGAATTGGCAGCATCAATGGCATTCTCTTGGTGATAGGTATGCCTCCTACAGCTCTATTGAATTTACAGCAGGGGAGAAACTGGCTGAAGGCTATAGGATCGTAGCTAGCGTAAGGAATCCTTGGCGTCGAGTTGCCAGTGCTTGGTCTTCTAGGGGAATTTGGTCTTCCCTAGAACCAAGACAGTTCATTGAACTATTAGAGGCTGGAAAGAAGATCGACAGCTTGGTCATTTCCATGCTGCAGCCTGTTTCTTACTCAGCAGGGCCTGATCCGTGGTATGTCATCCGCTATGAGAATCTGCAGGAGAATTGGGCGGATTTGTGCAACAAGCTGGATATCTCGGAAACGAAGCTCCCCCACGTCCCCAATATTGAACCCGCAAGAGTTGAGCTTGATGAGGCAGCTGTAGCCAAGTTTTATGCTGATCCTTATTGTGTTGATTGGGTGGCTAAGAAGTTTGCTGAAGACATCGAGCTGTATGACTATGATCCTCCGAGTCCCTCAAGAAAGCCCCTTCCAGAAATGCCCATGAAGACTGTTTTCTCTGCAAGAGATGGCATTCTTGAGGAATATGACACCTTGACAGATGACACTATTATTGAGGATGAGGTTGAGGACACCGATTCAGACAACGGTGATGGTGTCTACAAAATAGAGCTATGACCGTAGGAGAACAATCCCTCGTCTATAGGCCCCCTGAAAAGGGCCTCTTTCATACGGCTGAACCCATCTTGGGTGAGTTCGATGAAAGCCTGAACATGCACAAAATCCTCCACGGAGGAATGTGGACTGGTCAGCGTAAATGGTGGGAGCTTCCTAACTTTATTAGGATGCTCGTGGGCGGTTACGGTTGCTGTTGGGGACACTCGCTCGTAAACTCCGTTCCTATAGCGGAGCGGTGCGACCCTTCCCCGGTGCAAACCCTACTGGGTGAGGCAGTTGGGTCCCAGGGTTATCTAAAAGGACGGGCGGAACTCTATCGAGTGACCACCCAGCTAGGGCGGGTGGCCGTCGTAACTCTTGGCCACCGTTGGCTAACGCCAACTGGATGGAAGCGTCTCGATCAACTGGCTGTGGGAGCTGTAATAGCTGGTAGTGCATACGAAGATGATCGGCGTTGTCGAGAAACATCACGAGATTCGTCGGGTCGTTGTTACTGGTCACCCCGTCCACATGGTGTATCACCGTTCCAAGCGGCAGAGCTTGCCCATAGCAATACGTGGCAATCTTCCTGGCCCAGTACCGGTGGCCCTCAGGAGCTTTCATACGACCACCATTCCAGAACGGATTCTCTTCGGGAGGTTTGGCCCCAGCTCCTCGCTTACGCCGGGGCTCTTCCCAGAATATCAGGGCTCGGCGGATGGACTCCTCTGATACCCCAAGATCTTGGGCCAGAAGCCCTGTATGCCGCCAGTCTCGATAGGGAGGCACAACCTGCTCCCATTCTAGATGGATCTTGGAACGGTGATTTCTGTGGGGATTCTTACCAGTCCCACGGCCAGTGTACGGCGGATGCGTTTCAGTCATGGGAACAGATCTTACCCACCTGGGACCCCATCACAAGCATTGAGTACCATTCTTTTGGGGACTATTATGATCTGTCAGTTCCTGGTCCAGAGCACTATCTAGGCGACGGTCTCTACCACCATAATAGTGGTAAGACGATGCAGTTAGCAAAGCGGATGCTAACGATCGCCGTAGTCAATGGTTCTACCATGCGCCGTGTTTCCAGTGAAGGAAAGCGGTGGTGGAAGTACTATGATCCTGTGGGAACACCGCCTCCTGTAGCTATTGTCAGTCCAACATATTCTATAGCTAGGGAAACCACACTCAGTACGATAGAATCTTTATTAATAAACCTTGAGCTGTGGTACGCCTATTGGCGCAGTAAGCCAGAAATTGAAAAGCGTTGGATTGGCTATGAGATCAAGAGAACAGCTCCTTACGTTGTCAAGATCTGGTACAAGCGTGGACGCTACCGCCCCAAGATGGGGCGTATTCTCATTTATAGTGGTGAGAACGCTGACAAGCTCAAGGGTCCTAACATTGCAGCGGTAGGTATTGACGAGCCGTTCATTCAGCCTTTGGCTGTCTTTGAGCAGATGATCGCTCGGTGTCGGCATCCTCAAGCTAGGATTCGTGAAGTCAATCTCACGGGCTGTGTGACGAGGGATACCCTTGTCTGGACCCGTAAGGGTCTTGTCATGATTGGTGATCTTGATCCAGGCACCGATCCTAAGCAATACAAGAAGCTTGGTGTGGAGATCTATGGACGCGGAGGCTTCCATGAAGCAACTAAATTCTATAACAATGGTGAGGATGAGACAGTCATCCTCAAGGCTACGAATGGGATTGAGCTAGAGGCTACGCCGGATCACCCGGTGATGACCGTTGAAAAGGATGGTTCCTTTGTTTTCAAGCGTTTAGGTGCTCGAAAGGGTAAGTACGCTGAGCTTGGACAGGCTCAAGCAGGGGATAAGCTGCCGATCGCTGTGGGGATGGATCTTTGGGGAGATCAGGATCCCTTAGAGGGCACCGGGCAGAGCATGACGAATGATGCTGCCTATTGTTTTGGTGCTTGGGTTGCTGAAGGTAGCTACGCAAAAACAATTAATCAGTTTAGAGTTGTAGGTGATGACAACGAGTTGCATGAGCCTTTCCTGGAAAGTTCACTTTGTGGAGTTTATTTCAATGGGCCAGGAACAGTTTGCTCGGACACGATTTATAAGGCATCATCGGACATAACTAGTCTTTTCCAGTATTTGGAGATGCCGCTTGTTAAGTCTCCTAAGAGGTGGATCCCACGATGGGTGACAGCTGGTAAGCGTGAGTGGGCGCTGCACTTCTTAGCTGGTATGTACGACAGTGATGGGCATGTTTGCACCAATGGTCAGGTGTCTGTTGGATACTCGACCACTAGCAAGTTCATGGCTAAGCAACTCCAGAGCATTCTTTTTAATCTTGGGGTTGTTAGTAGCATTACCAAGACAGTGCCGTCTCCAACAGATAGAGTTAAAGTCTGTTCGACACGTTATCAGGTTAGGGCTACAGCTAAACATGCCATCATGTTGGCAGAGATGTTGCCCCTAAGAATTCAGAGAAAGAAGGAGATAGCCGAAAGATATACCAAGGAGATTCTTGGACCAACTAGACGGGGAGCCTTCATCAAGGATCCATCTGGCTTGTCTGGGGATCAACTTTTCTATACCGCAACAATCAAATCTTTGGACACTGCTCGGGCCGAGACAGTTGATTTCGTCATCCCTGATACAAACACGTTCGTAAGTGGTTGTGGGATAACGAGTTATCAAACGCCCGAGCAGTTGTGTACAAGCCCCCTCGAAAGAGGGGGCATAGAAATTAAATTGGGGATATGACTTAGCTGAAGGTGATCTTCGTGAACGTTACGATGTTGGACTTGTCCAGACATCAACCACAGAGAACAAAGCTCTTCCTGCGGATTATGCCAAACGTCTCTTAGGTGCTTATGATGAACGTGTGGCGAGTGCTTATGTTCATGGGCAGTTCGTAAACCTTGTCACAGGCTTGGTTTACTACGGTTTCGATCGTTTCGAGAATGTTGTTGAGTTGCCTATGCCCTCAGGAGCTGAGCTTGCCGTGGGGATGGACTTCAATGTCAACCCCATGGCTGCAGCAGTCTTTTGGGTTGTCAAGCGAGGCAACAATAAGCATATTCACTATTTCGATGAGTTGGAGCTGCCGAACTGTGACACGCTGGAGATGTGCAGAGTATTAAAGGTCCACTATGGGGAAGCTGGACCAACAATTCCTTACTGTGCTGAGCGTAAGGATGACATCGTAACGATCATGTCCCCTTTGACGACTGTTTATCCAGACAGTCAAGCTGGGCGTTCGACTGCAAGTCCTGGTGGACGCACGGATTATGACATCATCAAAGAATCCAATTTCCTACTAGAGAAGCGCCCTGGAGGGAATCCTCTCCGCAAGGATCGCTATAATACTGTGAATGGGATGTTGCGGGAGCATGATGGCAGGATCCGGATGACGTTCTCACCCAGATGTAAGAAGCTAATCAAGTACCAAATGGTGTACAGTCACGAGATGATGAATGCTCAGGAGCATATGAGCCACTTACTTGATGCTCGTGATTACCCTGTGTGTATCATCTTCCCCGCAGATCGTGCTGGGCTGCGGTTGGCTCCCATTCACGGGTTCTGATTGTGTCTATAACCTACCAAGAAACTATGGAATGCTTGATGGGACAGCACGAAGAGTGCCCTCAGGTCGAAGAGATAGAGATGACTCCAAAGATGATTGCATATGCTTTGGAGCATTATAGTGATATTCCTACACAGAGAATCTGTACCTGCAGCTGCCATGAGGGTAGTCCGGATGTCTCTATTCCCGAGGAAATGTAATGGCTGACTTTGATCCCAGCGTAAGGCATCCGCTCTATAAGAAGTGGATCGAGAAGTGGCAGCGTCAGCGTGATGTCATCGATGGGGAAGATCGCCTCAAGGACACCACCGTAGCTGAGAAGTACCTTCCCCGCCTGGATGGTCAGGGAACGACCATGGACGCCTACTACAACAAGGGCGCTATCATCCAGACCTACGAGAGCTACCTACGGCGAGCGTCCTTCATGAACGCTACAGGCCGCACCAAGGAAGGTCTCGTGGGCGCTATTATGCGGAAGGAGCCCGAGATCCAGTGGGCGGATGAAGAGTTCCTGGACACGGTGGGCTACAGCCTGGAGAGCTGGAATGAGATCATCCATGAAGCTTTGGATGAGGTCATTGGCATTGGAAGGTTTGGGATGCTCGTGGATCTGCCTCAAGCAGCCTCTGATAATGCTCAGCCCTACGTGGCGTCATATGCTGCTGAGACTATTACAAACTGGCAACTAGGGTTGGTTGATGGGCGGAAGCGTCCTATTTTGGTTGTCCTCCAAGAGTCTTCAAGCCATTATTCCGCCATGAAGAGCCGACTCCTTGAGAAATACCGTGTTCTTCGGTTGGGAGCACCTTCCCAGAAGCCTACGGATTCGGAGGAGGTTTCCGTGGCTGAACCCTATGGGGCCTTCTATGAAGATATGGGATTAACTCTTGATGAGGTCAATCAAGGAGCTTTTTACTTCCAGGAAACATGGATAGAGGTTGATGAAGCTAGTACGGCTTCTTCCAGTAATGGTAAGAAGTTTGAGCGTATCGCCTTAAATATTCCTAAGGCTCTTGGCGGCGTTTTACTTAAGGAAATACCTTTCGTTTTTCTCAACCCCGGGAATACGAAGCCAAAACCCGAGAAGCCTACCCTTCTTGATCTCACCGTCCTTAACTTAAGCCATTGGAGAAGCAGTGCTGATATCGAGCACGGGCTTCACTTCACAGCTTTGCCACAACCTTGGGCTTCTGGTTTTGGCTTCAACAAGGAAAAGCGGCTGTACATCGGTTCCGGTGTTGCTTGGGTCACTGATGAGCCCAACGCCAAGGCTGGTATGCTGGAGTTTCGTGGAACGGGCTTAGCTGCTATTCGTGAAAACATGGATAGAAAAGAAAAGCAGATGGCTGCTTTAGGGGCCCGTCTTATCGAGGAGCAACCCAAGCCAGGAGCCGCAGAAGCTTTCGAGACTGTCCGGTTACGTCAATCGGGAGATGGCTCTGTTCTTGCTAGGATCTCTCTTTCCACGTCCAAGGGCCTAACAAAGACTTTGGAGTACATCGCCCTCTTCAAGGGTAAGACATCCAAGGTCAAGACACTATTAAACTTGGACTTCGGCACAGAGGGGATGAATCCCGATCTGTTGAAGGCCCTGATGGAACAGGTCCAAGGTGGCTTGATGAGCTGGGATACCTACGTCCATAACGTTCGACGTGGGGAGCTTTACAAGGATAACTGGACCCAAGAGGAAGAGGCTGCCGCCATCATTGCAGGCCCCCCTGGCCGAAGCATGGATAACCTGCTGCAGCCCGCTCCTGAGGTTCAAGCTCCTGCTCAAGAATCAAGTGCCGATCCTGAAGAAGATGCGTGAGCCATCCTAACTACGTAGATGACGTTTACCTTTCCGTGGTTGTTCATCATGTTTCCCATAGTGTTGTTATTACCTGGGATAAGCATTACCTGTGGTTCATTCTTTGAACATCACTGATAAGCTTGGTCTTGAGATCATAGATCTCGTCGTCAAGTTGAACGCCTTCTTGGCACCGTTGCGTGTTCAGGCTCAATCTCAGCTTCGTGTTTTAGAGGCTGAGATTGTCAAAGAAGTGCTTTCCCAGGATCTGGAAAGCCTTTCGGGTTATCTTACTCGTGTCCGTAAATTGGAACGGATTCTTAAACAAATCGGGATTGTCCTGGACCGGCGTTATGGATTTTTGCTTAACAAAGTTGGTCAAGAATTAAGAACAATTCCAAAATTTACTCAGGATGGTTTGCTCCGGAAATCCATGGGCATTTTCAAGATAGGAGCCATCAAACGATCGCTTCTAGCCATCCAACTCAGAGCTATTGCAGATCAAGATATTGTTCTGGGAGAGCCTGTGGCCGATTGGCTTATGGCCCAGAAGGAGGCCCTGAGACGCCGTATTGTCCAACAGTTGAGGATGGGTGTCACTGGGGGTGAGACAAACTCCAGTCTCATTCAGAGGCTCCGTGGGCGTCCTACGGGGAGGACAATAGAGGTCCAGCTACCACGCGGACTTCCTCGAAGAATTAAAGAGTACGCAGGAGGCGTCTTTGATTCATCAAGAACACATGCCGATGTACTTATAAGAACGGCCTCTATGAGCCTCTTCAACAAAACGCTCTTGAAGGTCTACCAGGAGAACACTTCGACTATTATAGGATTTCAGTCCTGGTCGGTGTGGGATCGTGGATCGACTGATGTTTGCAAAAAGCGTAATGGTTTGGCATGGTTTCTTGATGGGCAATCAATGACGAAGGGGTCTAAGGAAAGTCAGTTCCCTGGGCCTCCACCGTGGCATTTTCAATGTCACACGACGCTGATCCCTGTGATGAAATCATGGAAAACATTGTCGATGAATCGTCGGCTGAGAAAGATACCAAAGGCAGTTCGAAGCATTATGGATGGTCAGGGGGACTCAGGAGTCATCAAGACCATCAAGGATTGGGTTCGGCTTTATGGTGAAACCGAAGCCATTCAACAGTTGGGTCCTCGTCTTTATTCTTCTTGGAAGAATGGCCGGATTACAACAACACAGTTAATAGACGCTGCTGGAGCATGATCATGTTCCAACAGTTAAACATTATAGATTGACCCGAGGAGTGACATATGAAGCTCAAGAAGAAGTACAAGACGAAGGACGATATCCCTGAGAAGTTTCTCGGTTTGTTCGAGGAAAAGGATGGGGAGTGGCACCTTGATGAGGGGTTTGAGGGCATTGAAGGTGTAACCCCTAAGCCGGATAAGCTTGATGAGTTCCGGGAAACCAACCGTCGACTCCTGGCTGAGAATCAGGAGATCAAGTCTAAGTTTGGTAATGTGGAAAAGCAGGTTGAGCGTATGGCCGAGATGGAAGCTCAACTGAAGCAGTTCGAGGGTGTCTCGGGTGAGCAGATCGAGCATCTCCGAAAGCTGGCCGGCAAGGAGCAGGACGCCAAGGTTCGACAGTTGCTGGAGACCGGTGACCTTGATGCAGCTCTAGAGGCTCGCTTTGGTCGTAAGCACCAGGAGATGAAGACGGAAATGGAAGCTCTTCGTCGAAAGGTCGAGGATACCGAGCATCGTCGAATGGAGAAGGAGCAACAGCTTGCGTCGATTCAGGCCAAGACGAAGTTCAAGAGTTTGATTACTTCTCGTGGACTGCGTTTAAAGAAGGGCGCTGAAGATGCTTTGGATATGTTTATTGACACGGATTGGACCGTGACGAATGAGGGTGATCTGGAGCTGAAGCGTAAGGATCTTCTTGGGGACGATGGCGGACCCATGAAGGGGAATGAGTATCTCGAAAGAGAACTATTAGAGCGCAAGTCCTTCTTGTTCGAACCGGCTAAGGGTGGGGGCGGTGAGGGGAGCAATGAAGGTGGGGACCAAGGTAATGGCAAGATTATTGCCCGAGATCCTTACACCATTGGCATGAATCTGGATGCCATCGCTAAGGGCGATGCCCATATTCGAGAGCGGCCCGAGGCGTGATCATGCTTAACAAGCCGTCGTTGGTCTTTTGACCGCGACGGCTTGTTGGCATGCACATCACCATGAAAGGCAAGGACAAGTTTTTCATTATTGATGGTCACGGACTCATCTACAGGTCCGTGTTCCGTCCTGGTCAACCGTTGATGTCCCCCAATGGAGAACCAACAAGGGGGACATTCTCCTTCACTCAAACGCTGCTGAATCTCATCGAGAATGCAAATCCTGCCTATCTTGCTGTAGCGTTTGATCCTCCTAGAAAAAATACATTTCGGCGGAAGCTTTTTCCTGAGTATAAAGGTAACCGTAGCAAGAAGGGTC
>Ga0307378_10012195_pt1 | contig 10999 bp, 13 predicted proteins | sample UN1MG_FD_202238 | JGI IMG/M metagenome (GOLD analysis project Ga0307378, IMG submission 202238) | Soil microbial communities from Risofladan, Vaasa, Finland - UN-1 | ecosystem: Environmental > Terrestrial > Soil > Coastal area > Acid sulfate soil | place: Finland: Risofladan, Vaasa | collected...
CCATAAATGCTGAAGAGGAGGAATGACAGGATAGTTTGCTGGAGAGGTGTCCGAGTGGACGAAGGAGTACGCCTGGAAAGCGTATGAACGGGAAACCGTTCCGTGGGTTCGAATCCCACCCTCTCCGATTTGTTCGAACTCAGTTTAGGAGTTCCCCTGAAGTAACCGTCTAAAAAATTGTATCTAATGGATGGCTCGGCACGGTCGCAGGCCGCCCGCACCCAAATTTTGCCTTTTTGCTGAAAAGAAAAAACATGATACGCAAAGGACAAATATGAAAATTTAGTTTATTTATTACCCATTATGTATTATAATAAAAGTGTATAAGTAACTAAATGTAGTCTTACATATATATTATTACATATGTAATATACTGTTAAGGATTAATATGCTTTCAGAGAAGATTCGGAATATAAGAAAGAGAAGGGGGGTGTCGCAAGAGAGATTGGCAAGACTTGCCGATATTTCTAATAATACACTGGTAAAAATCGAAATGGGCATAGCAAAAGAGCCCACAATAACGACAGTTAAAAAAATAGCCAAGGTATTAAACGTTTCTATAGATGAATTAGTTAGGGAATAAAAGAAGGAGGGGTTATGGGACTTAGTTATAAGAACCTTGATGATCAAACACGTAAATTTATGGTTGAAGAACTTGATAGAGACATAACAAACGGTAAATTGTATATTAGTCCCCGCCTGAATGAAATCGGATCTTCAAAATGGGGTTCTGTGTTAAGGCAGGCAGTTGAACGCCAAAATGATGATTGGCTTGCCGATGAAATTCGAAGAGGAGGCCTCATGAAATCTCACGAAGAAAGAAGGACACCTAGCGGAGGTACGACAACCGCAAAAGTTCCCGTTACTGCGCCAGATACACTTGCTGAGGGAGAGTTTAATAGGTTTTATGCACGTGGTCTTTGCGTAAGAGCGATCACGAATAACATTCAAGATGTGGTTGTGTATAGAGGTAAAGAGGTTCGTCAACCTCGAACAGAATCAGAGGCAATGATTGGAAAAAAAATAAATGCAAAAGCGCTATTGGAAGATCTTAGGAGATCTCAAGGGGTTGAGCCTGCTCTGGGGCTTCCCCCAGGACCGAATTCGGGCTTGACAGTCTGCTTGGCTTAAAAAGTGATTAGAAAGAGGTAAAAAATGATTTATGATGAGGATATTATATCTGCGATTAGTTCGCGAAAAAAGATAAAAATTAACTATAAAAAAAGAGGAGATAGAATTATATGTCCTCATGTGCTGTATATTAGTGCAGCAGGTAAGAAAACCATTGATGCGTATCAGACATCTGGTTATTCAGAAATAGATAAGCTTCCCCAATGGAAATCATTTAGTGTCTCTGAAATAAATGAATTATCTATTTTAAATGAAACTTTTGACATTGCACCCAGATATAATCCGTCAAACAGAGAAAAATATGTAACTATTATTGCTAGAATCTAAAATGAAAGAAAAGTACAGAATTCATTTCGATGATTTTAAATATTTTGAACCTAGAAACATTAGGCCGTTAATGGGAATTTGTGGCTTATATTTCATTTTTTTAAAAAAAACCGAAATACCATACCCTTTTAAAAAAACAAGATTAATTTATATAGGAATGAGCGAAAAAAAGACGAATAGTATAAGAAAGAGACTGTTCGATCATTATGAAGGAATTTCTGGTAACGAAGGGTTAGTTAATTATCGGAAAATCGAAGATCTGTATTTCACATATTTAAACTTTGAAGCATTAAAGGGAATATGGAAATACAGAATCGAAGACTTAGAAAGCTATTTTATTCTCGATTTTGTGAAAGAATACGGTATTTATCCTATTTGCAACAATAAAAGCGGGTTTGATGTTAAAGAGATAGATTTACCTATATCCCTTGCAATTGAATGGAAATATTTTGAATTGGAGAAGATAGATGGGAAAAGAGATAAAAAGCGGTAAAGAGATTGTTGATGACTTTTTTTCTGAAATTCGGTCACTAAAGAATATTAATAAGGATATAGTCGATATTTTAGAAGAGTTACACAAAGAGGATAAAATTTCTGATACGAATATTATTAACAGATTAGATGAGTTACGGGAAAAGAAGGAAGAATGATAAAAATCAATAGTTTGGAAATAAATGGTATAAGAGGGATGAAGACTAGTTTATCGATCGATCTAAGGGTTGGAAAGTCATTACTTATATTCGGTGATAGCGGCAGCGGTAAAAGCTCTATTACTGACGCTATCGAGTGGTTTTATTATGATAGTGTTGAACATTTAATTTCAGAAGAAATTGGGAGAAAGGGTCATGAAGGACTTAGAAATTTATTTTTGGATAAAAAGAAAAAAGCAAGCATAAGCTTAGAATTCTCAGACTCAAGCCTTAATGCAAAAAAAGAGATATTCTATAAATTCCCAAAAGTTAAACTTATGTCCGATCATGATAGAAGTGACGAAAAGTTCCTCAAATACATTATCGAATCGCAAAAGGGAAAACTGATATTACGTTATAGAGATTTAGGAGTATTTATATTAAAAACTAAAAAAGAAAAGCTAGAAGATATATCTGAAATAATAGGGTTTGAGAAAGTTACTAAAACAAGAAGTGATCTGAGAAGAGTCCTCTCCAAGTTAGGAACTGCTCTCAAAACAAAGAATTTTGATGCGCAAATAAGTTCAAGGAAAGAACAGATAACAGATAAGTTAAAACAACACGTACATAATGATAAACAATTTTTTACTGCGGTTCAAGATTTAATCACTCCTTTAAATCTGGGGCTATCCATAACAAAATACACTGATATAACTGCAGTTATTGAAAAAATAAAGCAACCTGAGGATAAAGAAAAGATCGTCCTACAGCTATCTTATGACAGAGTAATAAAGAATTTAAATATTTTGAAGGAAACCCTTGATTCTTTGGATGCGGATTATAAAACATGTCTAGGCGGCTATCAAAAGATAATAAAAGACGCTGATAAACTTAAGAAGATACGTATGGAGTCACTATTAAACGAGGGCTTGCAATTACTTGATAAGGGGTATGTTGGAGAAGATAAATGCCCGCTATGTCTGCAAAATGTTGAAAGAAAGAAGTTGCTTGAGGATATAAAGAGAAGGATACAAGAGCTTGAATCTTTAAAAAAAGAGAAAGATAAATTAACAAACAATTTGGATAATCTTAAGAAACAAATAAACGGTCAGGAATCTAGTTTAAAGTTTTGCTTGCTTGAGCATTGTTTACAAAAAAATGCTTCAGTAAAAAATGAAATAGCGAAAAAGAAAAATAATTTAGCCGAATTTTCTAAAAAATTGGAAAAAATGAAATTATTAGATAAAGAAGCAATTAAAAAAGTTGAGCAATCTATAGGCATAAGGAAAAATGAGATTCAGGGCCTAATAGACTCTTTGAAAAAAAGTAATGAAAAGGTACTCCCGCCCAAAAAAGACGATTTAAAATATTCTGTTTTGGAGAAGCTTATTTCAGCGAAGGAAAATCAATTAGAAATAAATAAACTCCTTAAGGAGAAGGCAATATTAGACAATCAATATAAAACAATGGAAATAATTTACAACGAGTTTGTAAAGAAACAACGGCAAGGATTTTGCGCTTTTTTAAGCGGTATAGCTGACGATATAAATGAATTATATTGTTATATGAATCCCTCTGAAAAGGTTGACGAAATAGAATTTCTCCCATTAATTGAAGAGGATGAATTGTTAGGCGTTACTCTACAACTCAAATATTATGACGAGATTGTTTCCCCGCCAGATAGATACCTCAGCGAATCCCATTTGAATTGCTTTGGAATATGTTTGTTTTTATCTTCTATAAAAGCGTTTAATAAGAAAAACGGCTTTTTTGCTTTGGATGATGTTATTTCTAGTTTTGATACAAAGCATCGTTCTAGGTTTGCTAAGTTGTTGGATGAGAAGTTTTCAGATTATCAGATTTTCCTGTTTACTCATGAACCCGATTGGTATGAACTGGTTAGAAATAGGGTTAAAGGGAAAAACTGGGAAATTAGAAGTATAAAATGGGATGATGAAATGGGAGCAATTTTAGATGAACCTTTGCCTAATTTATATGAAAGGATAAAAAATAAAATAGACAATAAGGATGCTTCAGAATTAGGAAATATGCTAAGGAAGTATTTAGAGAATTTGCTAAAAGAAATCTGTTGCCAATCTGGAGTTAAAGTTGCATTTCAATATAACGATAGAAATGAAGAGAGGGCACCAGGTGAGTTATTGCTCGAATTGAAGCATGTATTAAAGGAGAGAAAATGTGACCTCAAAGATAGCAAGCTCGCTTCCTCCTCCTTTTTAGCAAATATTACCTCACACGATTCAAAATTTAAGGAATGTATTGATGATTTGAAACTGTTACATGACGAGATAATAGAATTAAAGAACCTATTCTTTTGTAATAAATGCAATAATTTTATTTCACTGAAGCATTACGACACTGTGGGCAAAAAGATTAGATGTAAGTGCAAGAAGGGCGGGAAAGAATATACGTGGATATTATAATAATTTGTCCTTTGCGTATCATGTTCTTTCTTTTCAGCAAAAAGGCAAAATTTGGGTGCGGGCGGCCTGCGACCGTGCCGAGCCATCCGTTAGATACAATTTTTTAGACGGTTACTTAGACGGTTACTTCAGGGGAACTCCTAAACTGAGTTCGAATCCCACCCTCTCCGGTTGATACACAGGGGGGTCGCTGGAGCGACGAATAAGGAGCTCCGTGGTAGCGACGGGCGCGAGTCGGTGAGCGCCCCGGGGTCCGAAGGACCGAAGCCCGTGAACGCCGACCCTATGGGAGGAAGAGCACTGGAAGTGCGTAAGTGAGCGGGCCGGCTCTGAGGCTCTGGGAGGATAGGGGAGAACCGAAGAGGAATTCCACCCTCTCCGCTTAAGCCCAAATTTTGAAAAAGAAGCTAATCAATTTGCATCAGAATTACTTATGCCAATAGATATGGTGAAAAATGATTATAAGGATGAAAAAGATATTAAAACATTAGCGAAGCGTTACAAAGTTAGTGAACAAGCTATGTTATTGAGGTTATTAAATCTGAACTTATTGAAATGAATATATAGGAATCAAAAAGTATCTCTATTTTCTCATAAAAGGTGTTGGATATTATGAAAACAACTGATTTAGAGGAAGTAGCCAGTAAAGACAAGGTGTTGTCTCCAGATCAAATCTTAAATATATTTAAAAAAACCAGAATTTCTCGAGATTGGAATTTTGAAGGTCTTACTCCAAAACAGACCTCCAAGCTTTCACATTGCTACCATCGCTACCCAGCTAAGTTTATTCCTCAATTAGTAGAAAAACTTATGGACGAATATCTTGTTGGCCATGGCCCATTCCACGTCAACGATCTATTTATGGGTAGTGGGACTACTTTAGTGTGTGCTATTACAAGGGGATATTTTGCTACTGGAACAGATATCAATTATAGTGCAGAGTTAATGACGAAAACAAAGTGTACTCCAATAGAACCGAATTTGTTGAGAACTAGGATAAACAAATTGCTTGAAGATTTAGATTTTTTGAATAAGCCATCTTCATTTTGGTCAAAGAAATACAGACCATTAGTCCCAAAATCAAATATCGGGAGAATAGAATATTGGTTTGAACCAAAGTCAATAGAAGAGCTAGGAGTAATATTAAGAAGGATAGGTTACGAAAAAGACAAGAATGTAAAAATATTTTTAGAATGTTGTTTTAGCCATATTCTTAAAACTTGCTCTCGGTGGTTGATGAGTAGTTCGAAGCCAACTATAGACAAAAATAAGAAAATGCCAAAGCCGATATGCAGTTTTAAGAAGCATTTAAACAAAATGATAAGAGGAAATGAAGCCTTCTGGGATGTTGTGCCAGAGAATGTTAGGAGAAATATAAATAAGTATTTGCTTATAAAACGTCAAGACGCAAGACGTCAACCGGCCACTGATAATTCTGCTGATATACAAATAACATCAAGTCCCTACGTTACAAGTTATGAATATGCCGACTTGCATCAACTAACAACAATCTGGCTTGCACCAGAGGTAGAATTAAAAGAATACAAAAAGGAGTTTATAGGAACATCTGCCAAAAGTAATAATATGAGGATTTTAAAAAGCCAGATTGGTAGAGAGATTAAAAATGAATTATATAAAACTAATAAAAAAATGGCTGATGAGGTAGAAGCTTTTTTTGTAGATATGCAAGAATGTTTTGATGAGACATATAGAATTCTTAAACATGGCGGAAGATGTTGCTATGTTATTGGCGATACCAAATTAAGAGGGGTTGATATACTTAATGCAGAAGTTTTTGCAGAAAGTATGCAATATTCTGGATTTAAAATAGATAAGATTATAAAGCGAGAGATACCTTCAAAAATATTACCTACAAAGCGAGATGCTAAAACAGGAAGATTTGCAGCAAATCACAATGCAAATAGCTTTGCTTATCCAACTGAATATATTGTTATAGGGAGGAAATAATGACAATAAAAGAATTAATAAAGCTCTACGAAGAAAAGAAAAAACAATTTGGAGTAGATGCTTATAAGCATATCTCAAATTTACTTAATGAGGCTAAGCCGATCCATAAAAGAGATTTCCTTAAAAGCCCAACTGCAAAGAGAGCACTTGCTGAAGGTAGGCAACCCGACCATGAACAATCATGGCGTGCCTTTAAAGGTAAAAGTTTAGAAAAACTTATTGTGCATATTATAAAAGAAGAGGTTGAAAGTCTGGGGCTAAAGATAATAGAAGGTAATACTCTCGAGCGAACAAATAGTGCAAATTTATCAAAAGAATTAAGTATGGTTAAAAGGAATCTTTTAGTGGACTATGGGGTATTTGGATCTCATTTGCCAGATGTAGATATTATCATTTTTAACCCCAATAATTATAAAGTTATTGCAGCAATTTCAAGCAAAGTAACTCTGCGAGAGAGAATAGCTCAAACTGGTTATTGGAAGATTAAACTCTCCTCTGATAAGGTAACCAAACATATAAAGGTTTATTTCGTTACTCCAGATGAAGATGGTACGCTTACACTAAAAAAACCTGCGAAGAAAGGAAGAGCAATTGTTGAAGTTGATACTGATGGAAGCTATGTTTTGAGTGAGACCAATATTCAAGAAAGTGATAAGGTAAAAATGTTTAGCAAATTTATAGATGATCTAAAAGACTTAATCAAGGGAAATAATGCAAAAAACTAGCAAAAAACCAACGATAGAAACGACTACACTCTGGGATTTTCCGACCCAAAACTATGGCGATAGGCCTCACGGTGATAATAAATTTAATGGGGTAACCCCTGCATTTGTAATATGGAACCTTATTCAAAGATATACTAAGAAAGGTGATTTAGTTGTAGACCCCATGTGTGGTAGTGGTACAACCATTGATGTTTGCAAAGAAGAAGGTAGAAAAGTTATAGGCTATGATATAGCCCCTAGACGTAAAGATATTATTAAAAACGATGCCAGAAAAATTCCACTTGAAAATAATTCTGTTGATTTTGTTTTCATAGATTCTCCTTATTCCGATAATATTAAATATTCAACCGATCCTAAGTGCATAGGACGAATATCTTGCGAAAAAGATGAATTCTTTGTTGCGCTTGATACCGTAGCTAAAGAAATTCATAGAATATTAAAACCGACAAGGGCGATGGCATGGTTAATCGGGGATCAATGTAAAAAGAAGACCTTTATTCCTGTGGGTTTCAAATTATATGAAATTTTAACTAAATATTTTAAACCGGTCGATTTAATTTGTATTTCAAGACACAATCAAACATCGAATACTCCTATTTGGCATGAGAGAGCACGTAGATTCAATTTTTATCTTAGAGGTTTTAAATATCTTCTGATAATGAGGAAGTTATAATGAGTCTTGATTTGTCAAAATATTTAGTAGTTGGAATATCATCACGAGCCCTTTTTAATTTAGAACATGAGAATAAAATATTCCAGACTAAAGGAGTAAAAGAATATTCTAAATGGCAGATAAAAAATCAAAATAAAATCCTAAAACCTGGAACAGGTTTTCCTCTTGTAGAAGCAATATTAAATTTGAACGGTAAAGCCCCTAAAGATCGAAAGACAGAAGTAATAATAATGTCTAGAAATAATGCAGAGACGGGTCTAAGAATATGTAACTCTATAAAGCATTATAGATTAGATATTCAACGCTCAGCGTGGACTAGTGGCACATGCGTTACACCATACCTTCAGCCGTTTAAAGTACATTTATTTCTTTCTGCTGATGAAGAGGATGTACAGACTGCTATAAGAGCAGGTATAGCTGCTGCAAGAATATATCCGTATACATTTAACAGAGATAGATTAAAAGAACCTATTGGACAAATTAGAATAGCTTTTGATGGAGACGCTGTTTTATTTTCTGATGAGGCAGAAAACATTTATAAAACTAAGGGAATGAAAGCGTTTCTGAAACATGAAACAGAAAATGCAAAAAAACCTTTACCTGAAGGTCCATTTGCAAAGTTGCTAAAAACATTGTCATCTTTACAATCTAAATATAGTTCTGGAAATATGCCAGTCCGTACAGCATTAATTACAGCTAGAAATATGCCTGCACACGAGAGAGTGATAAGAACATTAATGGCATGGAATGTTAGAATTGATGAATCCTTTTTTATGGGAGGTGTTGATAAGCATGAAATATTGAGGGCATTTAAACCGCACATATTTTTTGATGATCAAGATGTTTACTGTGCAAAAGCATCAAAAGTCGTTCCCACAGCAATTGTTTCAAGAGCAAATAATAGGAAAAAGAGGAGGAAAAAACGATGAAGAGAGTATTTTTAAGTTTTGATTATAATGATGTCCAGCAAGCAAGAGGATTGAAGCTTTTAAATAAAAATCCAGATTACGACTTAGAATTTTATGATGAGTCACTCGACATAGCTATCGATAGTGATGATGCCAATTACGTTAAAAGAAAAATAGCTGAGAAAATAGCAAGGTCTAGTGTCACAGTATGTTTGATAGGGGAAAATACATATAAAAGTAAATGGGTCTGTTGGGAACTATCGAAAACCGACGAGGCAGGTAATAAAATTATTGCTATGGCATTAAAAGGCATAAATAGTGTAATACTTCCTAAGATAATAAAAGAAAAAAAGTTACCGTTTTATGCCTGGGAGCCCGAAAAGCTAAAAAATCTTATAGGAACATAATATAATGCAAGCTATTAATTCTAATATGGATAGGTTAGAAGATCAGATTTCGTGATACAATAAAAAAAGTAATCGCAACCAAGCATGGTTTAAACTATTAAAAATTGCTGAAATAATATTTGCTGCTTTAATTCCATTCGCGTCTGGTTTCAGATAGCCCGCTGTTATAACGGCGTTACTAGGTGTTTTTATTGTTATAATCGAAGGGTTTCAAAGTCTTTTTCAATTCCACCATAATTGGATAATGTACAGATCAACATGCGAATATCTGAAACACGGAAAATATCTTTTCTTAGCATCAGCAGGTCCTTATAGAAATGCAGAGAATCCCGCCACATTACTTGCTGAACGCATTGAAACTCTTGTTTCTCAAGAGCATGCGAAATGGATTTCCGTTTGTGAAAAAGCAGGGTCTGAGATAAAAAGAAGATGAACATTCTGCTCAGTAAAAAGGCAGGTTTTAGGCGGCAGTAAAATTTTACCAAAAAATATGATGGATGTGATTTTTTCTGGGCCGGATTTTGGGGCGCGGCAAAATCCGCTCCAGAAAAAGTGGTCTTTCCCGTGAATGGCTCGGCAAACCGCCGAAGCCACTCTTGTTATTACGTTAGTGGCTGAGGCGGTGTGGACGACGAGCCGATGAATTTCTTTCATTTATTCTACAGGCGAGGAGGACACAAGTGCGCCTGCACTTGTCCGTTCTTCTCCTTAGAGACGCTACAGCGTGCAGGCAGACGCACTGCCGAGCAAGCGTTGAACGTTAAAGTTTAAGTTTTCCTTTGGGGGTTCCCCCAAAGGATGTTCGAACAAAGCGGTAGACACACCGCTCTGATACACAGGAGGGATTTGAACCTCTCCGGTTGATCCACAGGGGGGTCGCTGGAGCGACGAATAAGGAGCTCAGGGTAGCGACGGGCGCGAGACGGTGAGCGCCCAGGGGAAGCCGAACGAGCGCCGAGGTCATCTGAGGAAAAGTGCGAAGCACTAAGGTCACCCGAAGAGAAGTACGGAAGGAGACAATAAAATGGGTAAGAAAAAAAGTGTGCTTGATTTCTTGAAGATGAAAAAAGATAGAGAAAAGATTACGTTTCTCACATGTTATGATTATCCTACTGCTACTTTTGCAGAAAAAGCCGGTTTGGATATGCTTCTGGTTGGCGATTCGCTGGGTATGGTTGTTTATGGATATGAAGGTACTATACCAGTAACAATGGAGCAGATGATTGTTCATTCAGAAGCTGTGCGTAGGGGAGCTCCCCATACTTTCGTTATTGGCGATATGCCATTTATGTCCTACCAGGAATCCGTAGAGAAGGCAATATATAATGCCGGAAGATTTTATAAAGAAGCAGGTGCGGATGCTATCAAACTTGAAGGTGGAAGGAGAATAATTAATCAGATTAAAGGGATTGTAAATGCAGGAATGGTAGTAATGGGTCATATTGGATTGACTCCTCAGAGTTCAGGTCAGTTAGGAGGATTCAAAGCTCAGGGTAGAACTGCTGAAACTGCCATGGAGTTAATTTTGGATGCCAAAGCGATTGAAGAAACGGGTGCTTTTGCTATTTTGCTTGAGGCTATACCGCCAGAAGTAGGGAAGATTATCACCGAAAGAAGTCAAATACCTGTTTTAAGTATTGGCGCAGGAATTGATTGCGATGGTCAACTGGTGATTGTTGGTGATATGCTGGGATTGTTTGAAGCATTCACTCCTAAATTTGTGAAAAAATATGCTTCTTTGAGTGACGATATTACAGAGGCATTTAGGAAATATGTACAGGATATAAAGG
>Ga0307378_10012196_pt1 | contig 10999 bp, 13 predicted proteins | sample UN1MG_FD_202238 | JGI IMG/M metagenome (GOLD analysis project Ga0307378, IMG submission 202238) | Soil microbial communities from Risofladan, Vaasa, Finland - UN-1 | ecosystem: Environmental > Terrestrial > Soil > Coastal area > Acid sulfate soil | place: Finland: Risofladan, Vaasa | collected...
CTTGCCTCCGGGTCCGTTCCACTTCCCCTCCCCGAACCTTCCCGCCGACTTCCGCTGCAGGAGCAGCCTGCCCCCGTGGATGATCTCGCACAGCGTGGCCTCGACGACCATGTCAGATATGACTTGGGGGGCGCCGTAAAGGCTTTACCCCGTTCTCAGACGTTCCTCTGTGCCGCAATATCGTGTTTTGACGACTTGGCATTTCCCTTATAGTTGGTTACTTACTATAAGCGTTTTTTCTGGCAACCGATATATCGGTTAATTATTTAAAATATATTGTTTTTATTTAAATTCTACTAAAGATGGAGGAGTGTACGTTGTGAGCATGCTCTCTGGGGCATCTTGGTCGATTCTCTTATGTCGACGGTTAACACAAAACCCTCCGTTTTAACCACTTTCAGTTAATTCATATATTTTTAATCATGATAGGTTAAAACAAGGTTACATGTGGCTTACGGAAAATAATAGATCCATATAACAAGATTAACGAAACATCTCCAAAAAGGGGACATATTAGGGAGGATTCTGATTATCTTCGTTTTCTATCAGAGGGCCCCCGGCGACTGTTAGCCACCCGACAGGTCGCCCAGGCCAGCCGCGGCGGCCCCAGCCAGCCACCCAGAGCCCATCCCAGGTCCCTCCGGGAAGCCTCGATGAGGCCCCGAAGCCTCCACCAACGCCCCGCTGGACCCGCCTAAACCCGTTCTCCCGCTTACCGCCCACCAGACCCACAGCCCACGCTACTCTACGCTACATGATACCCCGCAGCCGAATCAGGTTAAAGCACATGAGGCAGAACATCAACCGGACCCGGACACGAGGCACCGTCGTCACCAGCATGTGGCCACCGTGAAACACCCGCTTCAAGACCGCGAAAACCCTCTCCACCGGAGCCCGCCTCCTGCTGATCCGGGCGTTTCTCATCCGATTCCATATGCTGAGAGGATGACCCTTCAACGCCCGTCTCATCGTCGCGTTGAACCCTCTAGGCTCCACGCCATAGTACCCCTTGCCTCGGTACACAGCCTCACCCGGCTCAGAGAGGTCAACCCGGCTATCATGCACCGAGGCCGACGTCACGTCGAGGCTCCGCACCAGTCCATGGATGTTATCCGCCTTCGTGTGAAGCTTGTACCCATAGGTGGACCCTTCCCGCCTCTTCGCCCAGTCCCCGTCCCGGCTCTGACGAGTCTCCGCCTCCCCGCCACGGGGCCCAGAGCCTCCCGGGTCGGCCGATATGAAGCTGGCGTCCTGGCTGACGCCCTTACGGACCCTGAAGCCCTTCTCGTCCAGCTGCCGCTACAGGTCAACCCAGACAGCCTTGTCTCGGCCTGATTCAGCGAGGCGCTCCCTGAGCTGCCAGACAGTTGTGGCGTCGGGGATGGATTCAGGGTACCCGAGGAACCTGCGGAAGTCGATGCGGTTCACCGCCTGGCGCTCCAGCTCGGGGTCGCTGAGCCCGTACCAGGCCTGCAGCACCAGCATCTTGACCATGAGGACGGGGTCCACGTTGGGTCTACCTCCCTGGGGCCCTGGTTGTCGAAGAGGCCCTGGAGTATGAGGCGGAACCGTTCCCAGTCTATGAGGAGTTCGGCTTCGGCGAGGCGGTCGCCCAGCTTCTCTACGTCCTTGTAGGCTTGGCGGAGCAGGTATGACTTGAAGGAGTCCATGAGACTGCATTGTGGGAGCGATCTATAAGCTTAACCGAGGGGGAGTGAGCTAAAACAAGAGGTTAATCGAAATCCTCAAAATTATAAAAATACTAATCCACTTGACTCTAATGCCAATTTCCTTATTATCTTAATCTTTAACATCGATTATAATTTAAGGTATATTTAGGAACATAAATAAATTGTTTATAGTCCGAGTTTGTTAAATTCACTTATGACCCCCCACTTAGACCGTAAGCAGCCTTTAAACACGGCCAAAGGCTCTGCAGGACGCGCGCACGAGAGATGGAAAAACAAAACGAAAATACACTGCCTTAATGAGCTTTTATTGTAACTACCTGAATATGTAGATAAGAAAATGCAAAGTAAAGTTGGGTTATGAGTCTATACACTTGCCCATCTATATTCGCTCAATTATACCAATATTCTAATATTTTTGAAATAATATCTATTTCTTATCCATGAGCAGCAGAGAAGAGAGGTACAGATATTCTGGGTTAATTTTCTTTCTATCATTTTTAACTTATATATTTTCTACTAAAAATGGAATCGACTTTTTACAAGAATTCATGAATAATTATTATGATATTGATCTTATAGATAGTTTATTACCAATCGTTGGTTTAGGAATTGCAATTTTTACAGCTGAACCGATTGGTTATTTATTTAATCAAATTTATATTATGATCTGGAATTTGAACTGGAATTTTTTAAAACCAGATTATGGTGGTTATTCATCTGAATGGTCAAAGATAGAATATAATATAAAAGACAAAATTCTTGAGGAGCTTTCAGATATTAACCAAGACCCAGAAATATTGAAAGAAAATGAAAATGCAACAGAGAAATTGAAAGATATTAGTTTAGATGTTATTTCATCTTATTTTATGCAATATTCACCCACGTATATACAGAACTGGATTCTCAGAAGATATTCAATTTTTTTTACAAATAGAACAAATAACTTATCATTATTTTTTTCTACAATGCTTAGTCTCCTTATAATACATAAATATGGTTTTGGTTTTTCTTCTACTTATATAATAGTAATGTTATTTTGGTTTTTTATATTATTATGTTTTTTTTATAATGCAAAAGGTGCTAGAACACAAGCAAGGCATATGCTTGAGTTATGGTTAATCATACAAACAAATAATAAAATAGCTAATTCTTTTAAAAACATCGAAAAAATGTTAAAAAAGATATAAGAATTCACAGAACACTAAGGTATTAACATTTAAAAATGCTTTTTGTGAAAAAGGATACATTTTTTTACATCAGATTAGTGTTTATAGAGAGTAAAAATCTTTAAATGACAACCCAAGACTAGATAAAGATGTCTTGTGTCTCAAAGAGAATTAATGAGTGATTTAAATTCACTAGAAATATCACTAGTTAATCCACCAAACTTACAATTGAGAGAACCTAATGCATTCATTCCTTTGGGATTAGCTTATCTTGGGTCATCATTAATTAAGCAGGGCTTTAAAAATACTAGAGTCGATAATTTAATTGAAAAAAAAGAAATTAACATGAAACATGCTGACATCTTTGGAATATATTATCCATCCAACTCTAAAGACAAGATTATTAAGATAAGCAAGTACATAAGACAAAATTTCCCAGAGTCCAAAATTATATTAGGTGGACCACATCCCACAGTTGCTCCTTTAGAGACAATGAAAACAACAAACCCAGATACTGTAGTTGGGGGTGAAGCTGAACTTTTTTTACCAAAACTTGTTAAAAAATTTCAAAGGGGTATTTATGATGCAGGAATAATCAGGAATTTAGATTGTCTTCCTTTTCCAGCTAGACATTTGTTTGAAAAAAAAGCGGTTGTTAATGAGACTGGAATACATGGTTCTTATAAACCTTCTACTACCGTTATTACATCAAGAGGTTGTCCGTATAAGTGTAGTTTCTGCTGCAAGAATCATGATATGTATATAAAATTCAGGTACAGGAGTGCCGAAAATGTTTTTTTGGAACTAAAGGAACTTGTGGCAAGTTATGGTATAGAGCACGTGAAATTTATTGATGATTGTTTTACATTGATACCTCAAAGAGTTAAGAAAATTTGTGAATATACTAAGAAGCTTGGCATAACATTTGTATGTACAACAAGAGCGGATCAAACCACAGATAAAATTCTCCATTATTTAAAACAAGGAGGTTGCACTACGGTTTCGATTGGAGTCGAATCCGCCTCTCCACGATTAATTAATCTTATGAATAAAAATGAAACTGTTCAGCAAATGAAAAAATGTATAATAAATGCGAAGAAAATAGGTTTAAAGACTAAAGTGTTTCTTCAATATGGTCTTCCAACAGAGACTGACGAAGATATTAATTTGACTCTATCTTTTTTAAAAGATACAAAACCAGAGGAATATAGACTATCAAAATTCACGCCATTAAATGGTTCAGAGTGGGAAATCTTTTTAGAAGAAAAAATGGGTTCGTTTTATCCTGATGATGATATAGAGAGAAGTAAATTGATGGAAAAAATTAATTGCGTTTTAGATATTTAGACACTTTGTTAATGAATGCTTTTGCTGTATTAGAACTATGAAATCACTTATCATGTTTGTAATGCATAAGGACACGATTAACCATTTTCTTTGTATAATTCAAACGTGTGTCTATCCAAAAAAAAATATAGTTATCAATAGTATTGAGTAACTATATGACACGTCCTGATATGATAAAATTAAATGAAAACACTAACAAATGGGTTCTTGGTTCTCGGCCAGCAGCAATTAAACTATCAAATACTTTACAAATCAAATATAATTTAAATCCAAAGTCTAAACTTGAAAAAGAGGTTTGGCACAAGCATATAAATACAATTGAAGAATGTTACCTAGTTTTAAATGGAGAAATGAAAATCAAAATTGAACATGAAATTTTTACTTTAAAACAAAGAGAAATGCTTCATGTACCACCTAACTTTTGTCACAAAATTATTTGGTGTACAGAAAATCTTGAATACCTTACCATAAGAGCGCCACCATCAGATAGCTCAACAAAAATTCTTTGTGATACTTAATCTAATACACAAACAAATAAAATCCACATGATACTAGAGAATTCACTATTGTTACTAGATCATTTGGATATGAAATACAAAGAAAAGATCAGTTAGAAGCGTAAATACTTGCTTATTTTTCAGTAACTTGGACTAAAAAAAGATTTTTTTCAAACTTTCCTCTTTCTAAGTTTTTCTTTTCTCTCATTTTTTTAAGTTCTTCATTTGAAACTCCATTTAATTCAGCGATTCTACACGAAATTTCTATTAGATCGCACAGCTCTTCGATTGATCTACTTTCCTTGAACTCCTCAATTTCCTCTTCAAGTTTTAAAACAAGCTCATCGACAAATTTCTCATCATCTAAAACATCGTAAAAACAAGAGGCTTCAGACGATTCGATTATCTCCGGGATCTTATCCCTGATCGCTTTGTTGTACACCCTGATCATCTGCTACACGCTCAGTTCCCAGTCAGAGAAACCTCTTACCTCAATAAGAAATCTGCATTTATTAACTAGTTTCTCGAATATCGAATCCCAGGACATTTCTTGACGTTTCTTATCTAGCAAATTGATCTCCATTTCCTTGTTAAACCGGTACCTGAAACCCTCCGCCAATACCTCCCAGTATGAAATAATCTGTTCTTTTCGAGTTTCAAACAATGAAATGGATGGAATTAAATCACGTTTCTGTATATTATATCGTCGATAGGTCGGTAATAGATTCCATAGATCGTTATTTTGCCATATTGAAAACGGGATCATGTGGTCGATCTGTATATTGCTCCAAGATCTAATCTTAGTCCCCGACCAAACACATTCCAGATACCCTCTCTCATTGAACAGATCATGGTAGTAACCCTTGGCTTCATCTACGTCTCTCTCCGATTCAGGTCTCGTATTTAGAACCTCGTATACATACCAAGGTTTAACCTTGCCAGATGAATCCGCCTTAACGGAAAACTCGATCCATTTATTCAGAATCGAATACTCCCCAGAAATATACGAACCAAAATATCGAAGCGTATCATAAAACTCTTTATCAATAAAAAATTCGCCGAATTCGTCAAGTAACAACTCCTGAGAAAACGGAGCATCCCTTTTAATCACCGATCTCCTCGAGTAGTCAAAAAATGTGTAGTGTTCACCTGACACAGAGTGACCAAGATGCTTCATCGGGTACCGAGTTATGGCATACCAAATATTCTTAGCTAACTCAATACATGTAGAGTTGATATCGTCCGGTATCTGACTCTTCTTGTAATCGAGCCAAAATGCATTGAATCCGCCCCGGTGCTTATAATACTCAGTAACTGTTTTGAATAGACTCCTGAAAGCAATCTTCAGGCCAGGTTTATCTAGATCCTTTTCAGCTCCTTTCTGTGGAATAAACAACTCACTATCGATAATTGGATAATAATACTCCAGCCATTTCTCGACTAAATACCCCGTTGGAAACCACACGTTCCGATTCTCCTCTTTAATTGGAGCATGTATTTGACAAACATGAGAAACCGACCTTAACAGAGCGAATTTATATGTGGTATCCGTAGCGTCCCGTTCAATAATCTGATTCAAGTCTCGAATCTGAAAATTAGCCAAGTAAACCCCACTTTTATTCACTGTTATCTGGATTTAAAATACCTTACAGACTCATTGAAGACCCACTGACCAAAAAATTCAGTGATCAATAATAAAAATAATTTTTTGTTATATCATTTTTATGAAGTTATTTATACATTAATTTTCGGTTTATGCCGAAATTTTCGGTATTTACCGAAAATTATAATAGTGTTTATGGTTTATGATAGATAGATTTGAACCTATCATCGCTAAAGTCTTATCGCGTAGCGAAGTATTTGTTGAAGAATAAAGTTTCTAGTCAGTCAAAGATCTCAAAGGAGACGAAGGTGGCGATTGGTTACGTTAATGAGGTTATTCATGAATTATCTGACCAAAACATCGTGACCATCGAGTATGGTAAGTGTTCTCTGGTTGATTATGTCCGGTTGCTAGAAAAAATCGGTTTTGATAGACCTTTCCAGAAACTTCGGATAAGGGATTTTAGGTTACCTACTAGAACCATAACTGAAACCGAGGAAAGGTTGGCTCTGTTTTGTGATAATAGAGGAGTCAGGTATGCTTTCTCTGTTTTCAGTGGTCTAAAATATTATTATGAGTATCACATTAGCTACCCGACCGTTCACATATATGTTGATAAACCATCTGAACTTCTTGAGATGGAGAAGGGAGAGGGCGTCATTCCTGTTGTTGTCCTTTATGAGGATAGACCAGACATTTTTAATGAATCATCTACGATGAAAAATCGTCACGTTTGTGATGAAATCCAGATTATTATTGACCTTTTTGCGAGTGGTATTGGTAGAGATGCGGCAATCAAGTACTATAGGGATTCAATATGGAAGACAGAGAAAGTCTAAAAAATCTTTATCTCTTAGCAATAGGTTTGTTCGCCTTTTTTTCCGTAATTGAATAGACTGCTAGGGCTGTTGCCCAGAACCTGTCGTCGTGTGTTCCTTGTGGGTGACTGTACTGGATCTTACCGGTCTTGGCTAGTTGGTATGTGGGGGTGTTGAGTTCGTTGAGTAGCTCTGGGTCGTATGGTATGTGGAGTAATGGTGTTAGGGTCTGGGGGTTGCCTTCGCTGCTGGTGCATCCCTTTTGGCATGTTGTCGTCCATTCGCCTTCCACTGTCTCTATGTAGCCTCTCCAGCTGCACTGGGGGCACTCGGCCGTCCTCATGGTCTCCTTGAGGGCTGTGGCCATCGTCTCCTTGTTGGTCTCGGTGAATGTTACGCCTTCGACGTTTCTGACTCCGGATCGCTTCATGTCCTCTACGATGTAGTCGCCTACGCCGGTCTGGTCGCAGGTTATGGAGGCGAGTCTGTTCCAGTTGTCTTGTAGACGTTTGATGTACCCGATGACGACGCCGTAGGGCGTGTCCAGCTTGAACTGGTGGCAGTGCCTTAGGTGGAGATGGTCTCGTTTGCCTTCTACTACCGCTACGACGCTGTGGTCTTGCTTCTTGCCGAAGTCTACTCCCGCGTAGAACCTGCCTCTGTGCCGTTTCTCTGAGCTGTAGTATCTGAGGGCGGTGTCTTGGCAGAGGGCTATGAGGCTGGCGGGTAGCCATCTGTCTGTGTCCTCGGTCCACTCGCAGAGCATCTCGCGTTTCCAGCGGACGGGATCGCCGGCGAGCTGTTGCTTTATCATGTCGACGAACTCGGGATTTAGAGGGCCATTCGGCGATATGGCCTTGGCGTAGTCTACGATGTGGGTGTTGAACTTGCTGTACAGCGGGTCATGGAACATCTTGTGGAAGACGCTGTCGGTATTCCAAGGCGTGGACTCTGCTATCAGGTACCCGTTGGTGGTGTTTAAGGTGAAAAGCACGGCGGAGTATAGGTCCTCGTCGTCCCTGATGAAGTTGCACTCCATAAGGTAGACCACCTTGGCTGTGTGGCCCCTGATGGTCTCGGGGATAGGAGACTCGGCAAGGATCTGGCTGCCGTTCCTTAAACGGATAACCGTGCGGAGTATGTTCTTATTCCCTATGACGTAGTCGAAGAACTTTTTATCGTTGGATTCCATGCGCCTGAGGTGCTGATGAAGGGCGTTGAAGGCGATGTTCTTCACCTGGTCTAACTTTGGGGCGGTCACTAGGATGATCGAGCCTGGATACCTGAATGCGTAGTGTAGCAGCTTCGCCATGCCGTTGAAGGTCTTGCCGGTCTGGCGGGCCATGAGGTTGGCGATGAAGTGCCCGTCGTCTCTCAGGAAGGGCCAGACGTATTCGAAGGGCTCGTAGCAGAGCCACTTCCTGCAGAACTCGACCGTGTCAACCGGGAGGATCCTCGGCGATCTCGTAACCGGGCGCGTCTTCTCCCCGCTTCTTTGCAAGCCCTCTTTCTTCTTCCTCCAGCTCCTCAACTTCCCGCTCAAGTCGCCCCACCTCGACGTCTACAACTAGGCCATAGCAGACCTTGATAGCCCTGATGAGCACGGACATGGCCTTCACCTGGATCTCATCTACTCCCTCAGGGTCAGAGATCATCTTGTCGCACTGCCTGAAGACCTTCTCAAGGCGCGCTATGTAGTTCTCCCGCTTTTTAGCCGGGTTAATGCGGACTCTGCGAGTCGAAATGTGGAGCCGAACTCGCTCGACTCCGTCACCCTGCCACTCCATCGCCTCTCTTTCTTGAGCTCCCTTATGACCTCCAGCATGAGTCTTAGGTCTCGATTCAATGGAGACACGTTTCTCCTGATCAAACAGAAGACGTCTCTGGTCGTCTGGTTCTCTTCTCCGGTCTTCAGCCACTCCTCTAGCAGTCTCCTCTCGTTCTCAGTGAATATGTAACGCCGCAAAACCTCAACTCAACATCGCTCATTATAGGTATCAAACGACTGGGCGTCAGGGCCACTCCCCCCGCCATTTTCTAACTATTATTGGTCGTGCCCCTCCGTCCAGTCTCTGCACCAATACAGGTACGCCTTCGTCTGAGCCAAGATGCTTAGAATCTGAAGGCTCCATGCTAGGCTCCCCGTGTCGGCGGCGCCGAGCCACTCCACGAAATCCGTCTTCTTAAGATAGGGAGACTGGGCCCGGGCGAGCCGCCGGTAGTAGTGGCGGTCGACGCCCAGCAGCGCCTCGTGGACACAGGCGAGCCCCTCGGGGCTGAGACTGGCGAGCATCCTCTCGTTGTAGCTCCTAGACGCCAGCAGCGGCGGGTTGAAGCCCAGCTTCTTGAGCCTGTCCACTGTCTTGACGATTTTCTCGGTGGGTTCCTTGACAAGGATCTTCTTCATGCCGGCCCTCTCGGCGAAGGGGTTGTACTGGGCCATGACCGCCGTGAGCTCGACGTGCCGACGCCCCGTGAGCCCCAGCGTGTCCTTGACGAGCTTGGCGCCAAGCCCTATGGTCCGGTACTTAGGGTGGACGATGACGCGGCTGATGAGCGTCCACTCCTCGTTGAGATCCTTCAGCCGTGGCCTGTAGCCGACGGCCTTCACCCTGCCCGCCGCCGTGGGCGCTGGGTACGTGTACGCTATGACGCCGATGAGCTCGTCCCTGAGCTTCATGGAGTAGAACCTGTGGGGCGCGACCACCCTGTGGTCCCTGTAGTGGAGGTACGCGAGCCGCATGTAGTCTTCCTTGGTCGACCCCTGGACCGTGACATCCCGGGCGACGGTGCAGCGGGCGGTCTCTACATTTGAGTGGTATCGGATGCTGATCTCGCTGCCCCAGCTTTTATGTATGTGGATGCTGGGGCTCAGGTCGTCGAAGAGGTCGGTGTGGGTGGTGGCCACGATGAGTGTGGCGCCGCTGCGTCGAGCCATTTTCTGGACGTTGTATGCTACGATCTTGGCGGTGGTCCTGTCCAGGGTGCTGCAGAACTCGTCGCATAGCCAGTAAGGCCGGCCCCGGTCGAGCAGCTGGGCGATCTTGAACCGGTACCGCTGCCCGTCGCTCAGGTGGCTCGGCCGACGGAGGAACAGGAACGCGTCGTTGAGGCCCACCAAGCTGAGCAGCCGCAGGGCGTCCCTGAAGCTGTCGCCCACGAGGTCTATGATGGGCCTTTCGCCGGGTGCCTCCAGCTCCTCCATGGCGGCGGCCTCGTCGCCGAGGTCGTCCCTGAGGGCTCGCAGCAGCACCGACTTGCCGCTGCCGCTGTCCCCGGTGATGTAGACCACGTCGCCCAGGGTTAGCTTGACCTCGAAGTCTTTGTAGAGCACGTGCTCCTGTTCCTCGTCGACGCCGAGCCCGAAGGCCTCCGCCACCTCGATGGTGCGCTCGGTGAGGGGCGTCTGGGTCTTGAAGTTGATGTCGTAGACGTAGCAGCCTCGCTTCTTGTCGTACCGCCTTACTCTCCTTCCAATCCTGACCCGAGACACCGTTACTCAGCGCCCTTCCTCTCAAGATGTTGCTTGTACTGTCGCCTGATTCCCCTTCGGGTTCCCCGTTTCCTGTACCAGTAACCGGAGATGTGGATGGGGCCGCCTACGACCTTGAAGGTGGGCGCCGAGGAGCCGATCTCCTCCCCCGCGGCTAGCTTCCTTATGGTCCAGGTCTTCCCCATGACCATGATCTCCTCTGTTTCCCCTACCTTCATTGAGCCGACTTCCCCCAGACGGCGCCTACGATGGTTCCTACCACCAGCATGATGCCGTTGAAGATGACGTCGTTCCAGGTCCCCATCCAGATCATGTGAACCACCTCTAGGAACACGAGGCCGACGAAGAAGAGCACCATGAGCCCAATGACCAGGACGAACCTGT
>Ga0307378_10012198_pt1 | contig 10999 bp, 8 predicted proteins | sample UN1MG_FD_202238 | JGI IMG/M metagenome (GOLD analysis project Ga0307378, IMG submission 202238) | Soil microbial communities from Risofladan, Vaasa, Finland - UN-1 | ecosystem: Environmental > Terrestrial > Soil > Coastal area > Acid sulfate soil | place: Finland: Risofladan, Vaasa | collected...
TTCTTGTTCAGGGGCGGGGTTGTGCGGTATAATCACAGTGCCATGAATGCAGGGAGGACAGCCGCTGGGCGAGGGCACAGCTCGGCGACGGGAAGGGTATTTCCCGTCGCTCTCTTGCTGGTTCTCGCGGCCGCGTCGGCGGGCTTTTCGAGCTCTGAGGGAACCTACGAGAAGTCGGTCGCGAAGCTGAAGCCGATGGATGTTGTGAGCGGACCGCAGGTGGAGCAGGCGCGACGGGCGGAGCCGGGGCGGGCGCTCGAGATTTCGGGCGTGATCCAGGGGATGTTCGCGAGCGGGGAGCAGCGGACGATTCTGCTGCAGCTCGTAGACGAAGCGACGGTGGAGATCGAGTGCTCGGGCTCGCACCAGGAGGCGCATGCAAGGGCGCGGGTGCGGTGCCTGGTGAAGCCGAGAGACCCGTCACCGTCGGCGCCGCTGGATCTGGTGGATATCACGTGGGATAAGACGCCGGTGGAGCTGCTTCAGGAGGCAGCGCGGGCGGCGCTGAAGTTCCCGCCGAAGGACCCAACGGAGATCGCGCGGTCGGCGGCGGAGCTGAGGCAATCGTACCCGATGACGAGCCGGGGGGCCGATCAGTCGATCATCTGCAAGCGGGCGATTGCGTATCTGAACCCGAGGCTGGACCCGCGGGAAGCGGATACGATTGCGGACAACATCGTCGCCTACTCGGCGAAGTACAACGTCGATCCGTATCTGGTGGTGGCGGTGATCGCGGCGGAGTCGCGGTTCAACCCCAACGCGCGCTCGTACAAGGGGGCGATGGGGTTGGGGCAGCTCATGCCGGCGACGGCGGCGGCGCACAACGTGGACGCGTGGGACCCGATTGCGAACCTTCATGTGGCGGTTCGGATCATCCGGCGGAATCTGGACAAGTATCACGGGGACTGGAACAAGGCGCTGGCGGCCTACAACGCGGGATCGGGCGCGGTGGACCGGTACAAGGGCGTGCCGCCGTATCGAGAGACGCGGAACTACCTGTGGAAGATCTACGAGTACTACTGCTGGCTGAACGGGACGATGCCTGAGCCGAGGCCGAAGTAGCAGGCCGGCGGTCGGAGCGGGGTTCCGGAGGCGGGGGCAGCCGGCCTCTCCCAGATCGAGTTACGAGCCAAGGAAGATGATCGCAGCCGTCCACGCGCTTCTGGGGTCTACGCTTGCTCGCTTCTGTGGCAGCCGCACCCAGGCGGCCCTCGTCGGGAGCGCCTCCCACCCGTTGGCGGATATGACGCCACACCGCGACCTGGAGATTCCGCAGGAGGCGGTGCTGCTGGGGTGCGCGCTGTGCCTGATCGCGGGGGCGCGGGGCGCCGATTCGCGGGAGTTTGCGGGGGCGCTGGGGGCGGTGTTTCCGGATGTCGAGAACCTGATCGGGCGGATGTGCGGGATTCCCGAGGAGCGGATGCTGCTTCCCACCCACAGCCGGTATCACGGTCGGGAGACGCGCGACTTCCACGGGCAGTTGGCGATCGCGGCGGTGGGGATTGCGTCGCTGCTGCTGCCGGGCGACCGTTGCGAGGACGCGCGGGAAGGTGGTACCTCCTCCCGATGAGCGCGAAGGGGACCGAGTCAACGGCTTTATCTGCGGCGTTTCGCGACGCCCTGCAGGAGTTTCTCGACGCGTTGGTCGTTGAGAGAGGGCTCTCGCCGAACACGATCGCCGCTTACCGGCGGGATGTGCGCGAGCATCTGCTGTTTGTCCAGGGAGAGGGGGTCGAGTCTCCGGCCGGTGTCGAGGAATCCCACCTGATTGTCTGCCTGGGGCGTCTCCGGCGGAAGGGCGCGGCGCCGTCCACGGTCATGCGGAAGCTGTCGGCCATTCGCTCGTTCTACCGGCATCTCGCCAGAGAGGAGGCGATAGCGTCCGATCCGAGCGCGAATCTGCCGTCGGCGCAGCTCAGGCGGCGGCTGCCTTCGGTGCTGTCGGTGGAAGAGGTGGCCCGTATCATCGATCAGCCCGACGCGAGCACAGCGCGGGGGCTTCGAGATCGGGCGATGCTGGAGCTGGTGTACGCGGCGGGGCTGCGCGCGTCGGAGCTGGTGGGGCTGAGCCGGGGAGACATCAATCTCGACCTCGGGCTGGTGCGCTGCGTCGGCAAGGGGTCGAAGGAACGGATCGTGCCGGTGGGCCGGCCGGCGCTGGAGGCGGTGCGGGCGTATCTGGCGGCGCGGCGGGACGCGGCACCGGCGTTGTTTCTGGGGAACAAGGGGCGGCCGCTGACGCGGGTGGCGTTCTGGCGGATCGTGCAGCGCTGCGCGCGCGGGGCGGGGATCCGCGGGCGGATCTCGCCGCACACGTTCCGGCACTCCTTCGCCACCCATATGCTCGACGGGGGCGCCGATCTTCGCGCCATTCAGGAGCTTCTCGGGCACGCCAACATCGCGACGACGCAGATCTACACGCACGTGTCGACGGATCGGCTGCGAGAGGTGTATCGGGCCTATCATCCTCGCGCTTGACGGGGGGTGGTCGGCCCACCCGCGCCCGGGCAGGATTTGCCGGGCCGGGGCCAGAACACGTATCTCAACGCTCGCGGTCGAGTCACGAGGTTGAGGTCACTTAGAGCGCCTGTCAAAGCGGTCGGCTCTTGCGGCGGAGGCCCGGACCAGGCGCTCTTAGAGAGTTTCTTGCACTATGGTTAGGACCACCCATAATGCAAGAAACTCTACCGCGCACGACGTGAGGCTCACCCAGCAGATTCTCTTGCATCACGGTCGTAACCGTAATGCAAGAGAATCCGTAGCACCGAGGCACCAGGTTTTGATAGGGCTTAGCAGTCGTTCACGCTCCATGGTGTGTCTGGTCGCCGGCGCTCTGCTCTGCGCCGGCGTGCGGCCCGCGAGGGCTGCGGCCGCCCGGGAGTACCTCGACCAGGCGCGCGCGGCCAGCACCGAGATTCAGCTTGCGGGGGACCAGTCGGCAGCGCTGCAGGCGATCGCGCTAACGCTGGCGACGGTCGATCCGTACGCGGCGCTGGAGACGGTGGCGCGGATTCGCCGGCCGTCTGACGCGACGCGAGCGCTGGGCGCGGCGGCGGTGGGGATAGCGCCCAACGATCCGGTTTTGGCGGCGGAAAACGTGATAACGGCGGGGCGTCTGCTGATGCGGATTGCGGACCAGGATCAGCGGGTCGCCGAGCAGCGTTTGTTGCTGCGAGAGATCGCGGCGCTGGGAGAAGACGCGCTGCCCGCGGGGCCTGAGCTGACGACGGGGCAGGCCCAGCTCGCGGTGATCCTGGGGCGGGCCGAGTCGGACCCGGCCGGGGCGCTGGCACTGCTGCGGAAATGGGAGCTGACAGGGCCGCCGGCGGGGGAGGCGGCAGCGGCGATCGCGGTGGGGATGGCGAGGGAGGACCCGGATCAGGCGCTGGAGGTGGGGTCGGGGATTGTCTCGGCGCGGCGGCGGGATCGCGCGCTGTGGCGGATTGCGGAGCAGCGCCCGCCGGAGGAGGCGGTGGCGATCGCGCCGCGGGTGTCGGACCCGATCACGCGGGCGGCGATGCTGACGAGCGCGGCCGTGCGGACGGCGGGGAAGGACCCGGAGAGGGCACTGGCAGTGGCGCGGACGGTGGAGGTGGCACGGGACTCGGCGCTGGCGGAGGTGGCGGCGGCAGTGGCGGCGGAGGACGCGGCAGGCGCTCTGGAAACGGCGCGGGGCCTGCCGGATCGTTCGCGGCTGTGGGCGCTGGAACGAATCGCGGTGGAGATCGCGGGCAAGAGCCCGGCGCTGGCCGAGCAGCTTCTGGCGGAGGCGGGGGCCGGCTCGGAAGCGGTCCGGGGAGCGCTGGTGGGAATGGTTCGGACGGACCCCGGCAGAGCGGTCGGTATTGCTCGTTCGCTCCGGCCGGGGGAGGACCGCGATGGCGCGCTGGCGGGGCTGGCGGGGGCGCTCGCCGGCTCTGATCCGGGACTGGCGGAGGAGCTGCTGTGGGAGATCGAGTCGCCGCGGTGGCGGGGGGAGGCGGTGGAGCCGGTGGCGCTGGCGCTGGCGGGTTCGGATTTGGATGCGGCGACAGGTTTGATCGGTCTGGTGACCGATGCGGACCGGGCGGGGCGGATTCGGGCGAAGATGGCGGTTGTGGTTGCGGCGCGCGATCCGGAGGCGGCGGCGAGGGTGCTGGAGTCGCTTCCCCCCGGCGATTACCGAAGCGATGCCGCGCTGAGCGCGGCGAAGGCGGTGCTGTCTGCGGGGGGACAGCCGGAGACGGCGGAGCGGCTCGGGGCGATCGGGGTGGAACCGGACCTGGCGCTGCGCTGGGCGCTTCCTTATCTGGCCTTCGCCCAGACGAGAAGCCTCGTGGGCCTTTCGGAGAGGATCAAGGGGGCGTATCCGAGGGCGCTGGCGCTGGTGGATATCGCGCGGGAGATGCTGCGCCTGGATCGCAAGGCGCAGGCGGCGCCGGACCGGGCGCGGCAGATACGACGCATTGTGGAGTGGGAGGGCCGGTGATGAGAGGGCGTGCGGGGCGGGTGTTGCTGGTGGCGGCGGTGCTGGCGCTGGCGAGCCCGGCGGCTCGGGGGGCCGGGGTGACCGTGCTGGAGGCCAGCCCTGCGGAACTGAGGGTGGGCCTGGAGGGCGGTCGGGCGGGGGAGCTGTACCGAGTCACGTATGACGACGGGACGCATCGGTTCGTGTGGGAGAATCTGAGCCCGGACGCCCAGGGGGCGGTGCGGCTGGCGGATGATGAGCATCTTCGGCCGGAGTTCCGGCTGCAGTGCGAGTCGCGGACTCATTTGAGCGATCCGGTGGTTTTCGACGATCTGCTGAAGGGCGCGGTGGTGGGGAAGAGGCGACTGCCGTTCGGGGTGCCGGTGAGCACGTTCGGGGGCCCGGGGTATCTGGCGCCGGGGTTGTCGGATTTGAAGCGAGACGAGTTCGGGAACTTCTGGCTGTATCTGGCCCACCCGCCGCATGCGATCATGAAGTACGGACCGGACTTCCAGTACCGGTTTGCGCTCTTGCTGCCGGAGGCGCCGGTGGCGCACGACCTGGACGGGGAGGGGAATCTGTACCTGCTGCATCCGGGGAACTGGGTGTCGAAGCACGGGCCGCTGGGGGAGGATGTGGGCGCGTGGGAGCTGCCGCACGGGCGCGACCCGGGGGAGTTCATAGCGGCCTCGGGGATGGCTATCGACCGGAAAGGCGGGTGGATTTACCTGGCCGACGAGATGCTCGGGCGGGTGCAGCGCTTCGATCTGAATCTGAGGCTGAGGCCGTTTCCGCAGATCGCGTGGGGCTGGATCGGGCGGGAGGATCTGGCCTACACGCGTGCGGGTGAGTACGGGGGGGAGCTGATGTACTACCAGCTGGACCGCCCGCGCCAGATCGCGCTCGACGGGCGCGGACGGCTTCTGGTGAGCTGCGAGCACTGGATCAGCAGGTTCGATCTGGCGACGGGGCGGCAACTTCCGTTTGGGGCGAACCCTGTGCTCGGGTGGGGCGGGACGTTCACGGATTCGCCTTTCTCCTCGTCGGCCGGGCTGGACGGGCACTGGCAGCGACACTGGCTGGCCGGGGTGGATGGGGCCGGGAACATCTACGTGGCGGACAGAGAGAACGAGTTCGTGGTGAATGCCCGCATTCAGGTGTTCGATGCGAAGGGGGTGCTGCTGCGGTCGTTCGATCTGGAGGATGAGCTGAAAGATGACCTCGGCCGGCGGGTGTACCTCGGGGCGGTCAAGGGACTGGCTGCAGGGGAGGATGCTCTGTGGCTGGTGGAGGCCGGAGGGCGCGTGTATCGGAGTCCATCGGGGGAGGGGTTGTGCGGCGGGGGCCGGTTGTTTCTCGGCCCGGGGGCGGCGGGACGGCAGTTCGACCTGTCGCAGGCGGCGGAGGCGGGTTTTTCGCTGGAGGTCCAGGGTGCCCGGGTGAAGCATCGGTCCGAGGGGAGGGTGCTGGGGTGGCCGGTCGAGGAGAAGGGGACGGCGAACTGCGAGCGGGAGGGATCGGGCGCGGTGCGAGACGGGGAGCGGTCGATGTGGGTTCCGGCGCGGCTGGGCGAGCCGTTTGGGATCGCGCTCTTCGACTCCGAGGGCGGAGTGATCCCGGCAGATGAGTATGCGGTCGAGTTCGAGGAGACCGGGGGGCTGTTCGGCACGCAGTACGATTTCTTCCGTGTCACGAATCGCAGCGGGCGGGCGTGGCGGGACGTGCGCTTCGTGGCCGAGAGTCTGAATCTGAAGTAGAGCAGGTGTTCGATGCCGCGCCTTTCCCCGCTTACCTATACGCTGGCTTTGGTGCTGGTGTGCTACGGTCTGGTGCTATTCACGTTCGGGCCGTGTCTGACGGCGATCGCCGAGACCTTCGGTGTGCCGCTGGGCCGGACGGGTCTGATCTTCACCTTCTGCTCGGTGGGGCTGCTGCCGTCGGTGGTGCTGTCCGGATTTCTCTCGGAGAGGCTTGGCAAGCGCCCGGTGATTCTGGCAGGGGTGGTGCTGCTGGGTGCGGGATGCGCGCTGTTCGCCGCTTCGCCGGCGCTGGGGAGCGATCCGCGGTTCGCGTACGCACTGGCGGCGATGGTGGTGATCGGGATCGGGGCGGGAAGCGTGGAGAGCGCGGCGAACGCGCTGATTGCGGATGACAACCAGCCCTCACCCGCGTTCGCCCTGAACTTCACGCACGCGTTCTTCGCGGTGGGGGCGGTGGTGGGGCCGGTGGCGGCGGGGATGCTGCTGCGGTTTCAGCTCCCGTGGCAGTTCGCCTTCTACGGTGGGGCGGCGCTGGTGGTGGTGGTGCTGCCCGCGCTGGCGGCGCAGCGGCCGCGGGTGCCACGAGGGGATCCGATGGGCGTGGGGGAGTGGGCGGGGCTGCTGCGGTCGGCGCTGCTGTGGCTGCTGCTGATCGTATTGGCGATGTACGTGGGTGCAGAGGTGGGGCTGAGCGCATGGGTGAGCCCGCTGATGGAGGAGGTGCTGGGTGCGAGCCGGGGCCTGGCGGCGATGGCGGTGTCGGCCTTCTGGGGTTGTATGATCGTCGGCCGGCTGGCGACAAGCCATCTCTCGACCCGGATGCGGACGAGGCCGCTGATCCTGGGGCTGGCGGGGGGGAGCGTGGTGGGGGGCGTGGGGGTGGCGCTGGCGCCGACGATCGGAAGCTGCCTGGTGCTGTCGGGGGTGAGCGGCCTGTTCATGTCGGGGATGTTCGGGATGGTGGCGACGGATGCGAGTCGCTATTTCCCGGATCGAAGCGGGGCGGTGTTCGGCCTGCTGGTGTTCGGGGTCGGGATAGGGGCGCTCGTGGTGCCGGCGGCTATGGGCTGGGTGGCGACGGTGGGGGACCTGAGGCTGGCGATGCTCATTCCGCCGGCGCTGATGTCGGTGGTGGTGATCGCGTATCTGCTGCCGTGGTCGGAGTGCAGTGGGATCGCGGCAGGGCGCGGGCACAATGGAAAAGAAGAGAGGGGAAGTTAAGGCACGAGGAGCGCTGCAATGAAGGTCGCGGTCTTCACCGATGAAGTGTCTCAGGATTTGGATACGGCCATTCGGCTGGCGGTACGGCATCGCTTGGACGGGGTCGAGATCCGGACGGTCTGGGACAAGCCGGTTCAGCATCTGACGGCGGAGGAGGTGGGGCGGGTCCGGCGCGCGCTCGGGGAGCACGAGCTGAGCGTGGCGGCCATCGCGTCGCCGGTGTTCAAGTGCGAGCTGGACGACGAGGCGGCCAACCGGGAGCACCTGGACTATCTGCGGAGCTGCATCCGGATCGCTAAGGAACTGGACACGGAGGTCATCCGGGTGTTCACGTTCTGGAAGCGGGGGCCGTCGCAGCCGATCTGGGGCCGGATCAAGCGTCGGTTTCGGCCGGCGGTGCCGCTAGCGGAGGAGGCGGGGGTGGTGCTCGGGGTGGAGAACGAGCATACGACGTATTGTGCGACGGCGGCGGAGACGAAGCGATTCGTGACAGAGATCGGCTCTCCGGCGGTGCGGGCGGTGTGGGATCCGGCCAACGAGATCCACGCGGAGGAGGGGATCAGACCGTACCCGGACGGATACGAGATGGTGAAGCCGTTCGTGGCACACCTGCACGTCAAGGATGCGGCGCGGGACCCGAGCACAGGAATTGCGCGCTTGACGCCCGTGGGGGAGGGGGACATCGACTGGAAGGGGCAGCTCCGGGACCTGCTGAGCAGCCATTACGAGGGGTATGCGTCGCTGGAGACGCACTGGCGGCCGAAGGCGCTGCCGGAGAACTCGCTGAGCCAGCCGGGCGGGGAGGGGTTCTCGGAGGCGGGCGAGTATGCCAGCGACCTGTGCCTGAAGAACCTGATGAGGATTCTGGGGGAGGCGAGGCGGGAGGCGGGCTAGAGGTCGAGCTTGCGGCCGTGCTCGTCGATGAGCGCGTTCTCGCGCTCGTAGTCAAACGGATCGTCGATGTCGGGCCAGCTCCAATCATCGCCCCGGGGTTCCTGGCAGAGCCAGGCGAGGGTCAGCTCCAATCCATCGCGGGGGATCATCCGGTCTCGATAGCGGAGGTGGGCGCGCGCCTTGCGGAGGTCGTAGAACGAGGTGTGGTCGTAGGGGGTGCGCCAGAGGTGACCGGGGACCGAGTAGATGTCCCACCCGTGGTCGAGGGCGCGGGCGACGGCGCGGGTGAGCTGGGCGAGGGTGTAGAGCTTCTCTTCCCCGAGGTTGTAGACCTGGCCGGGAGCGCGGGCGGCGGTGAGCGCCCGTACGACGCCCCAGGCCATGTTCTGGACGAAGCCCCGGTGGCAGATGTGGAGGCCGGCGTCGGGGACGGCGATGCGGGTCCGGCCCTCGAGGGCGCGCTTGGCGAAGAACCACTCGGCACAGTGCGGATCGCGGGGGCCGTAGAGATGGGGCAGGCGGAGGATGGCCGCCGGGAGGCCGTCGGCGATGGCGGCGAGGATGACCTCGTCGGCCTCGATCCGGGCGGAGGCGAGAGGTGAGGCCAGGTCGGCGCGGAGGGTGTCGGCCTCTTCATCTATGGGGCAGGTTGGGTTGGGGCCGTAGACGACGGCGGAGCTGAGGTGGAGAGAGCGTTCGACTCGTCCCCGACAGGCCTCGAGGGTGAGGCGGGCCTGCTCGGGGGTGTCGTGCAGCATGTCGATGAGGGCGTGGGGCCGCCAGGAGGTGACGGCGGCGAGCACCGCAGAGGCGTCCCGCGGATCTTCAGCGAACCGCGGCACGCCGTCGCCGAAATCGTGGTTGGATTTGCTCAGCACGGCCGGCAGGTGGCCGCGCGCGGCAAGCTCATCCACTATGAACGGCGCGAAGAACTCGGTACCGCCAAGCAGCAGCACTTTCACAGATTGCGCTCCCCCGCGCCCGCGGTGGGCTGCTAATCGGGAAACGGTCCGATGCCGATGGCGTCGGCGATCCGCTTCGGGACATCGGTGTTGTCGAGGTCGCCGGTGAAGGCTTCCGCCCCGGGGCCGAAGGCGAAGAGACGGACGGGAGTGGCGGTGTGATCTTCGGTGGTGAAGGCGCCGTCGGGGGTGAGGCCGCCGGTTTCGTGATCGGCGGTGACCACGACGAGGGTGCGGCCGCGCTTTTCGGCCGCGGCGACGGCGGCGACCACGGCCTTATCGAGCGAGCGAACGTAGGAGATGGCCTTGGGGAGGTGGTGGTCGTGGCACTCCCAGTCGATGCGGGCCTGCTCGACGACGAGGAAGAAGCCGTCGGGATCGCGGGAGAGGCGGTCCACGGCGGCGGTGACCATCTCGGCGAGGGAGGGCTCGGTGCCGTCGTCGTCGAAGAGCCCCAGGAGCTTGTCGCTTTTGGCGTTAAGAAGCTGGTCACGGTTGTAGACGACCTCGTAGCCCTTGGCGCGCATCTCGGCGATGAGGTCGCGGTTGTCTTCGCGCTCGCCGCCGGCGGACTTGGGGAGGAACTCTTCCTTCCAGAAGCCCATCATGACATCGGCGCCGGAGGCGGCCATGTGGGCGGCGATCTCGGAGCGCTTGCCGCGGTCGTCGACGTGGGCGGCGAAGCTCGCCGGGGTGGCGCCGTGGAGGGAGTCGGTGGTGATGATGCCGGCGCTCTTGTACATGGACTGGGCGCGCTCGAGGATGGACTGGAGGCGCTGGCCGTCGGGCGCCACGCCGACCATGCCGTTCTCGGTCTTGCGGCCGGTGGCGAGGGCGGTTGCGGCGGCGGCGGAGTCGGTGACGCGGCCGCCGACGGAGTTCGTGGTCACGATGCCGGCGACGGGGAGCTTCTCCATTTCGAGGGGCTGACCGGGCTCCTCGCGGGAGAGGTGGATCTGCATCGGCCCCGTGCCATCGCCGATAAAGAGGATGGCGCTGTCGGCGACGGGCTGGGCCGAATCGGCCGAACAGGGAGCGAGGGCGAGGACCGCGCTGACGGCGAGCAAAGCAAGCATTCTGAGCGTGCGATGAGCGTTCACGTGACACCTCCCAGATGATACGACAGTGCGGGACGTTCGCCGGGGTGGGTAGGAATCCTGCTTTCCGATTCCTGGGAAGCGATATGTTGGATGGTCAGGGAGCTGCCCCGTGGGGGAGGACGTTTCTGCTATAATCATGGAGCTTCGCCGAAAGAAGTAACCCGGCGAAGCTCTCCGAACGCACACGAGGCCGGCTATTGGGTTTCGCACATTACCTCAATGTGCGAAACCCAATAGTACCCATAACGAGGCGGAGGGACGGCATTCATGGCTCACAAGGTGACGCTCATTCCCGGTGACGGGGTCGGACCGGAGCTGGCGGAGGCGACGCGGGGGGTGATCGACGCGAGCGGCGCGGCGATCGAGTGGGAGGTGCAGGAGGCGGGGCTGGCGGTGATGGAGGCGGAGGGGACGCCGCTGCCGGAGCGGGTGCTGGAGTCGATTCGGCGGAACAAGGTGGCGATCAAGGGCCCGATCACGACGCCGCGGGGCGGGGGGTTCCGATCGGTGAACGTGGCGCTGCGGAAGGCGCTCGATCTGTACGCGTGTCTGCGGCCGTGCAAGCACTATGCTGGTGTGCGGACGCGGTTCGAGAACGTGGACCTGGTGGTGGTG
>Ga0307378_10012203_pt1 | contig 10995 bp, 11 predicted proteins | sample UN1MG_FD_202238 | JGI IMG/M metagenome (GOLD analysis project Ga0307378, IMG submission 202238) | Soil microbial communities from Risofladan, Vaasa, Finland - UN-1 | ecosystem: Environmental > Terrestrial > Soil > Coastal area > Acid sulfate soil | place: Finland: Risofladan, Vaasa | collected...
GAGGGTTATATCTGGGTTACTCGTCGAGAGATCGAGCTTATAGCAGGATTTCTGAAGATACCGGTGGGGGAACTTCGTCGACAGTGCCTGAAGCGTGTGGGATTTCGTACGACAGTTATTGAACATCGTGTCACAAAGGATTGTATTTTTCTTCGGGTGACGGAGGAGGGCAAGAGATGCGTAATTTATCCTGTACGTCCGAACCAGTGCAGGACGTGGCCTTTTTGGGCAAGCAATCTGACCAGTGCAAATACGTGGAACGAGGCGGTCAAGAAGTGCGGGGGTGTTAACCGGGGCAGATACTACAGTTTCGAAGAGATAGAAGAAATTAGAAAGAGCAGATGGTGGCTGAATGAGCGAAAAGGGACGGCTACTGAAGAGGGTGGCTGAAATTTACAATTGGCTGGATTTGCAGACGGACCACTACAGTGATATTTCCGGGGGGTGTTCTTTGTGCGGCAGATGCTGCGATTTTGCGAGTTTTGACCATTTATTGTTCGTTACGAAGCTGGAGCTGATGTATCTGGCGGCGAAGATTGGGGATGAGAATATCAGGCCGATGGCGGGCAGGCAGTGTCCGTATAACGTGGGGGGCAGGTGTACGATTTACGAAAATCGTTTTGCGGGGTGTCGGATATTTTTCTGTAAGGCAGATAAGGACGAGCAAAGCAAATTGAGCGAGTCGGCATTGGGTAAGTTCAAGGCTTTATGTGGAGAGTTTGGGGTGCCCTACCGCTACAGCGAGCTTGGTGAAGCGTTGAGCGGCTTTTGTGGTTAGTATTTGTCGGTCGGTCTTGGTATTGACTGCTGGGGGTCTCTTAGATTGATGTATTTTGCGCCTCCGAGCAGCGAGCCATGCTCTTTATAGTATGCGTAGAGCTTTGCGAGTTTTTGCTCGTCGGGTGCTTCAAGGTGTCGCTGCCAGGAGCCGATTTCTGCGCCCCAGATGATTTGTGTCTGGTCTTTGGCGTGCAGGAGAATGTGGGGGTTTTTGGAGTTTTTTCGGCCGTTGAAGTTTGTTACGTCGATGCTGTCTATTTCGAGGAGCAGGAGTTTGTCGGGTGTGACGAGTTTGTCCATTCGGTCGAGTCTTTCGAGGATTTGTATTGCGGCGTTGAGGTCTTCAAGTTCCCATATTTGTCCGGGCGGGGGCACATTTGTGGAAGTTGCGAGGCCTTTTACATTTACGATCGGCAGGCTGGGCATTGGGAGAAAATCGAGGACGACGAGGTTTTTGTCGACGTAGACGGTTTTTCGGCCCTTTGTTACCGTAGCGAGAGGTTTTCGCCAGTTTGCTTCTATGAGCAGCCGGTCCTGTGTGGTACTGACGGTGATGTCATCGAGCCATGCGATGAGTTCTTCGATGTTCTGCTGGACGGAGGCTGCGACATCCTCGTCGAGTATTAAATCCTCGCCGCCGGCGCGGGCGGCGGAAAGTATTTTTTGTTTTAGGGATTCGTTGACCCAGGTTGGGACGTCAACAAGTTCGATGATAGCGGATTTTTGAGCGAATTCGGTTGTGTTTTTGACATATTTTTCGAGGAAGACGAACCCGACGGCGAATGCGGCGAGGACACAGATTACGGCGATTACTTTTAGGGCACTAATGAGTATCGGCGTGCGGTCGGTTTTTTGGGCTCGGCGTTTCTTTAGGCCGCCGAATTTGAAGGACTTTTTTTTCTTTTTTCGTTTTATTTTTTTTCTTTTGGCCACGTTTTATTTTTCAGGGAACAGGATCAAGCTTTTTTGTTTGTACGGCGGTTTGGATTATTTTCTCGCATAAGCTGCTCATCGAAATACCTGCGTTTTCGGCTGCTTTTGGCAGTAGCGAATGGCTTGTGAAGCCGGGGATGGTATTTACTTCCAGGCAGTACGGCGTGTTGTCGTTTGCGAGGATGAAATCAGCCCTTGCGAAGCCCCGGCATCGGAGGGCGTCAAAGCAGTCAAGAGCAGCGGAGTTTATTTTGCTGATGGTGCCGGGGTCTTTGATTGTGTCAAAAAGATACTCCGTCTGGTCGTCGAGGTATTTTGCGTGATAGTCGTAAAAAGGGGTTTTTGTTTTAATCTCGATGATGGGCAGTGTTTGGCGGGCAATAATTCCGACAGTGATTTCGCGTCCGGGGATAAATTTTTCTATGATGCAGTCACCGAAGTGTTTTTGTGTTTCTTGTGCGGCTTCGATAGCGTGTTTTATATCTTCTGTAATAGTGATTCCGACGCTGCTGCCCTGTTTTTGTGGTTTTATTACGTATTTTTGTGCGAAATTTAAGAGTTTTTCTTTAAGCTGGTTTAAGTCTGCGTTCTGGTCGAACTGGAGTGCCGGAGGTGTTTTTATTCCGGCGTTTTCGAAGGCGTTTTTTGCGGCTGTTTTGTCGAACGCGAGCTCGCTTGCCTTTGGGCCGCTGCCGGTGTAGGTGAGTGATTTATCTTCGAGTATCTGCTGGAGCTGTCCGTCTTCGCCGAATTTACCGTGCAGGGCGATGAAGAAGACGTCGATATCGGTGTTGTCAAGGACGTCCATATTTTGTGGTGTGATATCGGCTGTAATGACGTTTGCTCCGGTTTGTTTTAGCGATTCGGCGACGTATTTTCCGCTTTGTATACTTATATCTCTTTCGTCTCCAATACCACCAGCGAGGACGGCGATTTTAAGCTGATTGATTTGGAAGTTCGAAGGATTCATTGAAACTTCGGTCGTCATTTTATTTCCAGATTTCGATTTCAAGCTCTAATTCGATGTCGAACCGCTCTTTAACTCTTTGTGTTATTGCGTCAATGAGCCTGAGGACGTCTTTGCTTTTGCACCCTTTCTGAGCGATAATGAAGTTAGCGTGTTTTTCGCTGACGACGGCCCGGCCTATTTGCAGTCCCTTTAGTCCCGCTCTGTCGATGAGAGCGCCGGCGGAGACACCTCTTGGATTTTTGAAGATGCAACCGGAATTTTTGGTGTTCAGGGGCTGATTGTTCTTTTTATAAATCCATATTTCCTTTACGGTCCTCATGATTTGTTCGGGGTCGGTGGAGACGAGCTTTAGTTTTGCGTTTATTATGAATTTTGCGGTGATATTTGTGCGCCGGTAATCGAACATCAGTTCTGGTTTTGTTTTTTCGAAGGTTTTTCCGTCGGTGCCCATTAGAGTGACGGATTCGACGGCGGCGCCGATATCGCCGAAGTTTCCGCCGGCGTTCATTCTTACGGCCCCTCCGACGGAGCCGGGTATCCCGGTGAGGGCTTCGATGCCTGAGAGGCCCTTTTTGACACAGGTTAGTACGAGTTCATTGAGGTCTGCGCCTGCCCATGCGGTAAGTTGTTCGCCGTCAAATTCGGTCTGGGTGAATTTTTCTGCTTTGAGTTTAATAACAGCTGCTCGCAGGCCGGCGTCGCTTATGAGCAGGTTTGAGCCGAAACCCATGACGTAGATGGGGATATTGTTTTCGTTGCATCGCTTTACGGCGTCTTTTAGCTGTTCGGTATCCTGAGGAGTGATGAAGTAATCTGCAGGTCCTCCGAGGCCGTACCATGTGGTTTTAGCGAGCGGGTAGTTTTTTTCAACGATTTTTTCCAAGCCAGTGAATATATTCATCTGCTACCTTCCAAATATCACCTGCTCCCATAGTAACGACCAAATCCCCGGCGGTTACGTTATTTTCTAAATGCTCACATATTTCGTTAAATCCTTCGATGAAGAGAGCATCGGAGCCGTTTGCACGTATTTTATCGACAAGTATCTCGGAATTAATTTCCTTTTTTTCTTTTTCTGAATCCCGGACGAAATAAATTTCCGGTACAATAGTTACATCGGCAAGCTTAAAGGATTCGGCGAAATCATCAAGTAAAAATCTTGTTCTGCTGTACTGATGGGGCTGAAAAACGCACCATATTCGTTTAGGGTTGTATCTTTGTCTTATGGCTTCGAGAGAGGCTTTGATTTCGGTGGGATGGTGGGCATAATCGTCAAGCACGGTGATTTGGCCGATTTTTTCTTTCAGCATGAGCCTTCGGTCGATACCGATAAACAGGGGGATAGCGCGAAGTATGTTGTTGATGTCGAGGTTTGTGTTTGCGGCGGCGGCGATTACGGCCAGTGCGTTGAGTATATTATGTTTGCCGGGTAGAGCGATTTGTATTTCGCCGAGCAGGCGGTCGTTTTGATAGACTTCGAAGGTGTGCAATCCGTCGATGAGGCGGACGTTTTCGGGGTAGAAGTCGCAGTTGGGGTCTAATCCAAACGTGGAGCATTTGAGGTCGGGCGGCAGTTTCCGGATAACTTCGGCGACGTTTTTGTCCCGGCCGTTGGCGATTACGACGCCGTCAGGTTTTGTGCCGAGGGCAAAATCGGTGAACGCATCGACGATGTCCTGCTGGTCTTTGTAGTAGTCGAGGTGGTCGGCCTCGATGTTCAGCAGGCATGCGATTTTCGGTTTTATGCTGAGGAAACTTCGGTCGTATTCGCAGGCTTCGGCGACGAAGTAGTTGCTGTCCCCGGTTCCTGAGGAAGTTCCGAGCTGGATGATGTCGGCCCCAACGATGAAGTTCGGGTCTGCTCCGGTATGTTTTAGGGCCCAGGTAAGCCATGCACTTGTTGTGCTTTTTCCGTGAGTGCCGGCGACGGCGATGCAGTCGTAGCGGTTGCATAGTTTGCCGAGCATCTGTGCGTATTTGTAGATTTTGCAGTTTCTCTGGCGTGCGAGTTTTAGTTCGGGGTTGTCGTCCTTTATGGCGGCGGAAATGACAACGGCGTCGATGTCCGGCGGGAGGTTGGCAGTGTTGTGTCCGGCTTTAATGTCGGCTCCGATTTGGCAAAGTGTGTCGGTAACTGTCGAGGGTGTTTGGTCGGAGCCTGTTACGATGGCATTGTTTTTAATCAGTAGTTTTGCCAGGCCGCTCATTCCGATACCACCGGCGCCTATGAAGTGAAATTTCATTGTCTCTACATCGGCGGCGATTTCATTATTTATTGTTTTTTGAGCGCCGGTCATATTCGATTTTACCACTGTGCTTCAATGTAAGGGCCTGTTGGTCCTTTCGGCACAGGCTTTGGCCTTGCTTTAATTATGGCTTCAGCAATGGCGATGTCGCTTTTTCGTGTTATTTTGATGTTTGAGGAGTCGGTTTCGACGACGGCGACCTTTTCCCCAAGTGCTTCTACGAGTTGGGCGTCGTCACTTATTTTAGTTTTATCGAGGTTTTCAAGGTTATCGTAGGCCTTTTTGAGCAGGTCGGTTTTGAAGACCTGCGGTGTCTGGGCCTGCCAGAGGTCGGACCTGTCGACGGTTTCTGTGATGATGTTTTCGTTGACGGATTTTATGGTCGCGGTGACGGGGCATGCGAGTATTGCGGCGCCGGTTTTTGAGGCCTTTTCGAAGAGGTCGTCAATCCATTGTTTTGTGAGGCAGCATCGTACGGCGTCATGGACAGCGACAAGTTCAATGTCGTCTTTTATCAGTTCGAGTCCGTTTTTTACGGTTTCGAATCGCTCGGCACCGCCGAAGAAGATTTCGACGTTGAAGAATTTGAGATTCGGCTCCCATTTTATTGAGACCAGTTCTTCGTCTTCCTTTGGGATGGCCAGCAGTAGTTGTTTTACGTCTTGGCGGTCGGCGAAGAGTTCGACACTTCGTAGAAATACCGCCCTGCCGACGATGTCGACGAATGGTTTTTTTCTTTTTCCTCCGAAGCGGCTGCTGGTACCTGCGGCACAGATGATTACGGCGATGTTTTTTGACATTTCAAGTGGTCTCCTTACCGGGTTTTGAAGAGCAAGTTGTTTTTACTATGTCAGACGTCACAGATTTCTACGGCCTGCGCAAGCGATGTCAGCGGGTCGCGTGTTGGTACGAACTCCTGGCCGACGTATCCTTTGTATCCTGTTTCGACGATGGCCTTCATTATAGCCGGGTAGTAAAGTTCCTGAGTTTCGTCGATTTCATTTCTTCCGGGGTTTCCGCCGGTATGGTAATGGCCGATGTACTGGTGGTTATCCCGTATTGTCCGGATGATGTCGCCTTCCATAATCTGGGCGTGGTATATGTCGTAAAGGATTTTCATTCTTTCGGAGCCGACTTTCTTGCAGACTTCGACGCCCCAGCTTGTTTTGTCAAACATGTAATCCTTGTGGTTGACCTTGCTGTTTAGGTATTCGATGCAGAGAGTGACATTTTTCTTTTCCGCGTATCCGATGACCTGTTTTAGCGCCGTGACGGTATTTTCAATCCCGACATCATCGGGCATGCCGTTTCGATTGCCCGAAAAACAGATAACATTCGGGGAACCGTACTCGGAGGCGGCATCGACGTTTTCGCGAATTTTGGCCAGACATTCAGGATGGTTTTCGGTATGACTTAATCCGTCCTGAAGGCTGTGGGAATTTAGCAGCGCACAAACCAGACCGTGCTTTTTAACCGTGGGCAACTCGGGGATGTTAAGCAGTTCGACAGATTTTATTCCCATTTTTGCCGAGATGGCACAAAGTTCGTCGAGGGACCATTTGCTGTAGCACCATCTGGAGACGGACTGGTTGATTCGGCCGTTTTTTACGATTCTTTCGCATTTAGCAGGTTCGTCGGCTCTGATGGGTATTGCGGCGACCGTTGCGGCGGCGGCAGCAGCGGTCTTTGTGAGCATTTGGCGGCGTGTCATGCCGGATTTTTGGCTGTGAATATTGGTAAGATTTTTATTTGCAGACATTTTCGTTCCTTTCTTCGGATTGGTTGAATTAAAAGGTTACAACTCGATTGATACGATAGCCGAATTTGGGCTGGATGTCAATATTGTTTGGTTTGGGGGTTTTTAGAACTCGATTCCGCGTCTTGCGGATATTCCCTTGCTGAATGGGTGCTTTATGTTCTTCATTTCGGTCACCAGGTCGGCCATTTCCAACAGTTCCGGGGGTGCATCCCGGCCGGTCATGACGATTTCCACCCCCGGGTCCCTTTTCTCGATGAGGTTTTTAATGTCCTCGATTTTTGCAAGGCCCTTCGCGAGGCAGAACACGATTTCGTCAAGTATTATCACGTCGTAGAATCTTTTCTGGGCGGTTTCTGTGAGTCTTTTTAAGGCGTCGGCGATGTCGTTTTGTACCTGGGCGATTTTTTCGGGGTCTTCAAATGATTTGGCCATGTCCCAGGGTGTTTCGAGGGCCTCGAGTCTGATTCTGACGGCGCCGAGCTGGAGTGCGAAGCGCTCGCCGATATCCAGCGAGGAGGGTTTTAGGAACTGGTAAATGAGTACCTTATTGTTTTGTCCGGCGGCGCGGAGGGCCAGCCCGAAGGCTGCGGTTGTTTTGCCCTTGCCGTTGCCGGTGTAAATCTGTACAAGTCCCTTTTCGAGCATAGTGGTAATATTAAAGGAAAATGGGTGAATTGGAAAAGAAAAAGTCTAAGCGAACCGATTAAAAGCGCGGTGGTGAGGATTAAGAGCGGGAATTTGCCGCCCTTTTGTTTTCGATTATATTGATATAGCCTTTAGCCTTTTTTGTGCCTCGAACTCGTTTTCGGCCTGCTCGCCGGGCTTGAAAGGCAGAGGTTCGGCGAACTGTACCGCGACTCGGCGTGTGAACTGGTTCATGTTGTCGACTCGGCAGATGCGCCCCTGACGGACGAAACTTGCCATATCAAAGGAATCATCAAGGCTGAATCGCGGCACGCTGAATCTTGCGACAATATTCTGGCCGGGATAAGGGCACTCATCGTCTGCTCGGCAGGTGAAAGCCGCCCCGCCGCTGGATACGTCAACCATCTGGCCCTGTGATAGCGTGTCGTTAAAGTCCTCGGCGAACCAGACGGGCCAGTGGTAACGCAGTCTCTGTTCTCTTCGTCGCTCTTTTGTAATTTCCATCTTTACTACTCCGTGCCTAATTTTTTTCGTGGTCTTGAAATCGGCTTAATTTGGAGGCGACTTTATGAACGGTTAGAGTGCAAAATTCGGCTGATTGAGGCAAAAGAGCGGATTTTGGCTGTTTTTAATTGGGAAGGGTCTAAGTGGTGAGGTTAAATTTTCTGCAGTTTTTGCAGACTTTTCAGGGATGTTCCTATAATCAATTTTCTAATTGTTTTACGAGCCTGATAAATTCATCTCCTCGGTGCTGGAAGTTGTCGAACATGTCGTAGCTTGCGCAGGCGGGGCTGAGCAAAACGACATCGCCTTTGACCGCCATTTTGTTTGCAAGCTCAACCGCTTCTTCCAGAGAAGATGCGAATTGAATTGTGGTTTTGTTTTCCGGTACAGCAGTAATTGAATCTGAGATTTTTTGTGCGGTATCGCCTATCAGTATTGCCACCTTGGCATTTTGCGAGATTATCTTACCTAATTGGTCAAAGGGCAGGTTCTTGTCATATCCGCCTGCAATGAGAATTACCGATTTCTCAAAGGCTTCCAGTGCGGCGATTGTACTTTGCGGGGTTGTTGCAATCGAATCGTTGTACCAGCTTGCGCCGTCTATTGTGGCGACCAGTTCGAGCCGGTGCGGCAGCGGTTTGAAAGCCGGTAGTGCTGTCTTTATGGAATTGTCGTCGACGCCGAGATGTTTGGCGATTTTGACGGCGGCGGCGAGGTTGGAAAGATTCGCCCTGCCGGGCAGAGGGAAATTGCGGCGCAATTCCTGGCTTATTTCATCAGTGGAGAATTTCAAACAAATTCTGCCGGTGTCTTTATCATATTTTTCGAACCATTGGCAGGCGATTTTGTCCTGGGCGTTGAAGATAGAGACAGCAGGCGAATTTTCATCCAGCTTTTGGAATTTGAAGATATTTTCCTTTGCAGCGCAGTAATTTTCGAATGTCTTATGACGGTCGAGGTGGTTCGGGGTGAGGTTCGTTAGAATCGCGATTTGCGGGGCCTTTTCGATTTGTGCCAATTGCTCAAGTTGAAAGCTGGACAACTCCAGAACGACGAGGTCGTTTTCGGAAAGTTTGTCTATCAATTGCAGCAGCGGCTGGTTGCCGATATTGCCGCTGAGCCACACCGCGGCTCGTCGCTCGTGACTCGTGACTTGTGAATTGTAACCACCCCTCAAAAGGTGGGCGGTAAGAGCGGCGGTGGTGCTTTTGCCGTTTGCCCCTGTTATGCCGATGGTCATGGCCGGGCACAGTTCGAAAAAGATGTTTATGGCCGGGGTGATGGTTTTGTTTTTCTCTCGTGCGAATTGGAGAAATTCATTGTCTGGTGCTACAGCAGGGTTTGGGATGATGATGTCGGCCTTTTCGAAATCGGCGAGGTCGTGTGAGCCAAGGCGAAATCCTATTTCCTTGAATTGTTCAAGCTGCTTTATTGAATCGGCGAGTTTATCTGCTGGTGCCGAATCGGTGATGGTAACATTTGCGCCCGAGTTGAGGGCGAATATTGCGGCGTCCACCCCCCCGCCGAACCTTCCAAGGCCCATGATAAGAACGTTTTTGCCGGTGAGAAACTGCCTTTTCATATCAAAGTCTGCATCGCCTGGGCGAGGTCGATTTTAGCATCGATAACAGCCTGTTCGATACATCTTTTCCAGTCGTCGCCGAACTGCTCTTTGTATTTTGGTTTTTCGTAGGCGTAGATAATCGAGCGGGAGGCGTTAATCAGTGCGCCGGTGCCGTCGGGTTTGCAGAACCTTACGCAGTCGGCGGCGGCGGCACCCTGTGAGCCGTAGCCGGGGACTAAGAAGTAGATTTTGTCGTACTTTTGCCGCAGGGAGGTTGTAACTTTGGGAGCGGTCCCCCCTACCACCATACCGATGTTGCTGTATCCTTTTTTGCCGATTCTTTCGGGCTTTTCGGCGGATTCTGCCACGATTTGGGCCACTTTTTCGTACATCAATTGTCCATCGGCGTCGGCGAAGTCCTGGATTGCTGCTGCGGAGGGATTGCTTGTGCGGACGAGGACGAAAAGGCCTTTTCCCTGTTTTGTGGCCATATCGGCGAAAGGCTCAATGCCGTCCGCGCCGATGTAGCTGTTTATTGTTATGGCGTCGGGGGCGAGGGTGTCCTCGAGGCCAACGAGTTCGGGGTTCTGCAGGTGGGCGTCGGCGTAAAGCTCGGCGGTGTGGCCGATGTCGCCTCTTTTAACATCGCCGATTATTTCCAGGCCGAGGTCTTCGGCTTCGGAGATGAGGGAATAATATGTTTCTATACCTTCCCAGAGGTATTTTTCGAAAAAGGCGATGTTGATTTTGATGGCAGGTACCATTGGTGCAATTATTCTCATGGTTTGTGTGCAGAAATCGAATATGGCGTCAACGGCGGCGTTTGCGTCGAATTCGTCGTTCATATCACGGTGGCTTTTAATTGCATTTGGAAGTCGGCTGTATACGGGGTCGAGACCGACGATGAGGGAGGTTTTCTTTGCGGTTACGGCGTCGCAGAGTCGGTCGGCGAAGTGACTTGACATTGGTTTTTGTGTCCTTTCTGAAACAAATCAATAAACAATTGAGTAAACTTCAAAAGACACTATAATCACAGGGCGGGTTTTGGGCAAGATAGAAACGGGTCGAGAGTTGAAAAAACAGGAAAAAACAAAAACGGGCAAGAAGAAGCTGAGACGTGTGTGGTGGAGTTTGGGCGTATCTGCCGGTGTTTTGGTTGTTTTTATACTTCTTTTGTTGTACGAGCCGAGAGGTTATGGTGGTGGTGAGAAGGCGGGCAAAAAAGAGGTCAACTCTTATCTGACGCATGAATTGTCGCCTCAGCTTTATGAGGGAGCTCAGCGTCAGGAACCTTTCGAGTTGGTTGTATTGGCGGATGGAGTGAATGATGCGATAGCGGGTCTTGGGTGGCCGAAAGAGACGCAGGGAGTGAAGTTTTCTGTGCCGGAGGTGATTTTTAGGTCTGGGAGGGCGGTGTTGATGGGTGCGACGGAGATGGGGGGTGTTGAGTTTGTGGTGAGTGTGGTTTTTGAGCCGGCGATAGATGGAGAGGGACTTTTGAATCTGCATGTTTCGAAGATAAAAGTGGGGGCGGTGAATGTTACTCCGTTTGCGAAGAGGTTTGCGCGGCAGATGTATTTTGAGCAGATGGGGG